>OCTX012123689.1_pt1 | contig 18940 bp, 17 predicted proteins | sample 1539691 | NCBI WGS metagenome assembly OCTX01 (sample SAMN02144231, study PRJEB22623) | gut metagenome | biome: sheep rumen | host: Ovis aries | place: New Zealand | reverse complement strand
TCAAATATACATTAAAGTACATTTTTGTACAATAGATATAAAGTATAAAAATACCCAAAGAATTAAAAAAATATTTAAAATGACCAAAAGGATAGATAAAGTTTACTAAACAAATACACAATTAAAAAAATCTTTATATTCTATAAAAAACCAATAATAAAACGTATAAAAAATAATTTTAAATAGGGATAAAATGTTTTGGGATGAAAAAGCAGAATGCATGAATAAAGAAGATAAAGAAAAAATTCAGCTTGAAAGACTGCAGAAGACAGTGAAACTTGCATATGAGAACGTAGACTTTTATAAAAAAAGATTTGATGAAATAGGATTAAAACCAGAAGACATAAAAACATTAAAGGATATTGAAAAAATTCCATTCACAACAAAAAGTGATTTAAGACAGGCATATCCTCTGGGTTTACTTGCAGTTCCACGTGATGAAATCGTAGAAATCCATGCATCATCAGGAACAACAGGAAAACCAACAGTGACTGCATATACCCAAAATGATTTAGAAATTTGGGGAGAATGTATTGCCCGCGGATTAAAAATGGCAGGAGCTGAAAAAGACTACATTATCCAAAATGCATACGGATATGGATTATTTACCGGAGGATTTGGAATACACCACGGTGGAAATAAAATGGGTGCAATAACCATCCCGATTTCCGCAGGAAACACACAAAGACAATTAGACACAATGGTTGATTTTCAAAGTGAGATTTTAACCTGTACCCCATCATATGCAATGTATTTAGGAGAATCCCGTCAAAAAGCAGGAATCCCATTAGAAGACATTAACTTAAAAATAGGAATTCACGGAGCTGAAATGTGGACAAATGAAATGAGAAAAAGAATTGAAGAATCTCTTGGAATAAAAACCCATAATATTTACGGATTGACCGAAGTGATGGGTCCTGGAGTTGCACAGGAATGTGATGAGCAAAACGGTATGCACATTCAAGATGACCATTTCTATCCAGAAATTATTAATCCAGATACCGGAGAAACCCTAGATTACGGTGAAAGCGGAGAATTAGTATTGACATCCCTTACAAAAACTGGAATGCCTATTTTAAGATTTAGAACTAAAGATTTGACTTCATTAAATGCCGACAAATGTGAATGTGGCAGAACCACCATTAGAATGACAAGAATCACTGGAAGAAGTGATGACATGTTAAAAATCAAAGGTGTTATGGTATTCCCATCACAAATTGAAAAAGCATTGCTTAAAATTGAAGGCGCTAGTCCAAACTACCTAATCCATGTGACAAGACCAGACATATTAGATGAAGTTGAAGTTAAAGTAGAAGCTTCAAAAGAATTATTCTCAGATGAAATCAGAGCAATGGAAAAATTAGAAAAACAAATACAAGCATCTATTAGATCAGAAACTGGTTTGAGAGTAGATGTAACATTATGTGAACCAGAATCACTTCCTAGAAGTGAAGGTAAAGCTATTCGTGTAATCGATGAAAGGAACTTATAAAAAGGTGATAAAATGGCAATTCAAATTTCAGTTTTTATTGAAAACAAAGAGGGGAGAATAAAAAAAGCTATTGATACATTAGCAAATGCCGGAGTCAATATTCGTGCATTATCTGTTGGAGATACAACAAAATATGGTATTCTAAGATTAATTGTATCCGACAACGAAAAAGCAATAAAATCACTTGAAGATGATGGATTTATTGTAAAAGAAAGTGAAGTTATTGTAATTGCAGTTCCAGACCAACCAAATGGATTAAACTCAACATTAGCAATATTAGACGATGCAAACATTAATTTAGAATACATTTATGCTTTTGTAAGTAGCAACCCTGATGAAGCAATTGTGGCTATGAAAGTAGAAGATACACAAAAAGCAATAGATGTATTTGAAAAAAGCAATACAAAAATTCTTAGCGAAGAAGATTTAGAAAAGATTTAAAACTCTTTTCTTTATAATTTTTTAATACCATCACTAAAAAAATTAAAAAAAAGAAATTAGTAAAAGAATTAAAATCCTTTTAATAATTTAGCAATATCATCCCTTGAATATCCTAAACGAGGAAGTAAAGTTTTTACAGGTTCAGAATCAGGGATTACACCAAGTTCTCTCCAACTTTTAAAATCATTGTTTAAAATACTATTGATTAAAAGTTGAATTGTAATCAAATCATCACTTTTAATAGCAATGAAAGCATCTTCATCCCGAAAATGACCTTCAGGGTCGATTAATGTTAATTTTCCTGTTCTATCTTTTTTTACGATAGCATTATCTATTTTGTAAGCCATGATATCCCCACATTTTTATCTAATTAAAGATTTAATTATAATAATATATAAATATTTAACCTTTTATTGATTTATATCCACTTTCAATAGCTTTTAAATTCAAATCGTGAAACTTTTCATGCAAATTATTTTTCATTGCATCAATAACAGTATCCTTAGACAATGGAAATTTATCGTCCGCAGTAACAGCACCTAAAAGAACCATATTTAAAGACAATATATTTCCCGCCTCCAGTGCTAACTTGGTGGCATCGATAGGAAGTACATGATTAAAATTCTCTTTTAAAGAATTTGTGATACTGTCCACACTAGGATAAGCAACATTAGTTGAGGATGGAACTATTGGATGAGTATTATATACAATTTTACTATCCTTATTTACTTTATGAAGTCCCCTTATTGTTTCAATAGGTTCAAAAGAAAGCAACATATCAGCATTTCCTTCAGGAATAATTGAACTATTAAAATCACCAATTTTGAGTTCAGTGGATACTGATCCACCCCTTTGTGACATTCCATGAATTTCACTCATTACAACATTCAATCCCTGATTCATTGCCGCTTCACCTATGATAACAGAGGTTTTAATAATTCCTTGACCTCCTACACCACAAATGTAAATATTGTAACTCATTTTTCCACCTCCAATGCACCATATTTACAAACCTGAATACAAACTCCACATCCGTCACAAGAAGATTTGTCAATTTCTATTTTTCCATCCAATTTAGAAATTGCAGGACATGCAAGTTCATTTACACATTTATCACAGTTATTACAGTTTGATTCTACCAGTTTAACAGGAGGTTTTTTAGTTAATCCTTTGATTAAAGTACATGGAGCTTTTGAAATGATTACTGCAGTATCATCTCTTCCAAATGCTTCCTTATATGTTTTAACAACCTGATCCAAATTAAATGGGTTAATTACACGCACATAATCAACACCGCAAGCAACAGCAAGTTTACGGATTGAAATTTCAGGTGCTTCATCACCCATTCCATCGACAGGAATACCTGGATTTGGTTGACCTCCAGTCATTGCCGTAATCCTGTTGTCCAGAACAGTCAACACAAAATTATGCTTATTGTGAACAGCATTGATTAATGGAGAAATACCGCTATGGAAGAATGTAGAATCTCCAATGAAACTTGCTACTTTCTGGTCTGTTGAAACTGAAAATCCGCAACCGTCACCGACACTTGAACCCATAGACAGCAAGTAATCGGCAGCATTATACGGAGGATTTATTCCCAATGTATAACATCCAATATCTGATGCGAAAATAACATCGGAAGTTTTTAATCCCAATTCTTCAATTGCAATGTTAATACCATAATACATTGCTCTGTGAGGACAGCCTGCACATAAAACTGGGGCTCTTGAAGGAATATTTTCACTCAAATCAGTTAAACTGCTTGAAAAAGAAATATTTTCTTTATTTAAGAAACTTAAAACTTTGTCAAATCCTTCACTTACAATATCTGAATTGAATTCATAGCATTCAGGGAAAGTACCGTCCAGTTTACCATGAACAGTAATATCAAGATTTTCACGACCAATAATAGCTAAAACTTCTTTTTCCATTATAGGATCTACCTCTTCAACTATGAATATTTCATCCAAATCTTTGATAAATTCAGAAACTTTTTTATCAGGGAATGGATAAGAAAATCCAATCTTTAATATATCCATGTCCAAATTATTGTATTTAATTACATCAAATGCATAATTAAATGCGCTTCCTGAAGATATTACACCATATTTTTTATTTTCAGAAAATGAAGTATCTTTATTGAATTGGGATTTGTTAGTTTCATTGTTAATTTTGCTTATTTTATCACACAATACTTCATGCATTTTTCCTGCAAAAGCTGGAACCGGTACATATTTTGATGGATCCTTATCAAAATGGCCTCTCATCCAATGGTCATCATTATTGGATGAATTATCTTTCACGTCACCAAATTCGACAACACCCCTCATATGAGATACACGAGTAGTGGTTCTTACAATTACAGGCAATTTATATTCTTCAGATAAATCAAATGCATACTTAACCATATCCTTAACTTCCTGACAATTGGAAGGTTCCAGGACAGGAACATTTGATAAACGAGCATAATTACGAGTATCTTGTTCATTTTGAGATGAAAACAATGAAGGATCATCAGCCGTTAAAATAACCATACCGCCGTTAACACCAGTGTATGCAGTAGTCATGAATGAATCACTTGCCACATTCATACCTACATGTTTCATGAAAGTAAATGAACGAAGCCCGGATGCTGCTGCAGTCGCTGCAACTTCCATTGCGACCTTTTCATTAGTTGAAAATTCAAAATAAATATTTGCATCTTTTGCAAGCACTGATAGTATATTTCCTATTTCTGATGAAGGAGTTCCAGGATAAGTTGCTGCAATTGATAATCCTGCCTCAATTACACCTCTTACAGCAGCTTCGTTTCCAAGCAAAAACTGTTTTTCACCAGATTTTCCAGTAACTAATTCTTTTAAATTCATTATATTTTTCCTCAAAAAATAAATTATAAATTAAATAATTATAATAGATAATATATTATAATAATAAGTTCAAAATATAATATAAATTTATAGTTATTTTGACTAGATTTTATAATGAGGGAGAAATGATGATTAAAGTATATGTCTCCAGGTTCAATAAAGAAAAAGATAGTGAACCGCACATGGAGTGTTATGAAATTGAAAAGACTCCACATATGAAAGTTTTGGACGCTCTTCAGGAAATAAACGATAAGTATGACGCAGACATTAGTTTCAGAAGTTCCTGTAGGGCAGGACAATGCGGATCATGTGGAATATTATTTAATGGTAATGGTGCACTTGCATGCCAAAGAGAAATAAAAGACAATGCAAGAATTGAACCGTTACGTTTTCCAGTTATCAAGGACTTGATTGTTGATAAAAGTGGAATAGAAAATAAGGTAAAAGATTTACAATTGAATTTGCATTCACAAAATCATGATAAATTAGACAATAATTTAACAAAGGAAAATACCGCTGAAACCAGAAAGGTTAGAAGCTGTATTGAATGTTATTCATGCCTTTCATCATGCCCTGTAGTTAATTTTGCAACTGCAGAGTTTGGCGGACCATACATAATGAGATACATATCAAAATTTGAATCAGACCCTCGTGAAGATTTTAATAGGTTGAAAGAAGGATTAGATGAAGGATTATATAACTGTACCAGCTGTGGAAAATGCTTAGCAGTTTGTCCTAAAAACATCAATACATTTGGTGATGCGATAGAAAAAATGAGAGCCATCGCATGCTCTGAAAACTTAGGTCCATTGCCACAGCATGTTGCATTTAATAACAATGTAAAAGATACCGGCAGATCAGTCAGTTTAGACGGCGAAAGCTTTATTAGTCAAGTTGATAACTACAATGATTCAAAAGTAGCATTATTTACAGGATGTATGCTGGACAATAAAATGCAAAAAATAGGACACAGCCTGCTTAAAGTTCTTGAAGCCAATAACATTAAAATTGATATTCCTGAAGGTCAGGTCTGTTGCGGTTCTCCATTATTAAGAACCGGTCAGACAGAGTTAGTTCAAAGCCTGGTAGATAAGAATAAAGAAGTATTCAAGGATTATGATACTGTCATTACGTTATGTTCAGGTTGCGGATCTACATTAAAAAATAATCATCCTCAATTCGGATCCAAACTCAATGTGATGGATATAAGTGAATTTTTAGTAGATAAGCTTGATACAGACAAAATGAAAGAAGTGAATATGAAGGTTACATACCATGACCCATGTCACCTAGGCAGAGGCCAAGGGATTAAAGACCAGCCTAGGGAAATCATAGAGCAAATCCCCGGAGTGGAATTTGAAGAGATGCTTTATCCATGCCAATGCTGTGGTGCAGGCGGTGGAATAAAATCCGGAAGGCCTGAAATTGCAATGGAACTTTCAAAGGCAAAAGCAGATATGATTAAGGACACTGGTGCAGATGCTGTAATAACCATATGTCCATTCTGCCAACGCAACCTTCAAGATGGATTAAATGATATTAATGAAGAAAATGTAAAGACAATGCACATTTTAGAATTATTAGAAAAATCTTATGAATAAATAACAATGGAGTTGATTAAAATAGGAGATACAGCTGTAAGTGAACAAAAAGTTGTTGAAACAACACCTATAAACTCACCTGAAGAAGAAAAAAAAGCTGAGAAAAAATCAACTTCTACAAAAAAGGCCAAATCAAGAGGCCAATCCTTAGCAATAAAAGATTTACAGCAACAACCCAAAGATGAAGAAAATGAACTGGATTTCTTTAAAAGCAACATATACATTGTTTTTGTTGAATGTGAAACTCCAGGAAACATCGGATTTCTTGCAAGAACAATGGCAAACTTCGGATTAAAAAATTTAGTGCTGATAAATCCGCCCACATTGACACCTGAAGCTTATTATCAAGCAACACATGGAAAATACATTGTTGAAAATGCTTTAGTTTATCCGACATTAGATGAATTTTACCAGTCAAAAAGAATTGACTTTAAGATTGCATCTACAGGAGTTGCGGGAGGAAGCTATAATTTATCAAGAATTCCTTTAAAACCTGAACAATTGGCTGAAAATATTAATATCAATAATAAAATAGCAATATTGTTTGGAAGAGAAGGTGATGGTCTTACAAATAAAGAGATAGAAGATTGTGACATATGCGTTTCTATCCCAACAGATCCGACATATCCCATTTTAAATATTTCACATGCTGCTGCAATAATATTATATGAATTATTTAAAAATAAACATGAATATGCAGTTGAAGGGCTTGAAGAAAGTACTGCTCTTGAAAAAGAATATTTAATTAAAGACATGTCGGAACTTATTGAAAAATTAGACATACCGGAGCATAAGAAAAAAAATGGGCTGAAAACATTTAAAAATATTGTAAATAGAGCATTCATAACTGGTCGAGAAGCACATACATTAAAAGGCATTTTAAGAAGATTAAAGAATAAACTGGAGGAAACATGAGGCGCCCAAGATTTGTTGATTTAAGCAGATTTACTCTTAAATACATATTTAACTGGAGATTTTGGATTGCTGAAATTACAAAAAAATCAGATACTTATAAAAAAGTAGTAGATAAGATGTTATTTGAAGATGATGAAATAGTTGTTGTCCCAAATACCATAAATGTTAATAAAAAGATTGAATCAGAAGGTTCGGAATTCTTACCTACGGAAGTTATTAAAGAAGTAATCAAACGCAACAAAGATATTGTTATTATGAATTCCTGCCTTTGCAGAACATCAAACAAATGTCAAGATTACCCTAGAGATATAGGATGCATCTTTTTGGGTCCCACGTCCAAAAAAATTCCAGAGCATATTGGAAAAAAGGCAACAGTCGAAGAAGCTTTAGCACAGGTTGACAGAGCAGATGCTGCTGGTTTAAGCCATATCATAGGCAGAAATAAAATTGATACCGTTTGGATGAACATACGTCCAGGAAAAGGATTATTGACAATATGTCATTGCTGCCCATGCTGTTGTTTATGGAAAGTATATCCTAATTTAGATAACAGCATAACCGACAAATTAGAAAAACTTGATGGAGTCAGTTTGAAATTTGATGAAAGCAAATGCAAAATGTGCAAAAAATGTTTAAAAGAAAGATGCATGTTTAATGCCATAAGCTTAAAAGATGATAAAATATCCATTGATTATGATATCTGTAAAGGCTGCGGTCTTTGTGTTAATTCATGCAAATTTGGAGCCCTGACAATTGATTATACAAATGAAGCTATTGATAATGTAGTCAATAGGATAGATGACTTATTAGAAATTAGATAATACTTACTGTGTGATAAAATGGCTATTTTAAGTGATAAAACTATAAAAGAATATTTAAAGGAGGAAAAAATCGTTATTGATCCTCTTTTAGATGAAAAACAGATACAACCATCTTCTGTTGATATGAGACTTGGTGATGAGTTTAAGGTATTTAAAGTAATTAGAAAAGCATATATTGACCCTAAAGACGAGGAAGACATTTCATCATATATGGAATCAACTACCGTTAAGGAAGGTGAAGCATTTATAATCCACCCTAATGAATTCGCATTGGCAACAACTTTAGAGTACGTTAAAGTTCCTGATGACCTTGTAGCCCGTGTTGAAGGTCGTTCCAGTATGGGAAGACTTGGTGTGACAATGCATGTTACCGCGGGTTTTATTGACCCTGGATTTGAAGGTAGGATAACCTTGGAAATATCAAATATAGGTGCTATGCCTGTTGCTTTATATCCTGGCCAAAGAGTATGTCAAATTGTTTTTGAAACAATGACAACACCATCAGAGATACCTTATGGACATCCTTCTAGGAAAAGCAAATATATGGGACAGGTTAGTCCTGAAAGCAGTAGAGTTAAATTAGATTATGAATTAAAAAAATAAATGGAAGTTAATATTTATGAATCATGACAAAATGACAAACATAAGTGCAAAAAGAGGATTTTTATGGCCATCATTCGAAATATATTCTGGAGTTTCAGGATTTACTGACTATGGACCATTGGGAGCAAGTTTAAAAAATAACATTATGCAAAAATGGAGAAAACAGTATGTTTCAGGTGAAGGATTCTATGAAATAGAAGGACCAACAGTAATGCCAAAAGAAGTCCTTAAGGCATCAGGTCACGTTGATAATTTTACCGACCCAATGACAAAATGTGAAAGCTGTGGAGAAGTTTACAGAGCAGACCATATCATTGAAGAGGCAATTGGACAGGATGTGGAAAGCCTTGAAAACAGTGAAATGGATAAGATTGTGGCTGAAAATGATATCAAATGTCCAGAATGTGGTGGAGATTTAGCAAACATTTGGGATTATAATTTGATGTTTAAAACTGAAATCGGTGCAAAGGGAAATAAAGTAGGTTACATGAGACCAGAAACAGCACAAGGAATTTTCATTTTATTTAAACGTCTTGAAAGATTTTTCAGAGGAAAACTTCCATTTGGAGCAGTGCAATTAGGAAAAGCATATAGAAATGAAATTTCACCAAGACAAGGAGTTATAAGGCTTAGAGAATTTACACAAGCAGAAGCGGAAATCTTTTTAGACCCTGAAGACAAAACAACACCAAACTTTTCACAAATTGAAAATGAAATATTAAGATTAAATTCCCAGGAAGTTCAAGAAAACGATTTGGAACCTATTGAAATTACAGCACGTGAAGCACTTGACAAAGGCATTGTTGCTAATGAAATGCTAATTTATCAATTATACTTGGCTCGTAAATTTTTAAATGAAATTGGAATACCAAATGATGCCTTAAGATTCCGCCAACACTTAAAAGGAGAAATGGCTCATTATGCACTTGACTGCTGGGATGTTGAAGTTAAAACCGACAAATATGGTTGGGTTGAAATAATCGGAATAGCTGACAGAGGAGACTATGATTTATCATCACACTCCAAATTCAGTAACGATGAATTATACGTATTTAAAGAATATGATGAACCTAAAAAAGTCCAAAAAACTGTAGTAAAACCTAATTTATCCAAATTTGGGCCCGTATTTAAAGGAGATTCACCTAAAGTAAAACAAGCTATTGAAGAAGCAGATCCTCAAGAAATCATTTCTGCACTGGAAAAAGAAGACAAATATGTTATTGAATTAGATAATACCTATGAAGTAACAAAAGATTTGCTTATTATTGAAGAAGTGGAAGAGGATGTGACCGGTGAAAAAATCATACCTCACGTTATCGAACCATCTTTCGGTATTGACCGTATTGTTTATTCTGTTTTATTACATTCATTCAAAGAAAGTGAAGATAAAGACTACTTCAAATTTGCAAAAGCTGTAGCACCAGTTCAAGTTGGAGTATATCCTCTTGTTAAAAAAGACGGACTTCCAGAAATAGCTACAGAACTAAAAAATACTTTAAGAGAAGCAGGATTTACTGTAGAATATGATGAAGGTAACACTATCGGAAAAAGATATGCCAGAGCTGATGAAATAGGTATCCCTCTTGCTGTAACTGTAGACTATGAATCAAAAGATGATAATATGGTTACTGTAAGGGACAGAGATACCGAAGCTCAAGAAAGAATCGCCATAAGCGATTTAAAAGAATATATAGAAAATTATTATAAATGAGTAATCAAATACTCATTTTAATATTCTCTTTTTTAAAATTTTCAAATAACTCGTTGGCCCAACTTATACATTTATCGTCCGTAGAAGTTAATAACCTGTTTTGATCGTAAGCCCCATCATCTTTAAAAAAACCCAACATCATCTTTTTATCAGTGCTTATCAATAATAAATAATCTGTTTCTTTAAAATCAAAAAAATTAATTTCAAGATTATCATCAGAGATGTTTAAATGCTTGAATAGAATATCTTTAATTTCCAAAGGAGATATTAAGCGAATTTTTTTATCTTTTTTTAATACCTCATTAAAGCTGTCATTAATATCACAATACGAAAAAGGCAATATGGCATTAACATGTTCAGATTTCATGATCGCTTTTTCAATTAGTTCATAGGTCTTATATACATTTAAACCGTCGGATTCAATTAAATCAATACCATTTAAATTATTCAACTCATAAATTGACTCCAAAGGTAATGAATTAACAATATGGTTCTGCGTAATCTCAGATATTTCATCCAATAATATTGTTAATTCCGCCAATTTTAATATATTACTTACATAAATTCTCATTGAATTAGACAATTGATAATTATTCTTTTTTCTATAAACATGGCCCGCCAATTCCAACATGTGAAGCGTGTTGGATATTGCACTGTAGTTAATATTAGTTTCCTGATTAATTTCTTTCATGTTCATAGGAGATTCATATAACTTTTTTAGTATTGTTAATCTAATTAAAGACTTCGGCAAGAATTTTATATCCTTTGAAATGGGTTCATAGTTTTCTAGAGTGTTTGAAATTTTTTTCATTATATCACCACCAGTAATACTTATTTTATTGTTTATAATAATTTGAATATAAAATCTAAGTAAGTGCGACAGGACACCTTTTCGCACTTACAAAAAATATATAACTGACATGTTAACTCAGGATAATCTTTTAATTGAAAAACAATATAATAATAAAATAATAAAATCCAAAATTATTGAAGTGATTGAAATGATAGACACACATATACATGCCGATGCAAGAACTGGTGAAGATTTTAATGAGATGTATTTATCTGGAATTGATGTTGCAGTAACATGTGCATATTATCCATACAAGATAGATAATGATACGATTCTTTTAAATCATTTAATGAGAATTTTAAACTATGATACGAAAAGAGCAGATGAACACGGCATTGACTTAAAAGTCGCATTGGGAATACATCCGACAAACACGAATGTTGATGGAAAATTGATATATGAAAATTTATACAAATGGATTGAAAACAAAGATATTGTTGCCATCGGCGAAATCGGCCTTGAAAATCTAACGGAAAAGGAATATGAAATTTTTAAAAAACAACTTGATATTGCCCAAGAAACAAAAACAAATGTCATCATTCACACCCCCCGTAAAAACAAATCTGCAGTGCTAGATGAGATATTAAAAATTTTACCTCAACACATTTCACCAGAATACGTAGTAATTGACCATATTAACTCAAATGTTGTTGAAAAGGTAATTGATACAGATTATACTTTAGGTTTAACTGTACAGCCTCAAAAAATGGATAAGCTCGAAGCTATTGACATTTTAGATAACTATGGCTTTGACAAATTTTTACTGAACAGCGACATAAGCAACAAACCTTCAGATCCATTATCCGTTCCAAAAACTATTCGAGAACTGACAAGATTAGGATTTAATAAAAAGGAAATTAATAAAATAGCTTTTAAAAATGCAGAAAAGTTTTTTAATTTTTAAAAAAAGAGATAATAATTGGTGTTTAATACCGCTTTTAAACACCAGACATATTTTTTAGAAAAAACCTGACAGATAAATTTTTTCTAAATTTTGAATTAGAAAATTGTGAGAAAACTAATTCAAACGAAATTTAATTTTGGAGATTGTATTATCATCGACTGATAATTAAAAGCAATGTGTTTTAGGTTTGCCTAAATTTACATCACCTAATTATAATGTTGTAAGAAGTAGTATATAAATGTTTTGGTATTTTTTAGGTATGACTAAATTTTAAAAAAATAGGATTATGAATAATGCGTCTGCATTATCCGATTAACTTTTTTTAACTAATTTAACTTTCTTAGGAGAAAGAATAATCAAGTTTTTTTCACTGGTACGGGAAAGCAATAATGCCTGAGCACCATAACGTGCCCTCATCTGTTTAATTTTATCTCCAGCAAGCTTAAAATTAGCAGGGCTTTCGCTTTCAAGAAAAGACAAATCTAAAATAACAGGATTTTTCTCTTCCATAACTTGATCAACAACATAATTAATATCATCTATTGTTCTTGGTCTTATTAAGACAATTTCATAATAAGGCTGTTCAGGAATAATAGGTTCTACATCATCAAAATCTGGTCTTGGACTAGTACGAGCATTATTATTAAAATTAGGATTTTGTCTTGGACCACGATTAGGGGAACTATATCCTGGATTACTTCTATACTGTTGTCTAGATTCCTCGGTGATTTCGAAACCTAAACTTTTTTTAATTGTATCCACCAAATTCATAAAAAATTACTCCTCTAAATAATCTAAAATAGCATCCAATAATTTTGAAGCTCCATTATTATAAACATCCTCAACAGGTAAATCATATTTAGATTCGAAGAAGTCGACATCCATATCCAATTCTGCATTTTTTAAATTAATGGATATTCCAACAACTTTTGTTGGCTCAAGAGATTCAATAGCTTTTATTTCTTCTTCAATTCCCCTAGGTTCCCTGTATGGATGATTAGGTCTGTGTCCAACAATAACTGCATCAGGAGCAGCACCAATTAAAATAGCTGCAGATAATCCCCTAGGGTGAGGGTTTCCTTTTTCAGTTAAGCTAGATTGACCTTCAATAAAAATAATATCCGGGTTTTTCTTTTCTTCAACATATTTTATTGCAGATAAAATCGCTGCAGGCACATCCATTGCAGACAAACTACCTGCCCTAAAATTAAAATCAGTTGGCTCTTCAAGTCCCATTTCATCTGTTGAAATTATAGCTGAAGTTAAACCACGTTCAGTTGCTGCAATACCTAACTGTTTTGAAGTAGTTCTTTTACCACATTCCTGGGAGGTACCTCCAACAAAAACAACATGTGCTTTTGGAGTGTAAGAAATCTTAGGTAAAACTTCACAGGATTTTTCGGGAGCAACACCTGCAAATTTTTCAACTACATCCAATCTAGGACTAATTTCTTTTAAGACAACGTTTTTTGATTCTGCAAATTTAGCTAATGAAGGATTATCATTTATTGACAATGACCTGAATGAAGTTACTACATTCAATCCTGCATCAATAGCTTGAACAGCATATTTAAGAGCAGTCCCTTCCGCACCAATAGGCAACATTATAACAATAGATTTTGCATCATTTTCTTCCAAACATGCTTCCAAACTGTTTGAAATAATATGTCCGCAATACTGTTTACCCTGTTTTCTTTCATCATCATCAATGAATCCAACTGTTTCAATTCCCTCAAGATTGGAGAATTTTTCTCCACCTCCTCCACATCCAACGACGATGAAAGGATTTAAATCTTGAATTTCTTTAACTGAATCTACTGAATACAAAACCATCTCTCCTTATAACTTATAATATCTCATAATAATAAAAATAATCTTGAAAATTTTTTTACAAAAAAATTGTTTCAAAAAAATTATATATTAATTATAATTATTATAGTTTCTAATATTAAAATATATGTTTTGAATAGAAAAAACTTTTTAATATAATATATATAAATTATACAAAAAGACAAGATGGAGAATGAAACATGAGAAAACCTTATGTTATATTAATTGGAAGTGCATCAGGGATTGGAAAATCAACAATTGCTTCACATCTAGCCAAACAGTTAAATATAAAACATTTAATTGAAAGTGATTTTATAAGAGCGGTCGTGAGAGGAATTATAGGAAAGGAATATGCTCCAGCATTACACAGTTCATCATATGATGCCTATAAAAATTTAAGAAACAAATCTAATTTTAAAAGCTACGAGGATCTCGTTTCAGCAGGCTTTGATGAGCATGCATCATATGTAATTCCAGGGCTTGAAAAAATAATTCAACGTGCAATTACCGATTTTGATGATATAATTATTGAGGGCGTTCATTTGGTTCCTGGATTAATTGACATTGAACAGTTTAAGGACTTTGCTGAAATATACTTCTTTGTTTTAAGTTCTGATGAAGAATCCCATAAAGAGCGATTTGTTAAAAGAGCAATTCAAATACACAGAGGAGGAAAGCAACTGGATTTCTTTACTGAAAATAGAATTATCCATAATCACTTATTGCATGAAGCAGAGAAGAACAATGTTTCAATAATAAAAACTGAAAGCATTGATAAAAGTGTAGAACAGATTTTAACAATTATCAATAAGTCCTGTACCAACATCAAACTAACAAATGATGTTGAAGAACTTCCGGAAGTCATTGACATTATAATAAACAACAATAACGGAAGCATCGAAAAAATAATATACAGCTTAAAAGGATTTAAAGATCCTCTTGTCAGAGACGTTAAGGTTTCAGACTATGATTCTGCAAAAAGATTTATTGACAATATTGAAAAGAATCAAAACGTGAAAGATGATTTGAACAATTTGTATAATATTTCCAAATATAGGGAATTCACAATTTGTGCAGCCAATAATGAAATAATAGAAAAGATTGAAAAAGAATTGACAGATAAAGGATTTGTTTATAATGAGTGAAGAAGAAACAACAGAAATTAATGAAATGATTATTAAATGTCCCGCATGTAATGTTGATGGAATAGCAAAATCAATAATGAAAGAAATTGAAATTCCTCATTTTGGAAAAGTTCTTGAAACAACAATACAATGCGAAAAATGTGGATTTAAACATAGCGACGTCATAGCATTGGAGCACAACGATCCTGCAAAATATACTTTAAAAATTTCTAAAGAAACATTATCAGTCAGAGTTGTACGTTCACAATCCGCCACAGTTACAATTCCTGAAATCGGAGTTAAAGTGGAACCTGGCCCAAAATCCGAAGGGTATGTTACTAATGTGGAAGGAATACTGACAAGATTTGAAGGAGCTGTAAAAAAAGCATTACAATTATTTGAAGACGAACAAACACAGACAAATGCCAAAAAAACACTGTCAGAGATTCATGAACTGATTAATGGAAACACTACTGCAACTTTAATTATTGATGATCCTTTTGGTCAAAGCAATATTGTCAGTGATGATGTCATAATATCTGAAATTCCTGAAGATGAACTAAAAGAATTAAAAACAGGATTTTCTCATATTGAGGATAGGTAAAAAAAAATAAGTAATGGAAGAAAATTATTCTTCTTCCTCTTCTTCAACATCTGCTGAAAAAGTAGCGAAGGTGTCTTCTTCTACAACATCTTTTAATTTTAATGTTTTTTGTACATCCATTGCTAATGCATTACAATCAGCTTTAATAGCTTCTAAGTGTAATAAAATTCTTTCTTTTTCTTGGTTGATTCTTTCAATATTAGTATATGGGTAAGTTGATTCCTTAAGCATTTCATATTCAATTGTAGTGTATGGATAATCGTTTAACTGTTTACATACATTTTTTAAAACTTCGCCTAAGAATTTATTCATTTCAACTTTTACTCTTTCCCTAATCATTTTGTCGTCATCAAGATTTTCTTTCATTAAACGGACAACTTCAGCTTTAGCGAAAGGTAATTTTTCTTCGTCTTCTTCAATGAACTCTTCAGTTTGTTGTTGAATTTCTTCTTCTGACATAATAATTCACTTCATATTTTTTTATAAAAAAAATATTGTGCTAATAATCAAGTTTACAAAAAACTTACTATTACATCAATATCAATTATTATTTTTATTCAAACTCTTATATAAACATATGCATAATTTTACATGCATGAATAATTATTATGATAGAAAATAGATAATGTATTAAAATAATTAATTGGAAAATCAATAATTTTAGTACTTTGAAAATTTGGAAAAATCGATTAAAAAAAATAAAAAATACAATCACGAAAGTCATTTTAAATAACCATTTCTTTCAAATATCATAAGTGGCAAAGAAAAATCAAAAAAAGTTTCTAAAATTAAAATTAATTCATACCAATCCATATTTTTATAAATAATAAATTAAAAATAAAAAATTTAAAAAAATAAAATAAAAAATTAAAGAAGTAGCATAAAAGCTACTTCACTACCTTTTTCTTGAAATATTGGAAGTACAAAATCCAATAGAAATCAATGCAATAGCAAATAATAAACCAATTGGTAGACCAGTACTTTTCATTTCAATTCCTGATTTTGCAATCATGCCTAAATCTTTTTCTAAAGAGTTATGATTACTAAATCTTGAATGAAGACCCGGATTTAAGACAGAATTCGGATCAATAATCTTTTTAATAATCTCTACAATACATTCTGCATAATTATTTTTTAAATTATTGTCAAAAGTATGTGAAATTACTGAAACCATATTATTGACTAAACCTTCTCCAGTAGCAATTGCATTAATATTCAGATATGTTTTTTCTCCATTAGCCAATGATTTAATATGCCAAATATGATTAACATTATCATAATCTCCTGAAGCAGCGAAAACTGATTTCAATATTAAAGAATCATCCATAAATTCTTTGACTGTAATATTTTCAGCAGTGCTTGGGCCGTTATTAACAATTTCAATAGTATACTTTATCACATCATCGACAAAATATTGTGCTTTTGATACTGTCTTTGTAATAGCCAAATCAGCAGCAGAAGGAACTACAATAGTTTTTTCTCCCTTATCATTAGTTGAGTTATAGTCATATTGGTCTCCTTTGACAATTGCAACATTAGTTGATTCACCGACTTTATCGCAGCGTGTAATGATTGTTAATTCTTTTGATTGACCGGAAGCAATGTTTCCAATATGCCATGTTCCAGCAGTTGAATATGTACCATCACCTTGTGCACTAACGAAGGTTAAACCTTCAGGCAATTTATCCATTACTACAACACGTGTTGCTTCATTTGGACCATTGTTCCTAACAACCAATGTCCATTTTACTAAATTTGTATAATTGACTACACTTTGATTAACCAATTTGGTTATTTGTAAATCAGCAGCAGGAGGCACAGTTATTTCAGATTCATCTTTATTGTTATCTGGATTATAGTCATATTCTCTTGCATTTGCTGAAACAATATTTTTAATATTTCCTATGGATTTTACCCTAGTAACAATATCTAAACTTTGAGTTTCACCAACTTCAAGACAGCAGAATTTCCAAAATCCATCAACATAATAGCCTTTAGTTGAATTATATCCAACAAATTCTAATCCTTTAGGTAAAATATCTGCAATTTCAATTACATTTGCTTTATCTGGACCATTATTCCTAACAGTCACAGTCCATTTAACCAGATCATTGTAATTTGGAGATGAATTATTTACCTTTTTAGTGATTTGTAAATCAACTGCAGGATAAACATTTATAGATTTATTTGCATAGTTATTGGAAGTATTGTGGTCGTATTCATTACCATCGACATTGACAACATTTGTGAAATTGCCGGTTTTGACAATTTTTGTTATTAATTCCATGTAAACCTTTTCACCAACATTTAAATCACCAATAGTCCAAATTCCATTAATGTACAATCCTTTACTTAATTTTGAGTTTATCAATTCAAAAGAATCAGCCAATGTTTCATTGACTTTAACACCTGTCGCTTTGTCAGGACCATTATTTTTAACTATGATTATCCATTTAACTGTATCATTGTATAATGGATTTTTATTGCCGACGATTTTTTGAATTTCCAAATCTGATGAAGGTAAAACATCAATAGATGAATCATCATAATTGTTAGATTTATTAAAATCATATTCATTTCCACTAATATTAGCATTATTAATTAATAAACCGGTTTTATTAATTAAAGTAGTGATTTCCAATATTTTTGATGAAAATGCATTTAATTTTCCAATAAACCATTTGCCATTTGTATAATTTGCATTGCTGCTTATTATGACTAAATCTTGTGGTAAAATATCTTCAACCAAAACACCAGTTGCATTGTCCGGACCATTATTATTGACAATAATTGTCCATTTAACCAATTTATGATAATTTGGGGTGGAATCATTAACTGATTTTATAATTTGCAAATCGCAAGCCTTAGGAACATCTATAATTTTATTATTCACATTGTTTGTTTTGTTAATATCGTACTCATTTCCACTGACATTTACAATATTGTTAATTGAACCAGTACTGCCCACTTTAGAAATAATCGTTAATGTAACAGTCTTTCCGTTAGCCAAATTACCAATATCCCAAACACCATTAGCATAACTACCAACAGATGCAGAATAAGACTGATAAACCAGACCAACAGGCAAAACATCACTCAAAACAACACCAGTAGCAGCATCAGGACCATTATTCCTAACAGTCACAGTCCATTTAACCAAACTTAAGTAAT
>OCTX012182826.1_pt1 | contig 18944 bp, 17 predicted proteins | sample 1539691 | NCBI WGS metagenome assembly OCTX01 (sample SAMN02144231, study PRJEB22623) | gut metagenome | biome: sheep rumen | host: Ovis aries | place: New Zealand | reverse complement strand
GGGCGATGGAGAGGGCTTGGTAGACGAGGCGGTCGGGCAGACGTTTCACGTCACTCTTTTCTATGGTGAAGCAGAAGTAGTACTTGCCGTCTTTGCCCAGCGTCAGCGTGCTGTTGTCCTCGCGGAAGATGGGTGTGTTGCCCGTCAAGGTGCTCAAAGAAGACAAAGCCGAGTATATACAGGCGTTGGTCGACACCCGCGAGCGGGATGATATCGGTCTCTTCTGCAGATGCATGACTGAGTTACATTGTCGGCATCTGCAAGCCGATATCGACCAATATGAACGGTCGACGGACGGAGAAATGGTCGATAAATCTGTTTTGAAGCAGAAAATGGTCGATAAAGCCCACTTTGGTCGAGAAACTGGCCGATATTATAGTTTTTGTGGGCGATAAAGGCCACATCACGACGGAAGTTGTCGTCAATCATTTTGGTTTCACTCCCACTACAGCCAAACGCTACTTTCGCCAGCTTACCGAGTTTGGCTATCTGGAGGCACAAGGTGGCAACAGGAGCCGGTCGTATCGGAAAAGATAGAGTCAAGCAAGCGGCAATCTCTCATAGGTGTCGGTCTTCTGTTGGTGGAACTCCAGCTGCAGGTGCTTGCCGTTGCGCTTCACGTCCTTCCACCGCAGACCCTGCACGTCGCTGTAGCGCAGACCTGTCATGCAGGAAAAGAGGAACATCGACTGGATGTTGTTGTATTCTTCTGACAGATGGTGGTGGGCAAGTTTTTTCAATTCCGTTTCTGTCAGAAAGCTCTTCTTCTCCTGTTCGCGTTTGGGACGTTTCACCCGTTGCAGGATGCGGTCGTCGAAGAGGCCGTTCTTGTAGGCATCGTGGAGGACGCAAGCCAGTTTCTGGAAGTATAGTCTCACGCTGCCGGGCTTCATCCCTTGAGACTGGAGGTATTTGATAAAGTCTTGGAGATAGGCTGTGGTAATTTTGTCGATAGTGATGTCTCCGTAAGCTTCGAGGTGGTTGCACATGAGACGGTAGGAGTCTTTGGTATTAGGTTTGATATTGGCGGACGCGGCATAAGATTTGGCATATTGCAGCAGGCTGACGGACGGTCTCTCCTCGGCCTGGCTGTTGCCGAGGCTGGCGGAGTATTGATAATGAGCATTGGAGGAAAAACATTCAGAAGACAGGCAAATGCTGAGTTCTCCTGTAGCTGTATATTGGATAGAGACTACAGAAAACTGGAAGTTGGAATCAATCTTAATATTCATTGCTTCAATTGTTTATATTATAATATCTTTTTCAAAAAAGAGAATAAAGATACAGATATTTGTATAATTGAAAGAAAATTAGTATTTTTGCAGCGAAGAAAAACGACCAAGATGCAAAAGGGTTACACCATATTATCGGGGAAAAATGCCATGTCAGAAAGCGGCATTTTGAAGGTGTATTTTGATACTTTTTCTTCAAAAAATGAATATGGAGTAACCTTTATAAACAACTATAATCAAAGTTGTTCCGTCGATTTTCGAGGCTGTTCTTTCACCGGGAAAGAACGCGACGAGGAAACCGGCTACGGGTACTTCGGCGCGAGGTACATGGATCACGAACTCATGACCATGTGGTTGTCGGTTGACCCGATGGCGGACAAGTACCCCAGCATTTCGCCATATACCTATTGCGCTTGGAATCCAGTGAAGCTGGTTGATCCTGATGGTAGAGATATATGGAAGCTGGACAATTTAGGTAATGTCGTTGATCACATAGAATGTAATGATTATGATTGTTTTCATATTGTGAATGACAAAGGAGAGATAATAAGTAGCAGTAATTATTATGAATTTGGAACCATTTCAGAATTATGTTTAGATGGTCAAAGTAACACCTCGTTTTCTGTTTGTGGATTTGAAAATGCAAAAGAAATATTTGAGTTTCTGGCGGGACAATACACAAAGGAGAATAATATGCCGATAGAGTGGGCACATGGCACAGTTGCGGCAACAGATTCTTATGGACTAGGGATGGATAATTCTACGAATATCCTTACCTCAACACACGAGAAAGCGGGTGTTGATCTGGGAGTATGGATAGATAATGGTTATGTGATATCTCGTCAAGCACATAATCATCCTTCTGGAACGAAAAGACCTTCCGATATATTTGAGCCTAATGGAAGAAGACACGGAGATGTGCCTACCGCATTAACCTTTGAGAAAATATTTCCTTCAATAGAAAACTATATTTATATTCCTTCTTGGGGATATAGCAGATATGACTCTAATGGCACGCTCGATTCGAGAGTTCTAAATCCAAATTTACCTGAAGTAAACATAAATGGGGAAAGAATAAAATGAGAAAAACAATAATTCAAATAATGTTTATGCTGCTTTGTGTAGCCACAAGAGCCCAAAGTATAGATACAACAATGGTTCCCATATATTCTGTATCCTCTACAGGCATGGGGTATGTTCTTGATAGCTGCATTACATTAAATTGTTTCCAAAAAGATTCCGGGGCCATCGGGATATACCTCTTAAATGTTTTGGATACAGCGGCATCTGTATTTACAATAAGCGAGTGCTACGTTCTACAAGGTGACATTCTTCATGTTCCCGAATCGTTACCATTACATTTTGTTCTTCAATACAGAAATTCACTTTTCATGGTTTCGGGTAGAGCGTGGTTGAAGAAAGGTGTTTGTCAGAATGGAGAAAAAATGAAAGTGTTAATTGAAAATTTCCCAAGCAGCCATAGTACCGATGACGCTTTTTCCCCATGCACAATTATTGTAAATAGTATTGGCGAGAGGTATTATATTCGAAAATATGATTGATTAGATTTGACTCAAAAAGCACATAAAAACAAAGGGGTAAAACCGCATGGTTTGAATGCGGTTTACCCCTTCGGTTTTATAAGCAGGATGATTCAATTGGTTTATGTTCATTGATATGTGGTTTCGCTATAACATGGACTGCCTGGAAAAACATTTATCCGACACCTTGCCACGAATTTCGCATATGATACACGTTCGCTCATCATACCTTGTTCGGGATAAACAATGAATCCCCCATTTAGGCTTTCCTGTACCTTGCGTTGAATAATTGCTAGGATAACAGGATAGAATTCCTCATCTTCCGAAAAGCCCTCATAAAAAGAGTCATCGTCATCTTTTATCCATATATTAGACACTTGAACTTTGTCAATGTGAACCATATCATCCTTTGTGAACAAACTGACAGTAGCACTTGCAAATAAACAAGAATCATACTCATTGTCAATTATATAAAGCACACCGAATGGTCTTCCGAGAGAATCGCATACGATACCTGAGCCAACTGCATTGGCCATCCGTTGTGCTTCCGAAACATCTTGGGCATATAGCTGATATCCGAAAACAAGCATCGCAAATAATAAAACATACCGTATAATCATCTTCTTAGTGGATAAAATTGTTGTAGTAGTGAGCCATTGGACGGGTCTCCTTTGGTATAATAACTTGCGTTATATGTACCAGCACTATTCATTCTTGACTGAGACTGGAACAAATCCACTGCCGTGGAAAAATCTGTCTGGGAGAAACTTGTGCCTGAAAGATTTTCCATTGCTTTTTCGAACTTATCACCATCTGGCGTTCCTGGATTTAATGTACCAAGTTGATAAATAGATGGTACTCCTGCCTCCATTACAAGCGCATTGCTGTAGAGATATGCTTCTACTTCGTTCTTGTAGGTCGCTCCCCCTTGACAATTCTCGTATTGAAATGCATGAAATAATTCATGAGATATGCCGAGTAGTGTATTATTCCCACCCATCTTGCATTTGGCACCATTGCCATATTCTACTGTTCCTGATGTTCCGGGAGTTCTTGTTGATTCGTTTGTGATATAATAGTCGTTACCGGATTCAATCAGTACATCTAGCACTTCTTGGCCCAAACTAGTCGAATACATCTTATTTAATGTTTGAATTTGTTGCTGTGCAGCTGCATCTCCAGTTGGAGCCATATTGGGTTTGTACTCATATGTATTACCCTCTCCATCTTCAATCCAAACGGTAAATTCTTTTCCATCCGGATCCACCAGCTTCACGGGATTCCATGCACAGTAAGCATACGGACTAATTGACGGATATTTGTCGCTCATCGGGTCAACACTCAGCCACATGGTCATCAGCTCGTGGTCCATGTACCTGGCACCGAAATATCCATACCCGGTTTCCTCATCGCGTTCTTTGCCGGTGAAAGTGAACCGCTCACTGTAGCCAAACGGATGCTGGTTGATGTACGGCTCGCCGTAAGGCAGGTATTGGATGTGCTGTACTGCCATTCCTCTGTAGTCGGTAATCCAACTGGCACTGCCGAGGTGGTCGGAATGGTAGAAATACACATCCTTCTCCTGTCCGTGATTGATGTCGTCCAACATTGAGTTGACCATATCCTTGAACTGGCCGTGGTCAATCTCAGCTTCTGCCTTCATTTGGTGCGGGATGCCATCAATCCAGTGGCTCAACTCCTCCTTAGTGAATTCGTTGTTCTTTATACATTCGAGATTATTCTCATGAAGCACACGATGGTTCACCTGCTCAAGGCTTTGTTTAAACAATATATCAGCTTTTTTCTGGAGTTCTACATCGTTACCGATAACATGATACAGAGCGTCCAGTCCACCACCACCGAGACGTGCGGCCACACGCTCGGTGCCAGCATAGTAATGTTTGGTGTATCCCTTGTTGGTCAACACCATATAGGCCGAGGGATAGAGGGTGACATGGTCGAGGCAGCCGTAGATGTGCTGCTCCCATGCGTTCACGTCGACCGACGAGGCGTCGCCCGTCATCTTCAGCGTGCACTGCCCCGTGTGGTCGTAGGCGTAATAGCTGTAATAGTGCTCGTCGGCCACGGTATAGAGGCGGTTGGCTGCGCCAACGCAGCTTTGGCTCGGAAAAGCAAGTAAACTTGCTCTTCTCTCGCTTTGAGTAGCTACGTCCTCCGTCCAGCAGAGGAAGCGCCTGGTCTCAAGCTGGCCACGCGCGTTGTCAGTTCTGCGCGTTCCTCTGGAACTTGCACCATTGCCGTTTGCTCCACTTCGGTCGCAGGCCGTTCGCATCCGCTCAGGCAGGAAAACAAAGGGGTAATACCGCATGTTTTGCGTGCGATTTGGAGGTTCGGGGTTATGTGCTGATGTAGTCAATTATTTGTTGTTGTTGTTGGGACAGGTGCCAATCTCCTGTCACATGCCAATACAGGCAGGCTCACGAATCCTCAATGATTGTTTAACCGTCCAATAATTGGGGTTCACCTCAGGACAGTCCCCTGTCCTGCGATGTATGTATTTTTACAAATGGGCATCTACAACATATAACTTTGATTTGTTTGTGTCAAATATACACATTATAAGATAGCGAGGGTCTTCAATGGAAGGTTTTGCCAAGAACGAATAATATCCACATCCTGATGCGTTAATTTCTTCCATCTCACGAGATATTGCTTTGGCTTTGTCAGATCCTGAATAGTTAAAAACAATATTGTTTATTTCTGAGTTCGAACAGATCGGCAGTTTTAGCCAGTCTTGTGCAACCCAAGACCAATCAGTACGGTATAGGGAGTTATGTGCAGGCGTTGTTTTCGCTTTGTTTTTAAATTCGTATGTTTCACAGATAAACCATTCTCCAATAGCCTCACAACTAACCTGTTTTTTTTCAACGCATTCTCCCATATCTGTACCTAAAATGTTTGCTGTTTCATCAGCGTACATGAAATCATGGCTGCATGAAATCGCAATAAAACAGACTAATATTATGAACAAAATATTTTTCATTGCGAAATACTCTATTTTTTGTGCTTAACAGTACCTATTATATCGTATATATCGTACGGCCTCCTAACAGTACCTGTCTTATATGTATATATATCGTACGGTCTCCCATTACCCGCCAGAGCCTTACCTATTTTTGTGGCAAAATTACGCCATTTGCCTCCTTTGGGTTGCTGCTCAAATCCATAGTTATCTAACAACCCTTGAGAATCTCCTAATCTGACTTCTCCCGTCGATTCATTCAAAAGCGTCAATTGAATATGTCCATAAACAGGTCCTGTTTCATAGTTCATGTATTCCCCTAAAAAATTAGGAGTTATACTACAACCTTCTCCTTTATCAAAAGAGCTTGTTGTAACTGGATATAAACTGATTTTTGAAGCATCAACGTAAAGTGGCTCCCCATTCCCGTTTCTATACCAGTCATTTGCTTCTGGCAAAGAAAGAATTCCATCATAATCAGGTCTATCCTTCAGTCCTGCATAATGTCTGGAAAACTTCTCGTATGCAATCTCATCTTGAAAACCATTTTTGCCTAAATTATGTCTAAGTGCGTCTTTATGACTCATTCCTTGAGAAAAATTCCCCTCATCCATCACAATAGCCTTCCCCTTTAACCCTTGGTCATCGGTACCAAGTAAATTGCCCCATTTGTCATATATCGGAGATATTTCCTTGCCATTCGGATCAACCAACTTCACGGGATTCCAAGCACAATAGGCATAAGGACTAATGTTTGGATACTTGTCTGCCATCGGGTCAACAGACAGCCACATGGTCATCAACTCGTGGTCCATATAGCGGGCACCGAAGTATCCGTAGCCCGTTTCCTCATCCCGCTCTTTGCCGGTGAAGGTAAACCTCTCACTGTAGCCAAACGGACGCTGGTTGATGTACGGCTCGCCGTAGGGCAGGTATTGGATGTGCTGTACGGCCATTCCGCTGAAGTCGGTTATCCAACTGGCGCTGCCAAGGTGGTCGGAATGGTAGAAGTACACTTCCTCCTCCTCTCCGTTATGATAATCGGTCAACATTGAGTTGACCATTTCATTGAACCGGCCGTAGTCAAACTCAACGTCTGCCTTCATCTGGTAGGGGATGCCTTCAATTGGGTGGCCAAACTCCTCTTTTGCAAATTCATTGCTCATTATGCAGTCGAGGTTGTTCTCGTTAAGCACACGGCTGTTCATCTGTTCGATGCTTTGTTTAAACAATATATCAGCTTTTGTCTGGAGTTCTACATCGTTGCCGATAACATGATACTGAGCATTCAGTCCACCGCCGCCGAGACGTGCGGCCACGCGCTCGGTGCCAGCATAGTAATGTTTGGTGTATCCCTTGTTGGTCAGCACCATATAGGCCGAGGGATAGAGGGTCGGCTCGTTCAGTATTGTATAAGTGGCCATAAAGTCGGCATTGACATCCAGCAATTTGTTATCACCTGTCAGTTTCAGGCGGCGTTCCCCGCTGTGGTCGTAGGCATAGTAGCTGTAGTATCTGTCGTCCACGGCGGCGTGCATACGGTTGTCCTCAGTCCAGAAGAGGAAACGTCCGGCATCGAACATTTTATCCAGTCGCCCCATGCTCACCTGTCCGAGGTTTCCAGCTTCATCCCAGCGCATATCGTAAAGCATTCCATTGTTGTAGTCAAACATACGCTTTACGGCGTGGGGCTGATAGTCATCGCAATAGCCATAAGCCATATCAGCTGTAGCCGACAGCGTAACTGAATTATTATCGCGGAATTTCCCTATCAGTCTGCCTGATGGCGAATACGTGAGATAGGTGTTGTAGTTTCCTATGGCGCCTCCGCCGTACGAATCAACAAGTCGGTGCAGGACGTCGTAATTGTATGTGTTCTCGTATGCACCTCCAAGTGTATTTACCACACCGGCATTGTTGACAATTCTTGTCACATTGCTGGCATTGTCAAAAGTATAGTCGATGTCTTGCATTAAGTTGCCGAGGCTGTCGGTACTTTGGAGATTGGCGAGGCGATGCAGTGCGTCGTATTTGTAGTGAGCACTGGTGCCATTACCATAGTTCACGTTTTTTTTCTGGCCGAAAGAGTTGTATTGTATCTCCCTGATGTAGGTGCGGTCGTTGCCGTTCTTGTTGCCGTGCATGGAGTGGAGGTCGCCACCCCATTGATAGGTGTAGGTTATTTTCTCATTGTCGGGGTAGGTCATCGTGAGCATACGTCCCCAGCTGTCATACTGGTATAGCATCCTGAACTGGTACACCTCGCCGTGCTGTGGCAGGGCAATGGCGCGTGTCTCGTCAGTGACATTTCCTAGGGCGTCGTAGTGGCACTCATAGCTGCCGCTGCCGTCTGTCACAAAGACAAGGCGGCTCTTGTCGTTGCCGCTGGTACCATATTCGTATGTCACATCGTTGCCTGTCATATAACTATAACGTTTATATATTGGTCTGTAGTATTCATAATCATAAAAAATTTCCCCCAATGGGTTTGTTTCTTTTGTGATGTTGCCAGCTGGGTCATATTCATACTGCGTGGTACCGGCATCGGGGTGGTCTCTGTAGATGAGGCGGCCAAGGTTGTCGTAGCCATAGTAGGTGGTAAACTCTTCGGGGTCGATTGAAGAGGCGAGCTGGCCTTCGTCAGCAACCTCACAGGTTTGACGGCAGGCACCACCTACTACTACTACGCCATCAACGCGATGGGGACGGTGTATGGGGAGGAGCGGACGATGACTACGAATTGAAAAAAGATTAGAGAATATGTCGCTTGCGCAAAGACACAAATCAGGCAATTGCCACGCCTCGCTCATAGAGCGTTTCGGGGGCAAAGCCTATTTCGTTGTTCCAATCGACGGTGAACGGGTCGAGGGTGTAGTTGCGAAAATAATTCATGTCTTGAAGCTTGCGGCAGATGCCTTTCTGCATCAGAGGGGTAAAGTCCACAAGCTTCACCACTCCATCGTTGAAAGTAAGCTTCAAGATGTAGTCGCGCACATAGTCGGCTGCTGTGACTCTCAAAAAAAAAGGCTTTTCCATATTCGGTTATTTCAAGGGGTCAATTTTAATAGCGGGTTTACTGTTAGTAAGTCTTTCCCAATTAGCCATAAGATCTTCTTTATGCAGATCAAGCCACTCATAAACAAGGTTCAAGGCTCTTCGCGGAAGAGAACCTGTCATATGACCATCTTTAATATCAATGATTGCCTCCTCTCCATTATAAATAACATGGAAATGAGGAGGGTTATGGTCATCAATGTACATGTAGATGAGTATCCCGTAAAAGTTACTGATTTCTGGCATATCTCTAACAGTTTATGTGCTTGAATAACGACGAATAACGAAAAATATTGTATGTGAGAATAATATTATTAATCGTAGGCAGAAAATATCTATATAATTGACGCCACCGCACAATAAAGAAAAGGAACTATGAAGAATGGGGTAAATAGTACAGAAGAATGTTGCCAAACCGTGCCTCCACAGGGTCGGCAGCCACAGCACGGGGATGGGACGGCGATTCTTCGGTGGTGTTTCGGTGAAGAGTCGGAGTTGATCGGAGGTGAAGGTGGTGGGGTCACCGGCATTGTCGTAGGTGTAGCGGTTCTCTCCCGCATCAGGATGGATGCGAAAAAAAATTAACATTTGGCATGTTTGTTTTATTCTGTATATTTGCAGGAGGAAAAAAAGACAGCAAGATTGGTATAATAAAATGATTTATAGCGTTATGAAACGTTTTCTGTATCTGCTTTCCGCGGCGGTGCTGCTTCTTGCGGGCTGCTGCAACAAGAAGAATGAAGCGCCGCGCAACGTCATCCTTATAGTGGGCGACGGCATGGGCGTGGCCCAGGTGTATGCCTCTGTGGTGGCCGAGAAGGGCGACAACAGCGCCTTCCTGCGCTTTCCTTACAGCGGTTTTTCGCGTACCTATTCGCTCAACAAGTACCGCACCGACTCGTCGGCCGGCGGCACGGCGCTGACCACGGGCGAGAAGGTGGAGAACTACCACGTGAACTGGGCGCCGGACTCGTCGCGCCACCGCACCATCTTCGACGACGCCGTCGAAGCCGGCAAGAGCACCGGCTTCGTGGTCGTCAGCGACTGCATGGACGCCACGCCGGCGGCTACCTACGGCCATGTGCCCTACCGCAAGATGTACGACACCCTGTCGTTGCAGCTGGCGCAGTGCCGTCACAGCGTGATGGTGGGCGGCGGCTACCGGTATTTCCTGCCGGAGAACCGCAAGGACGGGCTGAGCCCTCTTGACACCCTCGCCGCCCGCGGCTACACCGTGGTGCGCACGCTCGACAGCCTGCTGGCTTTCGGCGGCGACCGTGTGGTGGGTCTGCTCTACGACGGCGACCCGCTGACGGAGCCCGAGCGCGGCGACGTGCTGCGTCCGGCGTCGATGAAGGCCATCGAGATGCTCAGCCGCAACCACAAGGGCTTCGCCATGATGATTGAGGGGTCGCAGATCGACTGGGCGTGCCACAACAACGACTCCGCCTACCTGCGTGCCGAGCTGGCCGACTTCGAGCGTATGCTGCATGCCGTGCTCGACTGGGCCGAGAAGGACGGCCACACGCTGGTGGTGGTCACCGCCGACCACGAGACCGGCGGCCTCACGCTGCCCGACGGCGACATCGGGCAGGGACTCAGCGACTTCCGTTTCCTGTGGGGCGACCACACGGGCTGCATGGTGCCGGTGTTCGCCTACGGCCCGGGTGCCGAGCGCTTCAGCGGCATACAACAGAACACGGATATACCAAGGAAGATAAGAGAGATAATGAAGTTTTAAGTTTTAAGCTGTAATTTTTAAGTTTTAATTTTTAAGTTTTAAGCTGTATGCTGTAATTTTTAGGTTTTAATTTTTAATTTTTAATTTTTAATTTTTAGGTTGTAAGTTTTAATTTTTAATTTTTAATTTTTAATTTGTAAGTTGTAAGTTTTAATTTTTAATTTTTAATTTTTAATTTTTAATTTTTAAGTGGGCTCATAGAGTTCTATGATTAAGTTTTGTGTACGCATAGTGCAGCGGTGGCTGCCGGAGCCGTTTATCTTCGCCATACTGCTCACCTTTGTGGCGGCTGTGGTGGCCATGCCAGTGTGTGGCCAGACGCCCATGGAGGTGCTGGAGCACTGGGGGGGAGGAGTGTGGAACCTGCTGGCCTTCGCCATGCAGATGGCGCTGGTGCTGGTATGCGGCAGCACGCTGGCTGCGGCGCCGGCCGTGAAGCGCGGCATCGACGCCCTGGCGCGAGTGCCGCGGACTCCTGCGGCGGCAATAGCGCTGGTGACGGCGGTGTCGGCGGTGGCCTGCTGGCTCAACTGGGGCTTCGGCCTCATCGTGGGCGTCATCTTCGCCAAGGCCATAGCGCGTCAGCTGCATGGTGTCGACTACCGTCTGCTGATAGCGTCGGCCTACAGCGGCTTCGTGGTGTGGCATGCCGGCCTGTCGGGCTCCATACCCCTCACCATGGCCACGCCCGGCGAGGCTCTGGCGGCTGCCACCAACGGTGCGTTGACGGCGCCGGTGCCCGTGAGCCAGACCATCCTCGACCCGCACAACATCGTCATGGTGCTGGTGGTCATCGTGGCCATCACCGTTGCCAACAGCTTGATGCACCCCAAAGAGGGCGCCGTGACGGTGGATGCCGCCTTGCTCGAGGAGCAGGGGCAGGAGGCTCCGCGTCTGGCTGCCGACGCCCACAGGACGCCGGCGCAGCGCATGGAGCAGAGCTGCGTGCTGTCGTGGATGCTGGGCATGCTGCTGCTGGCCTACCTGGTGTTGAACCTTGGCTTCCGCGGTGGCACGCTGGACCTCGGGGCCGTCATCATGCTCTTCCTCTCGCTGGGGCTGCTGCTGCACGGCACGCCGATAGCCTATGTGCGCGCTTTCGGCAAGGCCGCCACGGGTGCCGCGGGCATCATACTGCAGTTCCCCTTCTATGCCGGCATCATGGGCATCATCACGGGGGTTGGGGCCAGCGGCGTGAGCCTCGGCAACGTGCTTGCCGAGGGGTGCATACGCATCAGCAACCCCGTGACGTACCCGCTGCTGACATTCCTCTGTGCGGCGCTGCTCAACCTCTTCGTGCCGAGCGGCGGCGGCCACTGGGCCATACAGGCGCCCATCATGTTCACCGCAGGTGCCGAGCTGGGCGTGGATGCGGGGCTGACGGGCACCGCTATAGCATGGGGCGACGCATGGACGAACCTCATACAGCCTTTCTGGGCGTTGCCGGCACTGGCTATCGCCAAGCTCGACGCCAAAGATATCATGGGCTACTGTCTGATAGACCTGCTCATCACGGGGGTGATAATATGCGGTGGCCTGGTGGTGTGGGCGATGTGAAGAGTTAGGAGTTAGGAGTTATGAATTATGAATTAAGATATATATGTTTGAAGAAGTTATAAAACATTATCCGGATTTCCCGAAGCCGGGGATCGACTTTATCGATGTGCTGCCGTTCCTGCAGGACAAGAAGGCTTTCGCCGAGGCAGTGGCCGAGATAGACCGCTGCTGCACGGCGCCTAACATAGCCACTGTGGAGGCCCGCGGTTTTCTGTTTGCCGCGCCACTGCTGTGCACGTCGCAGGAGGTGTACACCATAGTGCCCATCCGCAAGAAGGGCAAGCTGCCGCACGACGAGGGCGACCTGGTGAAGGTGAGTATCGAGAAAGAATACGGCAGCGACGAGGTGTTCTACCGCCGCAGCGACCTGGCGGCATGCAAGGGCGACGGCGACACCATAGAGCTGACACTGCTTGACGACCTGCTGGCAACAGGAGGTACAGCGCAGGGCATCGCCGAAGCTCTCAACGGAGAGGTGATCGGCGGCCGCCGCGTGGTGGTCAAGGAGTTCGTATTCCTCGTGGAGCTGCCGGCACTGGGAGGTCGCAAGGTGCTTGAAGACATAGCGCCGGTGCGCTCGCTGATGAGCCTCGAGGGGGTGGAATAGGCTGTCAGAGGATTTTCACCAGGACGATGGCGAGCAGGGCTATGCAGTAGACCAGCTTGAGCAGTGTGCCTGTGAGGAAGCCGAGGAAGGCTCCCCAGGCGGCGCGCAGGGCTGGCTGCCAGTCGTGCTTGTTGATGTATTCGCCGACGAGAGCTCCGGCGAAGGGCCAGAAGATGACACCTATCAGTCCCTGAGGGCCGAAGGGGAGGCCTATGATGGAGATGACGAGGCCTATGTTGCATCCCCAGATGCCATATTTGCTGCCGCCGTTGTGCTTGGTGGAGAGGGAGGGCACCACGTAGTCGAGCACGGTGATGACGGCGGCGATGACGGCGGTGACGATGAGCGTCGTGGCGTTCACCGCGGCAAAGGGCGTCAGCGCTGCCAGCAGCAGGCCCAGCCAGCTGACAGGAGGTCCCGGCAGGCCGGGGATGACGGCACCGGCGATGCCGATGGCGAGGCAGATGAAGGCAAGGATGATAAGGATTGTGTTCATGGGAGGTTTAAGGTTTAAAGTTTAGAGTTTAGAGTTTAGAGTTTAGGGTTTAAGGGTTTAAGGGTTTCGGGTTTAAGGAGGGTGTCGAAAAGTTCACGTAGTTTTGTTTCGTTTTTTATCAGGGTGCGGAGTTCGGCCAGAGGGGCTGCGTTGGGGCTGTCAGGCAGCCACAGTTTTATGTAGCCGCCTTCGGCGTATTTCTCGTGCAGATGGTCGAGGCAGCGTTGCCAGTGCTGTTCGCGGTCGTAGTTGGGGAAGTGTGAAAGGCTGTATTCCACGGTGCGTCGCACTATGGTCTCCGGCTCTACGTCGCGGTCGGCCTCAGCCACTATGGCGCCCAGTGAGGAGCGAGGAGGCTCCTTTGCTGAGGCGCGATGGTCTTCGGCGGCCTGCGCAATCTGTTCCACCTCATCGTTGGAGAACCATTGGTGCAGAGGTGAGCAGTCTCTTATCATACGTCCAGAGGCGAGATGGTGTGTTTCGCGACCCTCGCGGAGGCCGATGTCGTGCATGGCGGCAGCGGCATAGACGGCAGGAGTGGGTTTCAGCTGCATGGCGCGTGCTATGACGCGTCGTGCGTGGTTGCGTCGGTGTGCGGTGTCGAAGGCGTCGTATTGCGGGAGCACAGACTCCTCCACCCATGCCTTGAGGGAAGCGGGCACTGTGTCGTAGCGCCACCACTCGTAGGCTACGCGAGGGCTGCCGTCGGACATGTACACAATGCCGCAGTATACGAACCCCTCTTTGTCTGCCATGTGTCGCATGGCGGCGTTGCTGGCGTGTGTGTCGAGACGCAGGTGGTCGCACTGCTGTTTGGCGAAGGCGAAGGCTGCCGCCCCGATGCCGTGTCCGTCGGCGTTTTTTGCTATGCGGTGAATGGTGGCGTAAGGTGTTGTCGTGTCTATCCAACGGCCATGATCTATCACCCCGTAGGTGGGCTCCACGCCTGGCACCACGGCGAAGGTGCCAACGGGCTTGCCGTCGTCCTCGACGATGTGCGAGGCGCCGCATGCCACGTCGTCGGCCACGTCGTGGCGAGTGGGGTAGCCCACCCATTGTATGGTGTTGCCGTTGGCGCGCATAATGCGGCGCGAGTGGTCGTACATCGTGAGTACGGCCTCGATGTCGTTTGTTGTGGTGGGGCGTATCTGCATGGTCAGAAGCGGTGGCCTATGTTGAGGAACAGGTTTATTTTCTTGGTGCGGTTGCTGTATCCGAGTCGCAGGTCGATGGGGCCGAAGAGGGTGTTGTAGCTGTAGCCTATCTGCACGCCTGTGATGGCCGGCTGCAGAGCCATCTCCATCAGATCGTCGCTGTGCATGGCGGCTGTGGCGCGAAGTATCACGTAGTGGTTCTTAAGTATGTTGAGTTGCAGCTGCAGCTGAGCCGCTGCAATGTAGCGGTTCATATACTCGAGGTTGCCGATGCCAGCGAAAGGAAGTTGCTGTTCGACCTGCTGTCCGAACCACTCGCTGCCGACGGCGTTGCGGTAGCCCAAGGGAATGTCGCCGCCTATCAGCAGGCGTGTGTACAGCATAGGTTGTATGGTGAAGCGTTGCACCGGGCTGATATTTGTGCGCCAGTGCACCAGTATGTCGTTCACGCCTATCTGCCCCTTCATGCCTATAAGGTTGTCTGTTCGGTAGCAGTAAGCGGCATGCATACGAGAGCCGTGGGAGGGGAAGTACCATTGGTTCTCGGTGTTGAGGTCTGCCGAAGCGCGGTAGGAGAAGTAGTGTCCGTTTTCGGTGCTGACGGTATCGGTGCCGAGTGTCAGCACGTTGCCGTAGTAGTTGAAGTAGTCCCATCGCATGCCTGCCTGAATTATGAAGTTGCGGAACTGGAAGTCCACAGGGGTGAAGTCGCCTTGGTGCTGACGGTAGCGGAAGTTGTAGGTGCGAGTGCCAAGCGAGTAAATGTCGATGTCGTTGTGTCGCAGGGTGTAGGCCAGGGTGGGGCTGAACACGCGCCGCGTGAATGCCGAGAATTCTATGCGGCCGGCGATGCGTCTGCCGAGGCGCAGAGAGCCCTGCAGTGTCATGGGTATGCGGGTCTTGACAGGCAGTTTGCCGGCGAGCTTAATGGCGCCCATCTCTTCGCTGTCGAAGCGGAATCCAGCGCTGACAATGGGGTTGGCGGGGCGTGTGTCGGTACGTTGCGTCCTTTTCGCTGGCGCTGTTGCTGTCGTGTCGTCGTCGGCGCGGAACGGCGGCATGGTGTGCGTGAATAGTCTGTGCCTACCGGAGGAGCCCGGCATGCTGGTGCTGCTCATGCCGTCAATGCGGGCTTTGATGGCCATAAGGTCGTCGTGGTGTCTGGCGGCCTCTTCGGCGCCGCGCCTTATCAGGGTGTCGATGGCTGTCGCCGAGAAGCTTGCCGCCGAGTAGCCGCTGACGTCGACGCGCATGAGTACGTCGCTCATCTCGGTGTTTTCGGCGTATTTGTTCTTGCAGTTGACGTCGATGATCTGGTTGAGTACCGACATGGCGTCGCTGATGTCCTCTGCGCGTAGGGGAGTGCTCTGCACGGTCACTCCGATTATTATGTCGGCACCCATCTTGCGAGCCAGGTCGGCAGGATAGTTGTTGCGGAGGCCGCCGTCGATGAGCACCATATCGCCCATTCTCACAGGGGTGAAGACGCCTGGGATAGCCATGGAGGCGCGCATGGCGCGCACGAGATAGCCGCTGCGGAAGTCGACCTCTGTATTGGTCACGATGTCTGTAGCCACGCATGCGAAGCGTATGGGCAGGCTGTCGAAGCTGATGCTGTCGAGATAGCCGGCGCATAGCTTGCGGAAGAGCCTGTTGAGGTTACGGCCCCTGATGAGGCCACCTTTCTCGGGGTTGTTGCTGCTGATGCCGCGGATGATGGCGTAGGTGTTCTGCTCTTCGCGCTGGCGGAGTGTGAGAGACGTCAGGTCGGTGCGGTCGCTGAGGAGGAATGTCCAGTCTTGTGAGCGCACGAGGGAGTCGATGTAGTCCGTGGAGTGTCCGGTGCAGTATAGAGCCCCTATCAGAGCGCCGATGCTGGTGCCGCACACGATGTCTATCGGAATGCCGGCGTCCTCTATGGCGCGCAGTGCGCTGATGTGTGCCATGCCTTTGGCGCCGCCGCCGCTGAGCACCACGGCCACCGTCGGGCGTTCTTTCTGCGGCTGAGCCGGCACGGCCGTAGCCAGGAGCAGTGTGGCAAGTATTGTGAGAGACTGTTTCATTCTGCTTGTTGGTAAATATCTTTTCGCACCCGCAGTGCCTGTAGCAGGCCGCGCAGGGTGAGGTAGACCATGAAGGCGAGCCACAGCACGTTGTTCCACGTGTGTTCGTTGGTGGCTGCATCGGTGTAATACTTCAGGCCGTAGTAGACGGCGAAGAAGGCCGCCGTAGCCACAAACATAGCGTTGCGCATGGTGCGTGTCGCCGTGGCGCCGATGAAGATGCCGTCGAAGAGGAAAGCCGCGAAGCCGCAGACGGGAATGACGAGCACCCATGTCATGTAGTCGCCGGCGGCGGCGATGACATCCTGCTGGTCTGTGAAGATGTGGAGGAACTGGTTGCCGAAGGCTGCATAGAGGCCCGTGAAGACCGCCGTCAGAGCCAAGCCCCAGAGAATCAGCAGTCGCACGGCGAGTTTCAGGTGTCGTTTCTGTCTGGCTCCTATATGACGTCCCACGAGGCTCTCGCCGGCGTAGGCGAAGCCGTCCATGATATAGCTGAAGATGGTGAAGAACTGCAGCAGGAGCGCGTCCACGGCCAGAATCTGGTCGCTGATGTGCGACGAAGCTGCGGTGATGAAGGTGAAGACGCCCGACAGGCACAGGGTGCGCAGGAATATGTCGCCGTTGACCTTGAAGAAGCGGCGCATATCGGCCCAGCGAAGAGCCGCTTTTATAGTTGTGAGTTTTGAGTTGTGAGTTTTGAGTTGTGGGTTGTGGGTGGTCAGTTGTTTCAGGCGTTTGCGCAGGAAGACGATGCCGAGAGTGAGTCCCGAGTAGTTGGCTATCACGGTGCCCAGAGCCACGCCGGCGATGTCCCAATGGAGCACCAGCACGAAGAGCAGCGATGCCGCTATGTTCACGCAGTTGAGGAATATGGCTATCCACATCGGTGTCTTAGAGTCCTGCATGCCTATGAACCACCCCTTGATGGCGTACATGCCCAGTGTGGCGGGAGCTGCCCAGATGCGCACGAAGAAGTAGGTGAGAGCAAGCCCCAGCACATGGTCGCTGCCCTCGAAGATCAGCGGTACCGCCAGAGCGATGGGCCACTGCAGGACTATCAGCGTCATCGCTATGCCTATCGCTATGGCGCAGGCGCGTATGAGGATTTTGACTGTCTCGTCCCAGCGCTCGGCGCCGAAGGCCTGTGCCGTGAAGCCGCTGGTGCCCATGCGCAGGAAGCCGAAGTTCCAGTATATGAGGTTGAATATCTGTGTGCCTATGGCTATGGCGCCAATATGGTCGCCCGAGAGGTGGCCCACGATGGCCATATCCACCATGCCGAGGAGCGGCACGGTGATGTTGGTCACTATGTTGGGCAGAGCGAGGCCCAGGATGCGTCGGTTCATCGTATGTCGCATTGGGCACAACCCATCACGCGGTGTGTCGCCGCGTCGCACACTAGGGCCACAATGTGGCTGTTAGCCTTCACGATGGCCGGTGTGCCGATGGTGTAGGTAGTCTGGTCGGAGGCCGAGGCTCCGGCCTCGGTGCCTATGCTGACGCTCTTGCCCCACGAGTCGGTCACCACGGCGCGCAGCATGTGGTTGTGTGCGTAGTGCTCGTTGTAGCCGGTGCCGTCGAGCTGCATGTACTTCAGTGAGTCCTCGGTGACGAGCAGTGTCAGTGTGAGGTCTTCGGAGCAAGCTTCGCGCAGCTCCATGCCGGTGTTGATGGTCACCGTGTTGCCGTCGGCTGATGCCGTGACCTCCACCTTCACCGGTGGCAGTGTGGCGAGGGCCTGGTCAATGCTGCTGCCGATGTCGGCCATGGAGCTGCTGAATGCCGCCCCCTGGCGGTTGATGTAGGCTGTAGGCAGCGATGTGAAGCCCCAGTGGCTCTCCCAGGCGGCGGCCTCGCTCACGCGGGTGTCCATGCTGTTGGGGAAGGGTTCGCCCATGCTGTGGTTGGGTGCCGTCACGCTCACCACCACCAGGTGGCTGCCGTAGACGGCGTGCAGGCGTTCCAGCGTGCGGTCGGCCGACGGGCAGTTGTTGCACTTGGGCCCCGTGTACTTCTCCACGTAGGCCACGGCCCCTTCGGGCCACGGGTCGCTGTCGCCGCCGTTGCCGACGCTTATCAGCCGCTCGTCGGGTTCTATCTTGTCGCATCCCGCCGCCATCAGTGCGGCGGCTATCATTGTCAGTATCGTTGTCTTTTTCATAACATCCTGTTGTCTATTTTCTCATTTCTCATTTTTCATTTCTCATTTCAGAAACTCGTCGTCAGACTCAGCGTCAAGCCGTTGCTTGCCGGCACCTCGCGGCATACGCCGCCGATGCAGAGCATGCCGCGGCGCTGCTTGCCGTAGCCCAGCTGGAGGCGTGTGGCGCCGTGGGTGTAGCCGGCGCTGATGTTGTAGTAGTTGCCCTGTCCGTTGTTGTAGGCCCACTGGTCGCTCAGCGAGACGAACCAGTGGCTGCCGATGCTCCACTCCACGAGGCCCATGAGCCAGTCGCCGAGTCGCGGGTCGGTGTGTCCTGCCGAGGCGTCGCGGCGGCTGTCGCTGCCCATCC
>OCTX012125281.1_pt1 | contig 18944 bp, 22 predicted proteins | sample 1539691 | NCBI WGS metagenome assembly OCTX01 (sample SAMN02144231, study PRJEB22623) | gut metagenome | biome: sheep rumen | host: Ovis aries | place: New Zealand | reverse complement strand
GGTACAAATTTTGAATTAAGTCAAATTATGACTTAATAGAAAAAAGCAAAATAAAAGGTAGTAAATCATGCAATTTACTACCAACGTATCATAACACATTTGCGCCCATAAAGCGTGTGACTGCACGATAGCCAAGTCAGGCAGTGTCTTCCAACTGTGTCATTCCTGATGAACCGATACAGGACACAAATGTAGATACCAATTAACCAACTACTCCAAGTAGTCCAAGTACAATGCCCATGACAATGAGCAACGTAGAAATCACAAATACAGTGACACATCCTGCAAGATAAAGGATCTGTGTTTGTCTTTCAAGGCGTGTCAACGGTTCGTCCTCTCTATCTTCCTTAAATGCACCAAGGAAAAACATAAGAGTTGCGCTTCCAACAAGAAACCAAATACCGCAACCAACCATCAAACTAGGTGAAAACTTCATACAAAATCCTCCTCAATATTTCAATAAATTAAGAACAGCGTCTTTGCATCTCATGTTCTTAAATCTGAAGCAACCATGTGTGAAGAAATAGCGCATATTGTCAATGAAGAACTCGTTATTTTTCAGCATGACATAATTAACATCATGGTCATTGATCGTAACGCTAATTTTAAGTGGAAAATTCATGTCAGCATTTGTATCGCAATAAACAATACCTTTTTCATCAAAACTTCGTATAGCATAATTAGTTTCAAGGTACTTAATTGTGCCTAAATATCTGCTTCTGCCGGTCATCTTTTCGATAAATACTTTGCTATCATTCAGATACACACTTTCCGCAGAATAAGCAACGTATTTGTTATTAGAAAACGCTCTATTAAACCCGCTTTCCTTCTGTGCTTGGCTCGCACCTTCAACAAATCCTTGCTCTAAAACGTATCCATCGCCTTTCAAGAAGTTTGTTTCATCGTTTAACCTGTCAGTAATGCCCATATCAACATAATAAGGGTTCAAAATAGTAACTGGGTTACTGATCATATAAATGGGCACATATCTAACAAATTCTCCGTTACCTCTTGCGACACTTGTATGTATAGAAATTAGTTTCGAAACTTCATCGCTACAATAGTGATTTGTTTCGCTTTGAAATTCATCATACATCATACGCTTAACATCGCTAAATTCATGGGAATGTTTCTTGATATTATCAGCACTACTAAGAGCAACAGCGTAACCGCAAGATTCATCATTCAAAAACAGCTCATAATACGCACCTTTTGCACGCGGTTTTGCAGTTAAATCATATTCTTTAAAGAACAATCCTCGAATATCTTTAAAGAACATATCAGCCACTGAATCAAGTTCATTTTTAAACCGATAAATCAGCATGAATTTTTCCTTAAACTTAATAAACCTATTGACACATAACCTACTAAAATACGTAGTTTTACCTGCACTTCTATTACTTGTACAAATGTAAATCTCAGGCTTGTTTCCGTTCAAATCTAGCAGACTTAATAGCTTAGTTCCGTCGTAATATTTTCCCATTCTTGTACCGCCTTTTTAATTAAACTTTATCCCACAAGACAATTATAACATGGTATAATTAATATATCAAGGGAGGTACTAAACAATGACGCCCGCAGACGTTTTGCAAGTGGTATCCACATTGGGATTCCCAATAGCCATGTGTTTGATACTCGCTTGGTACGTAAAAACACGAGATGACGCGCACACAGAACAAATTAATCGTATCTCAGAAATGCACAGAGAAGAAGCAAAAGCAATGACAGAAGCACTACAAAATAACACACTCACAATTCAAAAATTAGTTGACGTATTGACGAAAGGAGAATAGCTATGTCAAAACCAGTAGTTGCATACGGTATCGACGTATCTGAACACAACGGCAATCTATCCTTTAACAAATTATCACCGATCCCATCGTTCGTCATCTTGCGTGTAGGATATGGTACACATTGGGACAGAAAAGCCGAAGCGTATCGGTTACAGCTTGAAAACTTAGGTATTCCGTATGGTGTCTATCTTTACAGTTACGCATTGAACGTTGAGCAAGCCAAAGCTGAAGCACACTTTGTACTTAACGCTATTGCAAATTGGGATGTCAAAATGGGCGTGTGGTATGACATGGAAGATGCAGACGGTTATAAAGCGAAAAATGGCGTTAGCTCCCCCGCAACAATTACCGCTTTATGTTCTACATTCTGTTCCATTGTCGAAGATGCAGGATATTACACAGGAATTTACGCATCCATGTCCTGGTTTGGCACGAAAATTATTGGACTTGATCGTTACGATAAATGGGTAGCGTGGTGGGGTACACCTAATGACGGTGTAAAGCGCACAGATACCTCGCACATGGGTACACTTCAGCAGTATTCTTCCACCAACGGTACTATGGATCGTGACTGTACATTCATGGATATTTCCGTCTACAACGTACAGCCTAAGAAGGTTCGTAAACCTATTGATCAGTATGCCCTCGAAGTATGGCAGGGTAAATATGGTAACGGTTCTGCTAGAAAGTCCGCACTGGCAGGAACGCCATATGGGTACAATGCCATTCAAAAGCGAGTCAATGAACTCGGCAAGATTGCTGAACAGGTCTGGCAGGGCAAATGGTCAAACGGTGAAACAAGAATTAAGTTGCTTCGTGACGCAGGCTATGACCCAAATATCGTTCAGCAGATCGTAAATATTATCGGAGGATAACGAAACATTATGAGCAAAGCAGGATGCAAAGTTTTAGCTGATATGAAGCGTAGAATTGACAATGGTGAAGATCCAAACACTGTGATTCCTTATAGCGTAGAATGCGCCGATGAGGACGATTATATTGAACTCTTATATTTCGCAAAACAGGTACTTCCCGAAGGTCCTAGAAAAGAGTTTATTTGTGATAGATTGTACGAGGTTGAGTTAAATGCTGGCAGGTGAAACCGCAAGTTATAACGGTTATCAATATTGCTTATTTCCAATGAGTTATATCTATTGTACGCAGGTGTCAGGTCCAAATAGTTACTCCCATTGTTGTGGTCATCCTGCCGATTGGATAGGTTCATACTATGTGTTTCCCTATTACGCTCCTTGTGACTGTCACAGGATAGAAACTATTGCAAGTAATGGGCAAACAACGTACACATCCGATAATCAAGTTTGGACGCCGAGTGGGTTGTCATATGTGACATTCTTATTTGCACATGATGACAATATTCCCTCGCAAACCTCGTTCAGACAAGGTGAATTAATAGGTCACACAGGAACGTTCGGGGGCGCACTTGGAGATCATGTACATATTGATCAATCTCTTGTAAAGGATGACCAGTCCGTATATTACGGAATTACATGTCAATACGGCAACCCTTGTGCCGCTCTCCAGTATTCTGCGCTCCCAATCGATGTGTTTTATATCACTGGAAATGAAACAATTGTGCAAACATTGGGTAACAATTTCCAGACCGTTCCTAGTCAACCTACACCACCTATTCCGCCCCATCCGTCGAGCAGAAAAGGTATGCCGTTATGGATGAAATATATGACGGCTCATGGCGGTTATCTCATTAAAATTAAGTAAAGGATTGGAGAAGAAAATAACAATATGGCAGTCAAAACAAGAGAAGATTTGATGCAAAGCGTTAACACTATCTTAGGTGATAGATCTGATGATGTTGCGTTAGAATTTATTCAAGACATGACGGACACACTCAACGATTTTGCTTCACACAATGGCGTTTATACTCAGGAACAGTATGACCAGTTAGACAACAGTTGGCGTACTCGTTACCGTGAACGATTCTTCTCAGGTCCTAGGGAAGATGATGACGAGTTTAAGTCACCAAATAACAAAAAGTCAGACGAAGAAAAGCGAGAGGAAACGATCACAATTAACGATTTGTTTACTCGCAAGGATAAGTAAAAGGAGGGCAAAATATGCCGACAAGACCCGAGAGAGTTACTCTCACGAACAGTTCAGTTGATGTACTGAACGCTATCCGTAATTCTGCATCTCAGAACTACAGAGATCACATCCCGATTGCTACACCCGATTCTGAAGTTATCCGTCAGATTGGTGCAATCATCATGGACATGCCACAGCTTCAGAATGAGTTCCTTAGTGCACTGATTAACCGCATTGGTAGAGTCATTATTTCTAGCAGAATGTGGGAAAATCCGCTGTCAATGTTTAAACTTGGCAGACTGGATTTTGGTGAAGTAATTGAAGACGTATTTGTCGAACTTGCTAAGCCACATCAGTACGATCCCGAGGAAGCAGAAAGTACCGTTGAAAGAAGAGAAATTCCGGACGTTTATTCTGCATTCTATATTCTGAACTATGAAAAGTTTTACAAAGGAACTGTGCAGGAATATGACCTCAAGAAGGCATTCCTTAGCATTAATGGTGTTACAGACCTGATCAACAAGATAGTTGAATCTATGTATGCAGGCGCGTCATATGACGAGTTCCTCACAATGAAGTATATGCTTGCAAGACGTATCCTCAATGGACAGATTCCGATTGTCACATTTACAGCAGGTGCTACCGATGAAGCTACCATGAAAACACTCGCAAAGAAAGCAAAAGCTGTATCCAATCAGATGACATTCCTCAACACAAAATGGAACATTGCAGGCGTGCACAATTTCGCACCAAAAACTGAACAGTATCTGTTCATGACAGCTGACAATGATGCAGCTATGGACGTTGACGTTCTTGCATCTGCATTCAACATGGATAAGGCTGAGTTCATGGGTCACAGAGTGTTACTCGATACATTCAATATTGAGGACACAGACAGACTCGATGAACTGTTCGGTAATCAGCAGAATTATGTACCGCTTACACAGGCAGATATTACGTATCTCAATAACGTATATGCTGTACTGGTAGATGAGTCATTCTTCAAGGTTATTGACTTCTACGATACAACTAACAGTAGATACAATGAGGAAGGTCTGTACCGTAACTATTGGTATCATGTTGGTAAGGCATTCTGCACAAGTCCGTTTGCAAACTGCGCACTCTTCACAACCACAGCACAGACAGTAACAACTGTTAGTATCTCTCCTGCTTCAGCGACAATCGCTGTCGGTGGAACTGCACATCTTGTAGCAGATGTAACAGCATCAGCAGGCACTCCGCAGACTGTAACATATGCATCTTCAGATGAAACAGTAGCTACAGTTGATAACTTCGGTACTGTCACAGGTGTAGGTGCAGGCACTGCAACAATTACTGCAAGATCTACAGTAGATGCAACAAAAACAGATACAACAGCTATTACAGTAACAGCCTAAACACACGTCCCATATTAACATAGAGGGGTGCGGTGAAATACCCGCGCCCTTCATCAAAAGAAAGGCGGTATAAAATGTATATTGTACCTGATTCTAAAGTATACGTTTTGAAGGGTATTCCGATAACTAATAACTATCATGATACCCTATTCTTTCAAACAATAGGTGCACAATATAACTACTTTTACTCGCAATCTACGCCGGAATTACGCTTCGATGATTACTCTTATATTCGCGTAAATGAAAACAAAATTCGTGTAGGCTTGGATGCAAATATTCTGTATAATGCTAATTATCTTATGTTTCAAAATACGTCCTTCGGTAATAAATGGTTTTACGCATTTGTTACCAATGTGGAGTATGTAAATAATGCATGTACGGAAATTACATTTGAAATTGATCGCATTCAAACATGGTGGTTTGATGTACAATTACGTCCCAGTCTTGTAATGCGACAGCATGCAGTAGATGACGGATTATATGTCAATTGTGAGCCTGAAAATTTCCAAGATTTTGCACTGTACACGCACTATGAAAGTAACCTGCTGAATGATGCTACTCTCTCATTTAAATACATTACGATTACCAATGGTCACTTCACAAATAATGACTCAAATCCTGCAAACTGGGTGTGGGCAACGCAGGGTGTAGTAAACAATATGTATTCAACCCTTGAAACAAGAGTGTGGGAAAATAATAGCCAAGGAATTAGTGATATGCGTGCCTACCTTAACGCAATTATTAGTGGCGGTAGAGAAGACGATATTATTGCCGTATATGCCGGTCCAAAGGTAACAAGCGTTTCATTCCTTCCTGAGAATGTAGGTATGGAAACTGTGTCAATCCCGAAAACAACGTTAAACGCAAATGCATTCCAAGGATATGTTCCAAAAAACAACAAATTATACAACTTCCCATTCTGTAAACTTGTATTAGAAAAAGGTGGCAGTTCACAGGATTACGCTATCGAGGATTTCCGTACAGGTACAACATCTTCGCAAGCATCAAACGTACAATTTAAGTACGCTCATATTGTAGTTCCTGGACCTCAAGTATTGGCATTCCCTGTAAACTACAGGGGTGCAGTAGATGACTACAATGCTGGCATGGATATTTCAGAATTTTCGCAAGCACCTATCCAAGGTGATACGTTTAAAATGTGGCTTGCACAGCACGGATTTGGCGATATTATGACGACACTAGGTGACTTAACAAACTGGGGAATTTCTTCATTTAGAGGGTCAGACTTTGTTGGTTCAAAAATTGACAGGAGATCACTCGTTCAGGACGTAGCAAGAATTGCAGGTGACGCTCTCAATCAGACAATGATGCCTAGGAATGTACATGGCTTAACAAAGCCCAGTATTTTAACTAACTTAGGTGAGCAAACATTTTGGCTAAAAGCGAAATCTCTGAACTACTGGCAGGCACGTCAGATTGATGACTATTTTACAATGTATGGCTACCGTGAAAATCATATATTTATACCTAATATTCACGCAAGACAGCGCTGGACTTATGTACAAACAGCTGATTGTAAACTTGTAGGATATGCACCTTCTGATGATCTCGCATTTATCGCTGATTGTTTCAACTCAGGTATCACATGGTGGGTAAATCCTTCTGAAGTTGGGCGTTATGATTTAGCGAATCCTACGTTATAAGAGGTGAAAAATGGCTAAAAGAAGAGGACGAAAATTACCGTCAAGACAGGACTCAAATTTTTGGGAAACTGCGTTTAACAATACGTTCTTATATAGTTTCTATTATGACCGTATTGTTAACCTTGCATTAGCCCGATTTGAGTACAAAAATTTACCCGATACTGTTAACCAAAGATTTATGGAATTAGCGTTAATTGGTGATGGCATGGCTGTCTACTTTAACGATCCAGTAATTGGCGACTTATGCTTGCGAACTATGGTTAACGGTAACCTTGGATTATATGACATTCCTACTAAGCGAATTGCGTACTCCAACAACGGCTACAGGCGTCACTTAGATATGTCAGATTCTGTACTTATCTATAACGATTACCTGCATAAGCCGTTGATGTATGGTATCGCAACCTACGCTCATAAATTGTCAGAAATTGACCTCACAATGGGTATTAACATCAATGCACAGAAAACACCAATCTTAATCACAGCAAATGAACGTGAACGTTTCTCAATGCAGAATCTTTACATGCAATACAGTGGCAATCAGCCGTTCATCTTTGGTACTAAAAACTTCAGTCCCGACCAGTTTAAAGTGTTCAAAACAGATGCCCCCTTTATTGCAAGTGAGTTATTCCAACTCAAGACAGATTTATGGAATGAAATGCTGACATGGCTTGGTATCTCGAATGTGTCAATTAACAAAAAGGAAAGGCTCATTACAGATGAAGTTCAGCGGTCACAGGGCGGTACGATTGCTTCACGATTCTCGCCACTCGAAGCTAGAAAAGACGCTGTAGATGAGATTAACGGAATGTTTAACACGAATATTGAAGTTAGTTTCCGTGAAGAACTTGACACTACAATGCCTACTGAACCGTACTTACAGGATGAACAGCAGGACAATGGAGGTGATTCTGATGAGTAAATATACAACAGAATTGCGTTATATTTGTGAATCCCTAGCCGGTATGGATGAGTCAATGGGTTATAACAGCGTAGCTGACATTATTGAGGAAGCTAGAGGCAAATTGTTTAACTTTGATTATCCTATCTTCGATAGTGACCACAAAGCAGAACTTGAAACCAAAATTATTAAGCATTATTACACTCAAGAAATTGGATTAGAAACATACGGCTTATGGCATTTAGAACTTGATAAAAGAATGAATGAAATTATGCCGTATTATAACCAGCTGTATGAATCGGCTTCGTTAGAATTTAATCCACTGGATGACGTAAACTATACTAAAACCCATGAAGGAAGTCACAGTGAAAATGAAACCGAAGGCACGGAAAATGTAGATAATTCAAGGAATACAAGAACTGTTAACAGTACTGAACAGAGTAGTAGAAATGAAACTGACACCACAAGCACAAGCAGTACGTCAAAATATAGTGACACTCCGCAAGGAACTATTGCCAATGTGGATGTTACAGAAAATGCGTACCTTACCAACGTAACTAAGGACGATGGTAGCGGTACGGATACAGTACAGGCAAGCGGTAGCAGAACGGTTAATAGTAGTGACACAAATGTTTACTCAGATACTCGAAATATTGACAGATCTAAAGATAATACAGGTGAGAATGAATACACCGAAACAATGCATGGCAAAGTTGGAACTTATAGCTATGCAAAACTGCTTAAAGATTACCGTGATCAGATTCTCAATATTGATATGATGATCATCAACGATTTGCAGGACCTGTTCATGCTTTTATGGTAAAGGAGAATGTAAAATGAGTGTAAATTTTACTCCAAGTATGGGAAGTATTAAAGACATGAAACCGTTCAAATTTTGGTGTCAGAAAGTGCTTCCGACAGTTTACGATGATTCACTTAGTTATTATGAATTGCTTTGCAAAGTTGTTGACTATCTGAATGACAACGTTGATAACATTAATCTGCTGAATGACAATGTCACAAATTTGTATAACGCTTACGTTGCCTTGCAGGAATATGTTAACAATTATTTTGATCAGAACTTCCCCGAACTTGTTTCAGATAAGCTTGATGAAATGGCTGAGGACGGTACATTGACTGCACTGATTAAGGCATATATTGACCCTTATTTTGAGGAAAAATCTGATGAAATTGATGAAGCAATTTCTGCACAGAATGAGAATATCAATACTTCGCTTGCAAATCAGAATAGTCGTATCAATTTACTGGACACGCAAATGACACAATTTATTGCAGACCATGCGGGTCTTATAACTGAAACTACGTTATGGAGCGGTGAAGGTAGCGGAGCAGGTTTCTTGTTCAATTTAAGTGACGATCCAACGAACTATAATTACATTGATGTACACTACCGGTTTACGTCAATGTCTACAGGCACTAAGCAAACTTATGAGGGTGGTGTTCGCAGATTTAATTCACAGGATTTTGCTAATAGCAAGTGCATGATTACAATTCCTATTGCCAATGGAAACACATCTGATATTGGCGTAAGCACTGTATTAATCAAGAAACATTCCGTGGGCGAAAATAGGTACGAACTTGACATCTGCGATAAGGTAACAACTGACGTTAACGGCTTCCAACTTGAGGTTGTAACAAGTGGCAGTGGTGGCATTTCTGCTAACGATCCTTCGTGCGGTGGTATTACAAAGATTGTCGGTGTTAAGAATACACAGAATGATCAGGAAATCATCAATGCTAGAATTGGTGCTGATGGTACAGTCTATGCAACTTTGGGCGACGCTATTAGAGCACAAGGTAGTGATACTCAGTCACAAATTGATTACGCATTGAGAAAAGATAATACGTTAACAAATAGTTATATTACAGGCGGGTATATTAAGACAAATGACGGCGTAGGAAATCCGGTTAGTTTGACACCTGTTGCCTCTTTACAGAGAGCGTATATTGTAATTCCTTGTAACGCAGGAGATAAATTCACATTAACAGGAACTGGTGCTAACGGTCCAAGATTGTGGGCTTTCACAGATGAAGATTTGACACTCCTGTCAGTAGCTAATACGGACGTTACAGAAGTTAATACACTACACACAGCTGTGCAAAAGGGTTACTTCATTTCTAATGTAGCTATTGCGAATACATACGCACTTTCAGCTAATTTATTGTTTAAAGCTTTCAATGAAAATGACGTTGATAACGCACTAACATTGAAAGTCGGTGACGTAAATTTGAATGCAAAAAGGTGTAATTTATTTGACAATTCAAACATCACTGAGGGGAAATATTTACAGATTGATACTGGCAATTTATCAACGAATGCTGATTGTTTCGTAAGCGACTACATTGATGTATCTGATTTGCAAAGAGTAAGCGTTTATGGTACGCACCTTGTTATTTGGTGTGATTCTAATAGAGCATGGCTTTCGCATCCTACTAACATGAATAGTCGCTTAAATATGATCACATATGATAAGCCTTCTAACGCAAAATATATCAGATTCAGTACTTATAACAACTATCTTAATACAGCGCAAGTTGGTGAAAATATTGACCCGAATAAGTATATTTCATATGATAAATACACGCAGAAAAATTTACTTATCGGTGATGATCAGATTACAAGAACAGGCGTTATTGTCGCACTAGACGGCACGGGTGATTATACGTCTTTTACACAGGCAGTGCGTGATAATATTGACAATAACAAAACAATTTATGTTAAACAAGGTACATATGATATTGTTCAAGAATACATCGACATTTTTGGTGAAGAGGCTGTAAATAATATGCAAGATTCTGACTCTCAAATTTTCGATGGATTCCAATACGGTGTCAAACTTGATAACAGAAAATTGGTATTTTATCCGGGAAGCAAATTGTTCTGTGACTGGAACGGACACACCTCAGATGGAACACACAGATTCAGTGCTTTACGCGTAGGTGTGAACGTTGAAATCGAAGGTTTATATCTCGAAAGTGTGAAAACATGGTACGCTATTCATGATGATTATGGCAGCAATTCAGCACCATATACTAACAAGTATAAAAATTGTCATGTTGTCGGCTCGTATCTGAGAAATAACAATTGTATTGGGGCAGGATGTAAAAAATATTCACGTCATATTCTTGAAAATTGCTATTTCGATAATGGCATTGCAAATTCAAGAACTGTACGCATTCATAATACAGATGTTGAAGGTGCTGAACCCGAAGTTTATGTAAACAACTGCTATTTTAACTCAAAATTTACGCCGATGTATTACGGCAATCAGACAACAAAAATGAAAGTTTATGTTAACAATTGCAGAGCAGAAACGATTGAAGTATTGCCTGAAACGAACACATCTACTGTTAACAATGTGATGTTATATTCTTGGAATAACAGTAATCAATAAACAAAAAAGACTACAGTTCAAATTTTTACGGTGATGGGTTGCAGGGATTTAGCTTGGTAGCTATGCACGAAAGTGAGATTGAGAGGTTCAATTCCCTCCCCTGCTAACTGTAACTGTGTGCAAGTCATAAGTGCCGTAAATAAAAAGACTACAGGTAATCCTGTAGTCTTTTATTTTATCTCATTTCATATGTAGTTTCGACCAACAATATCCCGCCAGTTATGCGCTTAGGTAACAGTTTACCTGGTACACATAGTCCGACTTTGAAATCACTCATTGTTCTAGGTGTTTCGATAAATTCTATTTCTTCTGCCGTATACTTTTTATCTTTCAGTGGCTCACGTGTTGTCATTGAAAGGTTCAAAAGTTCTTTGCATTTATCGGGCATACCTGCACATTTGATATTGTAATATGGTTCATCAACTGGTTCACCATCTTCGTGCGTGATGTGCTCAATATATGTTTTCTGTCTAGCGAAAATCCCTGTATCCCAATAGGACTCTAATTTCCAATGACAGAAGGCAGTAGGATGTACCGGAACGTTCCTTAATTCTTCAGGTTTAAGGTCACAATGAATGCTGTCAGTGTCTGCATATATGAAACCTCTTTTGTTCTTACCGTAGTAATTTGCTTGTGCTGTCCTGATCGTAAAGTTGCGAGCGTATGCTGTAATGGCTGAACCAACAGGAATGTACCCGGGGTTCTTGTCAAATGCTTGCACATAATAGAAGGTAATATTACCATCTTCAGTGAGATTTGCTAGTTTGAAACTTGATTCATTACTCGCAGCCATTTTGCCGTACAGATTGTTGAGAAATAACTTCGCTAATGTACGCTTCGCGCCTTTATTATTTACCTTTACTTCACGCCATTTATTGATGTATTCATCGAAAATTCCTGTGATTGCATCGAAGTAACAACCGTCCAGTATTTCAAAGTCAACTGTGTCATAGTGTTCTAGGAATAATTTGAACTCTACTTCGGTTAATGTTAGTGTAACTTTTGTGTCATGCTCTTCACCGTTTTCCATGTAATGTGTGTAATACTTTCCGTCTTTACTTTTGAAGTCTGACGTTTCAAGAGATTCAGTTCCTTTGTACAAATATGAGTTCTTAATATGGATAAACGGTAGCTTACCCTTCTTGATATAAAATCTCGTTCTGAACCGTACAAAGAAGAACTTATTTTCTGCCATAGCTTCTTCGGGAATGTGGTTACCTTGCCAAAATGTTGGCATACCAATAGGATACCGGTTTCCCGATTCACTATGCATCATTGAAGGATACAAACTATTAACATCCGCGGTCAGTCCATTTTTGTATACAATATTTTGCTTTTCGGGAACTACATAACACCACCCGCCATAGTATGATTTTCTGCAATAATCGTGAGCGTTTGATGAGCCATAAATTTGCTCGTCTAATTCGACACTGTAGATGTCGGGAAACCACTCTTCATATTGCGCTTTTCCAATGATGCTCTTGTACTCTGATAGACAGCAACTTCCTATCGTTAATTTGTTGTGACCCTCGTTAAACATAATCTCCAAGGCTTCCTTCACAACTAATACATCATTTGCAATATATTTACGTTCATCTTCTGTTATATTGCAACCGGCATATCTGAACCCTGTATACTCCATGTCTAACTTGTGATGCTTTGTGCCAAATGATTTACCGATTTCTCGTACAGAGAATGGAAGAAGTTTTAGCGAATCTCGTAACTCAATGATATGGTTGTTGATTTTTATTTTCAAAGCATACCATTGACCCATGTCAGAGATAACATAATTGAATGATTTATTCGGCATAAGGTGATCTCTCAAGCTGGTTGGAGAATCGCATTCCCTGCCTTCCATCTTTGCTTGGATAAATTCGGCAAAATTATCGAAGGCTTGCTTGTAACCTTCTCGCAGTAAATAGTCAATCCAAAATGAACCGTCAAACTTTAAATTGTGATAGTAAACTACGATATTTCCTAGCGTTTTCATGTGATCAAATGTTTCCTCAATGCTGTGAAATATTTCAACATCTTCGGTGTACATTTTTACTAAAGCTGAAGCCCAAACTTCGGTGTTTGTCTGCCCACTGTATACCGTAGTTTCAAAGTCACCTACATAGTAATCATATGAGCGATTCTTGGACATTTCCTCAGTCCTCATCATAGTCCTGTTCAATGTAAGCATCTGTATCCTCGTTGTAGTCCTGTGTTTTGTGATAATAATTCATAGCGTCTTTGTACTTTTGCAAGTACCTGTCAACACCTGCACGCTGATATACAACTTCAACTGTGGAAAATCCTTTGCCTTTTTCTATGTCGTTTAATGCACTGAAGAATGCGTCAGGATCTGTCTTTGCCCATTCAATCATTTGGTCCATAATTTGTTGAGCATTGTTCTGAATTGTTGACGCCATTGATGCCCACTTCTTGCCTTTTGGCAGTCCGGTTAGGTTCGCTAATTCGGCAAGGTCTGCGAGAACATTTGCAAGTTTTGTATCACGCTGTTTTTGTTCTTCTGCGATAGATTTTGCAGGTACCGGTGTGCTAGGTTTGTTGATTTTGTTGTAGTCTTTTTTGTTAAATTTTTGGTACGAAGCTGAATCGGATTCTTCTTCATAATCTTCGTCATAAGATGCGTCATCTTCTTCATTAACATTATCGTATTCATTGTCAGAATCCCACGATTCTCTTTCCCTGTATACAGGTTGCATATCGCGATAAGATTGCGCAAAGCCTTTATCAAAAACACCTTCCTTTTCGCCTTGCTTAAATCTACGATATACGTCCTTTTCTTCGGGTGTTAATTTGTTGTATTTCTTTAGCGATTCTGATACTTTTTTACCTGCTTTTGTACGCTCTCTTTGCCTTGCAATTTTACCACTTACTTTTTTAACTTTGTATTCAAAACCGCTGTCTGTTTTTACTCTAACTTCTTCGTACCGTTTTGCTTTATCATAACGTGTATCATTTGCTCTTTGTAATGCTCTTACTTCGGATAATTTAGGTGCTCTGCCTGTAACAAGTTCGGGGATTTTAATTGCACTAACATCATACCCTCTTTTTTCTAGGCTTCGCACATTTCTTAACAAATTTCTCCGAGCTGATTTGTACTCCGCAGAGTACTTATACTCTTTCTGCTTTTTAGCCATAAATACCTCTCTATGAAAGAAAAAAGCCAGTACTAACTTGTACTGGCTTTTGTGTTAGTATTTATGCTTTTGCTTGTACTTTTATTATGCGAGTGAGCAGGTTACGAAGTTGCGATCCTTGAAGTTCTTTGACGGCAACTGATATACCTTGAAGTCCCATCCGGTTTCGGGCATTTCCAGTTCGGAAAGTTCTTCCCAAATGTCAACAAAATTGTTGAAGAATGATTCACTTCCTGTAATGTACTTGTTACCATCTGCACCCAGGAGCATGTACTGTCTGTAATCCTTATCTTCGGATTTCTCGTTGTGAATGTCGAGCACAACATAACCTGTGACCGGTACGATTACTGCACCTTCGCGGGACGCCTTTTCAAGGGAAATGGCATCACGAGTGTCCTTCATCTTAATCTTTTCCTGTACTGTAAGTTCTCTAGATGCTGAAGCGATTGTTGCGGAGAATGTTCTTACATTGTTGTTAGCGTTAGGCATAATTTTTAGTCCTCTCTTTCATTTGCAATTTCATTAGCCTTGATAGTGGATTGTGACAGGAGTTTACCCTGTTCTAAGAATTGAATTTCGGTCTGTAAGACAAAGGATTTAAGGTATCTTACGTTCTCAATTAGTAAGATGTGTACGTTATCCTTTTCAATCTTTTGTCTGCACAGCTGTAGCCTTCTTTTTGGTTGTGATACGAACCTTGGCAAGTTCACAATTTTGCCAAAGATTGTACCGGTAGATGTGTCTACACACTTACATACGCACTCTGTATGTGTGATATGACGTGTCACCTGCGGTGGTCTAGGCATGTAATGAAAACCTCCCTTCTGTGTTATGCCTTATCGTCATCTTCAAGGTCATCAAACATGCAATGGAATAAATCCCAAATCTTATCAGAAGCGTCCTCTTTATCGTCGTCAGTTGACTCATCATCGAACAAAATGCTGATCTGTTCACCGGCAAATTTGATTGCCTTTCTGCGTACATAGCTTACAAACGCATCACGCAGGATATTAATATCGGAAACCATCTTATCATGGTAACCGACGTCATACGTCAAAATACTATCATCTTCATCAATAAGTTCGTGCATTTTCAGAATCTTATTTCCACCAAACTCATAGACAAGAGATACCATGTTTTCTTTCCAACCTTCTTTACCATACAGGTCAACAATACCGTCGATTTCTGCGGGAAGGAGATTACGGAAGTCCTGTACATATTTGACTTCCATTTCGGAGTAATCATACACCATTGCGACGTAAACTTTTTCCATGTTATTTACCCTCTCTAATAGCTTCTGCTTCGTCATCTAAATGCACGGGGTATGTGACTTCAAATGCACTGATATCTTCACATGCTTTTGCTTCAAGTTGTGCCTGCAATGTTTCTAAAATCTTGGACATGCCATAGATAGCATCGTTTGTTGTGAGTGCGTGCAAACAACCACCTGCATATATGTATCTATCATATGTAGGATTTTCACCTTCATAATCGGGATTAAAAATGTAAGTTTGCCTTACATCAGATTCATCTGCATAGGGTGCAGTTAAGTAAGCGACTGCTTTACGAATTGCGTTCTTTTTCTCGTGCAAAAATTCAATTCCTACGATGCAATTCTGTGATGCGTTAATCATTACAAGTGCGTACACGTTTGTTACCATCCTTTCTGCATTACTGCCTTAATAAATTGTGTACAAAATAGGGTGAGTTTTCACTCGAAACGAAGTTATTCATACCGCCGGTATAATCATACATTTCCCTAGCGGAACGAACCAAAACTTTGTAACCACAGTGCGGATTAAACACTGATTCAGCGTCAAGATATGCACACTTTCCAGTGTCAAGGCTGAGGATGAAGCCGGAATAACATTTGAAGCCTTGCGGTGTTGTCTTTTTACTGAGTTTTACCTCGTAGTTTCCCAATTTATTAATGGTGTCTGTGAACTTTCTTCTTGAGATGAGTTTTGGCATTTTTTACTCCCTACCTGTATTAAGGTATCTATCCATGTTTTGTTCATTGTTATTGTTCTTGTGTAGTGATTGTACGGTTCAGAAATTTCCAAAATTCGCAGGTCCTGTAACCGGTGACATGAACGAAATATTTCAGAAATATATGTTTCAGAATAACCCATGTCTTTTGCTAAATCGGTGTAAGTTCCTTTAAATTTGTACTCGTGCTCAAGAAAATAAATGATCATTTTCTTGTCACATTTTGTCAGTTCCTCGAAGCCTACCATGAACCGATAGGCTTCATTTACTGACAGCACTTGAAGTGTTTCTCTCACATTTTAACCTCCCATATATTTATTTGTATTCCTCACAATCTGTGTTGCCATTTCTGCGCTATCTGTGAACCATACCGCTTGGTTAGATAATTGTGAAATATCTTTGAACCAGTAGTATGATACATTATCGCAAATTTCGTGACAGAAACGGTTAATATGTTTTCTTGTTGTCTGCGAATATGTGCCGGTGCAGAATGCAATCACTGAATCATCGTCAATAATTGTAAATCCGCACACGATTGTGGTATAAGAGATAAGGAATACATGGTAAATTTTTGCACCATTCCAGTCTGACCTGACTACACCTAAACGGCAACTTCCGTGCGGAATTGACCGCATCTTATAGAAACATGCGTAGTCAAAGTTTACCATAATATCTTCGCAAATATCTTTTGATGTGCAGGTGATTAACTTGGAAATTTCGGGTCCGAATTTTAATGACCCAGGGGTCTGTATTTTGTTCATGATTTTTACCTTTCTTTTTATTTGTATTTGTGTTTTATTTTGCAGGAAAGTTTTACCAAAATTTCGCAGGTCCTTATATATGGACGCCTAAGAAATTGTTGACGAATCAACAATTTCCGGTGGTGCTAGGGTTGCGGGTTTCCCCGCAATCCCTGTACCGTTATTGGTTCATGTACAACCGGGTTTCTGAGATTCTCCGCATTCTGTTATTGTAAATCATGCGATCGATTCTACGCATATAATAACCGTCTTCATCTTGCGATTTAATGAATAAAATAGTGCTGTCTGCTTTCCAGTCAATGAGTAAATCTTGCGCTGAATCTGTATCATAAAATTCCGCAATTTCTACAAAATCATCGTATGAAATTTCATACACTACTTTAACCATGACATTATCGCACGGGTTGAAATATGTTGATGTATACTTGATTGTAATATCTGCTAACATTTTGTTTTTCCTTCTTTCTTTTGCTTTTACTTTGAGTGGTACAGGGATTGTACATGTTTTGTACAATCCCTGTTGTATCCTGACTGCTTACCTGCAATACTTGTTACTGTCTTTGCGCTTATTCTTGCGCTTCTGCTTTTCAAGGCTTGTGAATGCTTCAATCAATGCAATGATCACAAGTAATACACATGTTGTACAGTAACATATTGTTACCATGTACACCATATATTAACCTTCCTGCGCTTCTGCTTCTGCTTCTTCCTGCGCTTCTGCTTCTGCTTCCTGCGCTTCTTCTTCTTCCTGCTTCTTTGCTTCTTCATCGGACAACAGAACGCCATACTTGAAGAGCTCTTCCGGCGTAATCCAATTGTAGCACTCTTCCCCACGATGCATTCTTACGCCTGTAATGATTTTGGCTGTCGGGTCTTCATACAGCTTGCGCACCTTTGCGAGAAGCTTATCAAGTGGCAAACCTGCTGTATTCTTATCACATGCGATAGCTTCTGAATGCTGTACGCCTGCTGTCGGGTTATGTAAATCAAGATAATCATAGATATAGGCTGTTGAAGCGCCTTTACGGTTAATCATGCCCCGCTTGTAATCCTTCTGCTGTCTTGCAAGTTTCATGAACTGCTCAAGTGGCATCGCATATGTACCCTTCTTTGGAGTGACTGCGAGAATAGCTACCGCTTCATCGTCGTACTTATGACGGAACTGTGAAATGTATGTTTTGCTTTCATTGAACTTGTCATTTGACGGTACAAACACTGTGCGGTAATTGACACAGGTGTTAATGTCGGGGTTACCTTCATTACCCGCTTTAATGTGTTCAGAAACTACCTTTGTAGCTTCTTCTGCGTTGATTGCCATGTAAGATACATCATTACCTTCAACTGTTGCTCTGAAATTTAACTTGCGTGCCATATTTTTTACCTTCCTTTTTTCTGCTTTTTTGTCTAAAATGCCTGTTACAGTTTCACGGCGTACTGCCCGTTATGTGTGTGCTCACATGTTCGGTACGCTGGCTGTACTGCCCGATAACGGAGGCTACCCGACTTGATGTCTTTTTTATTTTATTATACCACCGAAAACGGGCTTGTCAAGTAGAAATTTCAAAGAACATTTATGTACTTTTTCTATGGTACATATTTTGTCTTTTGCTTCTGCTATTCCTGTACTGCTTCTGCTTCTGCTATGTGTTGCGTTACATGCAACAAAATCGTTCAGCAGCTATGTATTTTTGTTGCGTAATTCTGCTACAAATGCACAGCTGCTTTTGTGTTAATATTGTTAACAATTCCGGCACAATTCTTGTACCTTTTCGGGGAACATGTTATTACTAGCGATTTATTTATGGAGCACAAA
>OCTX012279412.1_pt1 | contig 18954 bp, 15 predicted proteins | sample 1539691 | NCBI WGS metagenome assembly OCTX01 (sample SAMN02144231, study PRJEB22623) | gut metagenome | biome: sheep rumen | host: Ovis aries | place: New Zealand | reverse complement strand
GGATTAGTGCCATAGGTGATACGAGGCACGATATCCTCCGCCTGAAAGGTCATTTCTCTGTCGAATACGGCATCATCGCCGCTCTTCAGGGTTTTCCAGTAGGCGACTGCCTTATCCCAGTCATCACCCTTTGGGGCAAACTCACGGCCCTTGAGATACTCAAATGTTGTCTCATCCGGAGCCACGAAGCCTCCACGGGCACCCATCTCTATGGAAAGGTTGCAAAGCGTCAGACGACCTTCCATCGACATAGCGCGAACCACTTCGCCAGCATACTCCACGAAATAACCCGTCGCACCAGAAGTCGTCAGTTGCGCCATCAGATAGAGGGCCACGTCCTTGGCAGTGACGCCTTTCTGGAGGCGGCCGTTGATATTGATGCGCATCGACTTGGGCTTCTGCTGGAGGATGCACTGTGAGGCCAGCACCATCTCCACTTCAGAAGTGCCTATACCAAAGGCGACTGCCCCCATAGCGCCATGCGTAGAGGTGTGGGAATCGCCACAGACAATCGTCATACCAGGCAGCGAGAGACCTTTCTCTGGTCCTACGACGTGGATAATACCATTGTTCTTATCCATCATGCCATAATGGGTCAGTCCGAACTCTGTGGCATTCTTGGCGAGCGTATCCACCTGTTTCTTAGATACAGGATCCTCGATGGGCTTATCCTGATCATGAGTAGGCGTATTATGATCCGGCATACAGAAAATCTGCCCGGGACGGAAACACTTCAGACCACGAGCCCGCATACCATCGAAAGCCTGAGGCGAGGTCACTTCGTGGCAATACAGCCTGTCGATATATAACTGCGTGGGACCGTCATCCACCTGCTGGACAACATGCCTGTCCCAAATCTTGTCGAATAATGTATTCATATATTAATCTTCTTTCTTAAACTTATTGATACAGTCGATGTAAGCCTCAACGGAAGCCGTTACAATGTCCGTATTAGCGCCGAAGCCATAATAGAGAGAGCCGTCGTACTCCACCTGCATGTGTACCTTGCCTACATCGTCGGAGCCTTTCGAAATCGCCTGAATAGTAAACTCCTTCAGCGTCATCTGTTTCATGATAATCTTCTTCAGTGCCTTGATAGCCGCATCTACAGGGCCGTTGCCGGAAGCGGCAGCCTCGAACTTCTGTCCTGCGATGTCGAGCCCGATAGAGGCGACAGACTTCACCCCCTTTCCTGTCGTTACCTGCAGGAAGTCGAGACGGACGGCATGAGCCTCAGCCATATCAGCCCCTGCGAGCATCAGCACATCAGCATCATTGACCTCCTTCTTCTGGTCTGCCAGAATCAAGAACTTCTCATATACCTTGTCGAGTTTTTCCTCCTCAAGGTCTACGCCATTTACATGTAGGCGATGCTTCAGGGCTGCACGTCCTGAGCGGGCAGTTAGTACGATGCTATTATCATCGATACCCACATCCTTGGGGTCCATAATCTCGTAAGTATGCACATTCTTCAGCACACCGTCCTGATGAATACCAGAAGAGTGCGCAAAGGCATTGCGCCCCACAATAGCCTTATTAGGTTGTACGGGCATGTTCATCAGTGAAGACACCATCCTCGATATCGGATAAATCTTCGTGGTGTTGATATTCGTCTCGATGCCCAGTCCCTTATGACACTTCAGGATCATCGCAATCTCCTCCAAAGAGGTGTTACCTGCCCGCTCGCCGATACCGTTAACCGTGACTTCCACCTGACGAGCACCAGCCATCACCCCGTTGAAAGTGTTGGCCGTAGCCATTCCCAGATCATTGTGGCAATGAGTGGAGATGATAGCCTTGTCGATGCCGTCTACATGCTCCTTCAGATACTTTATCTTCTCGAAATACTCCTGAGGCAGACAATAGCCCGTCGTATCGGGTATATTCACTACCGTCGCGCCTGCCTTGATGACCGCCTCTACGACACGGGCCAGGTATTCATTGTCTGTGCGACCAGCATCCTCACAGTAGAACTCCACATCGTCTACGAAACGCTTGGCATACTTCGTGGCAGCCACAGCACGCTCGAGTATTTCATCTCGCGTGGAGTTGAACTTGTACATGATGTGCTCATCACTGGTTCCGATACCAGTATGGATACGCTTGTGCTTGGCGTACTTCAGTGCATCGAAAGCCACATCGATATCTTTCTCCACAGCACGTGTCAAAGCACATATAACAGGCCATGTAACTGCTTTTGAAATTTCAATAACCGAATTAAAGTCACCGGGACTCGAAATGGGGAATCCTGCTTCAATCACGTCCACCCCCAGTTGTTCCAGAGCCTTGGCCACCTGAATCTTCTCTACGGTGTTCAGTTGACAACCAGGCACCTGTTCTCCATCCCGGAGTGTCGTGTCGAAAATAAACAATCTGTCGTTCATCTTTTTTATATTTAGTTTAATGTGTAACTTCTGATGCCATTTATGAAAAAAGCCTTTCACACTCGGAAGTGAGAAAGGCTCAATATCATTCTGCTGTCATCATCTAACATAGATACACCTCATCACTTCCGCCTGCGCCTTGCAGTCGAATAATAATCAGGTTGCTAAGTAGATTCAGACTTTTCATCTTTTCTATGCTTTTTGTTTAAATCGGCTGCAAAGTTATAACTTTTTTCCCAAACGAACAAACAATTCGCAACTTTTTTGCTCAAAAAAGCGTCAGATTCACACATATTACACTAATTCATAGATTCCACTCGGCATTTTCCGCTTCAATACTTCCAGTTCCAAGTCCTTTCCGGGAATGATACCATAGGAACGGAGTGTGGTCTCCACAGTCTTACGCGCCAACTCAGGATGATTGTTTTCTTCACTCAGGTGGCATAGCCATACGTGACGCAACCCCTCAGTCATATTCTCAGCCACAGCCTTGCCGCAGTCGGTATTCGAGAGATGACCATTCGGGCTGAGTATGCGCTTCTTCAGATACTCAGGATAGGGGCCTTGCTGCAGCATCTCCACATCATGGTTGGCCTCTATGACCAAATAGTTGGCTTGCGAGATACGATGTTTGACATCCTCAGTGACAGCCCCGACATCTGTAATGATGACAAAGCATACCCTCTCTGCCTCTATCTGATATCCAACGTTCTCATTGGCATCATGAGGCACAGAGAATGGGGTGACCTTGAAATCACCCACCTGCAGGGAAACTCCTGGAGTAATGAAGTGCTTCAAGTCATCAGCCACCTTGCGCTGAACGCAATAGTTGCGGCTGATACCCCGATGCACTTTCTCCGTTGCGTAGACAGGTACATGATAATCTGAACTGAACGCCCCCACTGACTTGATGTGGTCAGCATGGTCATGCGTAATCAGAATATGGTGTATCATATTCAGATTAACACCATAATCTCTGAAATGTTTTTTCAGTGTTCTGATTCCGACTCCAATATCTATCAGCAATCCGTCTGTTGCGGTGCTCAGATAATAGCAATTACCACTGCTTCCGCTTCCAAACGATATAAATTTTAGCATTTTAATGATTCTTATTTTGTGCAAAAGTACAAAATAAATGTAAGGGAAAAAAATAAATACATAAAAACTTATGCTTTTTTACTTTTTTTAGAACGGGAGCCCCACAGCAAAGTGGAAGGCCAAATCCCTGCTCAGACGAGGGTGAATAATGGCATAGTGTTCTTCATCATCCAACTCATAGGCAGGATTGACTGCCTTCATACCTAAGTCGAAACGGAGTATGAAATAGTCAAAGTTGAGACGGAGCCCCAATCCGTAACTGACGGCCATATCACTCAATAAACTGCTGAATTTAAACTGTCCGCCTGGTTGTTCTTTATAATTCCTCAGTGTCCAGATGTTACCTGCATCTAGAAAAAGAGCACCACCGAATTTCCAGAACAGATGAGTGCGATATTCGAGATTAAGATCCAGTTTCATGTCACCTGTCTGCGTAATAAAATTGATGACGCCGTCATGGTCCTTGTAACGTCCTGGCCCAAGCGATCTGACACTCCAGCCTCGCACGCTGTTGGCACCTCCGGAAAAATAGCGCTTCTCAAAAGGCAGCACTTCGCTGTTACCATAAGGATAAGCAAGTCCAAGGCCGCAGTGGAACACAAGTTGGTCCCGATAACTTGGCAACAGGTTTATCGTGAAGTCAATATCACTTTTTATATATTGTGCATAGGCGATATTGAACACCCTATAGTGCCCTTCGCCATCCTGCTCTGCATGGAAGATATTACTACCCGCATTTAGCAGATTTCCCGCAGTTTCCACATTTGTCTTCAAGGCTATGCGCCCGTCATTGTAACTATAGCCGAAGCCCAGTTTCATGATAAACAGGTCTTCGTAGTTATAACGGACAATAGCATTATAACTGGAAGTGTTCTGTAGGTATTCTCTGTCGAACGTCTCACTTATCCAAGGCATGAAAACGTAGTTCAGGTCTATCAGATCCAACTGGTATTGATCATGCCGCTTTTGCGGCTTCCAGCGGTATCGCCATCCTGCAGACAAGACCCGGCGATGGAACTCCGGACGATTCTGCAGGTCGTAAAGCAGTGACACTTCGCTGGTGGCAATGGAACGCCTACGGCTCTCATGGCTGAGGAAAGGCATGATGAAACGCGGGAAACTCAGGCGTGCCTCCATACTGTATTCGAGGAAGTCCTGATTGCTGTAGCCCTCAAGCCCCCGGATGGCTTCATAGGCGCCACGCAGACGCAGGCTGAGGGACTCCGAACCTCTGAACAGATTACGGTTCTCATAAGTCAGCGAGGCGGCTGCGCCCAGGTCACCTGCCGTATTGGTTCCTTCCGGCTGGAAACTGATAGTCGACGGTTTGTTCGTCTGCAAGTGTATCATCGCGTCAAGCAGAGCCGAATCGGGCGAAGCCTGAAAACTGATGTTCGTATATCGAACGGCTCCCAGACGACCGAAGTGGTTGTAGGTGTTCTGAAGATTGTCTGCGGAATAGAACTGGCCTGCATCGAGAAAGGTGTTCTCCCGAAGCACTGCATGGCGAAGATGAATCAGCGAGTCATCAGGTGCGCCACTGGCATAGCCGACACTGCGGATGGAATATCTGGTGTGGAGGGTGTCAGTTATCTGACTTGTACGGTAAGGATGCAATACAAGTGTCAAGTCCACTTGCTTGTCATGACTTATGGAGTCAGCCAGGAATGTGATAAACTCTTTGTGGAATCTGTAGTAGCCGTTGTTCTGCAGAAATGTCGTCAGTCGCGAGCGTTCCCCGTTGAGGGCATTCACATTAAACTGCATTCCCTCATGCAACTGCTTCTTGTCGCCTTTCAGCAACTTGGATATTATACTGTCTTGAATGTCATATCGGATCCGGCGGATAAAATAAGGTTTACCAGGATGAAGCACATAGATGGCATCCACCTTCTTCTCCTTCTTCTGGTCTAAGAACAGTTCCACCTGAGCATCCAGATAACCTTGATTCTGCAATGCCTGTCTGAGGTTCTCACACGAAGCGTGTGCCTGAAGCGTGTCATAGATGACTGGTGCTTCGCCTATTGAGTGCAGTGCACGATTGATCCATCTGCTGGTATCCCTGCCGGCGAGCGAGTAGATGCCAAGTGGTATCTTGATAGTCGAGAACCAGCGCGAGTTGCCTTTCTGCCTCACATAGTTTTTCAACTGCGAAGTATTAAGGTCTTTGTATTCGCCGTCCGTCACCACCGTCACCTTACGCAGCATGGAGGAACCCTCAGGGATGTCACGCGTAGAAGAGCACGAACCCCACAGGAGTGCGAGCATACAGGCAACAGCAGAGATGCGAAATAGACGTCTTGACATCAATATTCTTCTGATTTTGCTTGCAAAGATAAAGATTTATTTCTATCTTTGCAAACAAAAAAGGCAAAATGATTAGCAAAAACCAAATAAAGTTCATCCGGCAATTGGAATTGAAGAAGTTCCGCAAACGCGAGAATCTCTTCGTGGCTGAAGGGCCAAAGGTAGTAGGAGACCTCCTGAAGCACTATTGTCCTGAGGCCGTCTTCGCCACCCCCGACTACCTTCCACATGTCTCCAAAGGAGCATATGGCGTGACGGAAATCACCGAAGAAGACCTTCAGCGCATCAGTTTTCTGCAGCACCCTCAACAAGTGCTGGCCCTATTCCCCATTCCTGCGGCTCTGGACATCAGCATCCAGCGCGACACCCTTTCATTAGCACTCGACGGTGTGCAGGATCCTGGCAATCTTGGTACTATCATCCGCATAGCCGACTGGTTCGGAATCGACACCATCTACTGCAGCGAAGACACTGCTGATGCTTACAGCCCCAAGGTTATACAAGCCACAATGGGTAGCATCGCGCACGTACATATTATATATTGTGACCTCGCAGACCTCTTCGATACCATTCCACCCACCTACCCCATCTATGGAACTCTGCTCGATGGCGACGACATCTACCGTCAGCCGCTCACAAAAGAGGGCATCATCGTCATGGGTAATGAGGGTAACGGTATTTCCGAGACTATCCGGCAGCGAGTGAACAGGCGGCTGCTCATCCCCTGTTTCCATCAAGGCGATGCTGCTGAAAGCCTCAATGTCGCCATCGCCACCGCTATCACCTGTTCTGAATTCAGACGGAGGGGGTAACATCAAAAAGGAGCCCATCTTCACAGACAAACCCCTTTTCAAAAAATGGAAAATGATAAATATAGATTAAAATTACTAGTTATCAAACGCAAAAGTAGTCAGTTTTCATGAATAAAACAAATTGTGATGAAAGAAATGCAATCATCAGACACTTTTTGACCTGTTTAGAACACTAATAATTCATTATATATTTTTTGAACGGGCAATCCCATCACATTAAAGTAACTGCCCTGCAGTCCCGTCACGCCAATATAGCCTATCCATTCCTGAATACCATACGCCCCTGCTTTGTCCAGCGGCTGATACTTGTCCACATAGTAGTTTATCTCCTCTGCAGTCAACATTTTGAAAGTGACATCTGTCGTCACTGCAAACTTGCGCTGTTTCTCACGGGTCATCAGACAGACGCCCGTTATCACTTGATGCGTCCTGCCGCTCAATTCGTGTAGCATTCTACGGGCATCTGCCAGATCTTTTGGTTTACCTAGCACCTCATCACCTAGCACAACTACTGTGTCGGCAGTAATAATAAGTTCATCAGCCGCCAACAGCGACTGATATGCAGCAGCCTTCTCAGCGGCAATATATACAGGGATTTCCGCCGTAGGCAATCCTTCTGGATAGTTCTCCTCTATATCGGGCAGCACCTTTACCTCAAAATCCAAATCCAACCCACCCAGCAATTCCTTTCTTCTCGGTGAATTGCTCGCCAATATAATATGATAATCTCCTTTCATCACCATCCGAAAGCCTTTGCATTCATCACCCACTTGCCTTGAGCACGTAATGTCTGTTCTATGACATCACGCCCGCAGCCATATCCACCCCGTTTTTCACTTACGTAGAGACTTACTTCCTTTATTTCGGGACATGCGTCCTTGGGACAGACAGGACAACCTACTCTACGCATAATCTCCAAGTCTGGGATATCGTCACCCATATACATGACTTCCACGTCTTTCAAATCATATTTCTTGAGGAATTCATCGTAGGTCTCTATCTTCACGGCACAACCCATATAGACGTCTTCTACACCAAGCCCTTCATAACGTTTTCTTACGCTCTGTGTCCTTCCACCTGTCAGGATGACGATGCGCAGACCGAGTTTCATAGCCAGTTGGATGGCATAACCGTCCTTGATATTCACTGTACGCAGAGGCTCTCCTTCAGCCGATAGTGTAATGGTCTCAGCACTCAAGACCCCGTCCACATCAAAGATAATAGCCCGTATTTTCTGCAAGTCGTAATTGATCACCTTCACTTCTATTTATGTGTGTCACATTTTATTCAGGTGCACATTCTCCCATTTCAGTCTGTCCTCAGCCTGCGGCTTACGCTCATCAGCCCAGTGGCCTACAGCAATGATGCACAGACAATTCAGGTTATCCGGGATATTAAGAATACCACGAATCACTGTGTCGGCAGTCGTCCCGTCGTCGAGGCCACGTCCTCGCATTTGAATCCAGCAGGTTCCCAGCCCTAGTTCCTCTGCCTGGTACTGCATCGAGATGGCTGCTATCGAACCGTCCTCCACCCAACAATCGTTCTGCATCGGATCACCAAGAACTGCGATGGCAATAGGGGCTCCCTTAAGAAACTGGCTGCCCATATTCTTGGCATCGGATAACTTCTCGATGTCCAATTTGTCTTCCACAACCACGAACTGCCAACTGCGCTGACTCTTTGAGGTGGGTGACATGAGGGCGGCACGGAGTATCAGTTTCAGGTCATCACCATCAACTTCCTGTTCCGTAAACTTACGATGACTGCGGCGCATCTGCGCCAGATCTTTGAAATCGGTCATAATCTATATGCTTATTTTTCGCGCAAAGTTACAACATTTTTTTGGTAGTTCCAAAATAATTTGTAAATTTGTGGCGTGAAAGGAATAGAAACGAACATATACAGCAAGATTGAGAAGTTGCCAAACATTATCGATGACAACTTCTTTCACAGCCGTGAACTGTTCTCTATGAGTGTACAGACCCCTCGGATGAAGCCATATATGGCGGTCTGCACCGACGAGTCCGGACGTGTGGTGAGCCAGTTACTTTCCATCGTCCGTTACCGCACTTCGATCCTGCCCCCATTTTTCTTTATGCATTGCCGCATACTGGGCGAAGGAGAATATGCCCAAAGTGACTTCAAGCGAGAAGACCTGTTCAACGAAATGCTGCAAGCCATTACGAACAAACTTAACAAACTGACGGTTTATATAGAAGTTAGCAACCTGACGCAGAAGATGTTCGCATACCGTAACTTCCGCCAATTAAACTACTTCCCCGTACATTGGATGAGCATCCACAACTCTCTGCACAGCCGTACGCCTGAAGAACGGATCACAGAGAAGTTGCAACGTCGTATTGACAACTGCTATGCCAGGGGTGTGACTATCAAAGAGATTGAAAGCGAAGTAGAATTCAACGCTTTCACCAGACTGCTTCGCAAGCACAATTGGCTGAAGCCTAAGCGATATATACCCGATAATCAATTCTTTAAACTTGCGATAAATTCTGATTCTTTTCGTCTGTTCGTAACCAAGTTCCACGATTACGTCATCGGCTGTGCCGCCTGTGTCTATAGTCAGCATAATGCCTATCTCTGGTACAGTGCCTTCCGGCGCAAGACCTACCTCCCGCTGCATCCAGACACGATGACCATCTGGCACTGCATCAAATATGCCCACAGCCAAGGCTATGAGCATATCTATTTCATGGATGTCGGACTGCCTTTCAGCAAGAATCCCTTCCGCGAATTTATCCTGAGTTTTGGAGGAAAGCCCGTCAGTACCGTACGCTGGTTTCGATTCTCAATCAGATGGATCAACAGTCTCCTGTCGTGGATCTATCGCGACTAATGGCTACCGATATAGAGGAACACCATACCCAGCAATACTAGTGCCAAATCGACAGCCTTGGCCTTCAGATTCTTCTCGTGAAAAAAAGCGGCACCAAACATAAAACTCACCACCACACTGCCCCTTCGAATCATCGACACGATGGAAATCATCGCGTCAGGAAGACTCAGTGAGTAGAAATACATGAAATCGGCTGCAGACAAAAACAGACTCACACCGACTATCGACCAAGACCAGTGGAACGGTGTTGTCTGCTCATGCTTCGGCCACCATAACAGCAGAAGCATTGCTCCCATCATCACGCACTGATAGAGATTATACCACGACTGCACCATCATGCGATCAAGCCCCACGCCTCCACTCTCAACAGGCGCCATCAGATACTTGTCGTAAAGCCCGCTGACGGCCCCCAAGGCGGCAGATCCCACAATCATATAGATCCAGTGATCATGCTTGAAATCAATGCCCTCCTTCTTGCCACTCCGGCTCAGCATCAGAAAAGAAGCCACTGCCAGCAGCACACCTACCCACTGCCAGGCGTTAAGCCGCTCGCCAAACACCAGAAGGGCTCCCACCAGCACCATCACGGGCCTGGTGGCATTGATAGGTCCCACGATGGTCAGCGGCAAGTGCTTCATACCGAAGTATCCGAGAATCCAACTGGACAGGACGATAACAGCCTTCAGCACTATATACTTATGCATCTCCCACCCACCGCTCGCTACGTGGAAGATAGAACCGTCGATACTGTCACCCATCAGTATGAACGGCAGAAAGATCATACTGGAGAACAGTGTGTTGAGAAAGAGTACAGGAATCACGGCATTACCTTTCAGTGCCTGTTTCTTAAACGAATCATAGCAGCCTAGCAGTGCTGCCGACATAAATGCAAGTATTAACCACATCTTTAATATAATAGTGAATTGTGTTTCATGATTACTCAGTAGGTGATGTCTTCCAGAAACAACGCATTGCCCGGCATCGACTCACCAGCCTCTGTGCGCCGCTTTCCCTCTACTACCTTGCGGAACTCATCCAGCGTCAGGCGCCCCCGCCCGACGTCTATCAGCGTCCCTACTACGGCTCGCACCATATTGCGCAGGAAACGGTTGGCCCTGATCTCGAAATACCACTTCGTCTCTGAGGTCTGCACCCACTCCGCTTTCATCACCTGGCAGAGTGTGGTCTTCACGTCGGCACCACTCTTGCAGAAGGCGCCGAAGTCCTCATACGACAGAAGCATCCGGGCCGCCTCGTTCATACGTGAGAAATCGAGCGGATAGTGTATCTCGCACGAATAGGACCTGAGGAAGGGATTCTTCACGAGGTGGATATAGTAGCGGTACATCCTGCTTGTGGCTGAGAAACGGGCGTGCATCTCGTCGCTTACCCGCTCCACCCTCTGAACAGAAATATCCTGAGGCAACAGACGGTTCAACTTATAGGCGAGTTGCGCCCCGTTGATGCCATCGGCAGCCTCAAAGCAAACGTCTGTATCAAAATGAGCAACCATCATCCGCGCATGTACACCAGCATCCGTTCTGCCAGCACCCGTCACCGCGATGTTTTCACGGAGCAATGTCGTCAAAGCACGTTGCAAGCGTTCCTGCACCGAGTCTCCATTGGGCTGTATCTGCCACCCGTGATAACGCCCGCCGTCATAACTGAAAGTCACAAAATATCTCATTCGTGATGCAAAGGCACAACATTTATTGAAAAGGCCTGCACTTTCATTGGAGTGCAGGCCTTTTATTTACTTACACATAATACCGCTTTGGGAACTCTCCAGGAACTGGATGATAGTCTGAATTTCCGGACTGTCCGGCACCTGATCCTTGATCTGGTTAACGACGTCGAACGTGCTTGTCTTTCCATGAAAGAGCAGACGATAGGCGTTGGCTATGTGCTTCTGCACCTTCTCGTCGATACCAGCCTCACCCATCATCGTGTAGTTAGGACCGCCATACTCGATGGGCTTACCACCTGCCACGACGTAAGGAGGAATATCACGCGAGAACGTGGTGCCCGCCTGGATCATTGCAAGCCGCCCCACACGGGTGTTCGCATTCTGAATGGCCGAACTTGAGAAGATGGCACCATTATGGATTTCACAGTCGCCCGCTATCTTCACGCCATAGCCGAACACGCATTGGTCGCCTACGACAGTGTCGTGGCTGATGTGCGTACCTTCAAGCAGGAAGTTTTTGTTGCCGATGATAGTCCTGCCATCACGGTGTGTACCACGATTGATGACCACATTCTCACGGATGACGTTATTGTCACCAATCACGACATACGATTTCTCACCACGGAAATTAAAGTCCTGAGGCAGAGCAGCAATCACACTGCCCTGATGGATCTTGTTACCGTTGCCTATACGTGAACCATTGCAGATGCTGACGAAGGGGAAGATGATGCAGTTGTCGCCAATCTCCACGTCGTCCTCGATATACACGAAGGGGAATATCTTACAGTTGTTGCCGATCTTCGCCTTTGGCGATATTTCAGCCTTGGGGGATATTTCACTTGCCATAATTACTCTTTTTTTACCTTTTTACCCTTTTACCTTTACTTCGCACCGCCGCCGAGAGCCATGTAGAGGTTCACGACTGACTGCATCTTGTTGAATTGGTCGGTGACCTCATTGATCTCAGCATTGAGCAGGTTGCCCTGAGCGGTGATAACCTCCAGATAGGTGGTGTTGCTGCTCGACTCCATCAGGCGTTTGGTGTCTTCCACATTACGCTTCAGCACCTCCACGCGCTTGCCGTCAAGTACTGCTTTCTCTGAAGAAGAATTATAACTAACGAGTGCGTTCGACACCTCATTGCCAGCCTTCAGCACCGTGTTCTGCCAAGTGTTGAAGGCCTGTTCATACTTCATCTTGGCCACCTTCAGGCCTGCCACGATCTGTCCGTGCTGGAAGATGGGCTGCACAAGGCTTCCCACTGCTGACAGCAGCCACTTGCCAGGATTGATGACAGCACCGCCGGCACTGTTGGTGAAGGCAGCAGTGCCCGTGACGGTGAGATTTGGATAGAAACGGCTGCGCGCCGTCTCCACATCATAGAAGCACTGAGCGAGCGACATCTCAGAGGCGTGTACGTCGGCACGGTTGTTGAGCAACTGGATACCGACACCTGCCGAAAACGATGTGGGAAGGCTCTGTCCTGCCAGCGTACCGCGCTTGATGGTCTGTCCCTGCTGGCCAATCAGCAGTGAGAGCGAATTCTCGCACTCACGGATCTGGCGGATCAGGTCCACCTTCTGCGATTGCACGCTGTAGTAGGCTGCCTCGGCACTCTGCACGGCTGTCGAGCGATAGCCGGCACGGTTCTCGTGCATGAACTTCATCTTGTCCCAGGTCTCCTTCGTCAGACTCTCCATATCTGTGATGATCTCCACCTGGCGGTCGAGCATCAGCAGCGTATAGTAGAGATTGGCGATGCCGGAGATGATATTGGTCTTCACCACAGTCTGATAGTCCTTCGTGGCTATGAGTTGCATCTGGGCAGAGCGTTTCTGCGAGAGAAGATTGCCAAACAGGTCGACATTCCAACTGGCCGAGACGGGCAACTGATAGGTCTTGCTGGCCTTAGCACCGTCGAAGGAGGCCAGTGTGCCTTGCGGCGAGAACACCACCGAGGGCAGGAAGGCCAGACGGGCTATCTTCAGGGCCTCGTTCACCATCTTCACGTTGAGGGCTGCATTCAGCAGGTCGGGATTGTTGTCCAGTCCCTGTTGGATCAGCGTCTGCAACTGAGGGTCGGTAAAGACAGTACGCCAGGGCAGATTTCCAAACGACGTCGTGTCCTTCGCTGCCAGCGTATCGGCCATTGCCACTGGGTCGCGGATGATACCGTCGGCCATCACCTCAGGACGCTCGTACTTATTATAGAGTCCGCAACTCGACAGCAGCAGGGCTGCAGACATATACATCATCAACTTCTTCATATTACTTCTCCAATTCATAATCAACAGGGGTTTTACCATGAGCATACTGAGCCAGTTCGGCTGCCACTTCAGGATTCTCCTCATCCTCGAACTTCATCGGGCGGAACCTCTCCTGCAGCGACTGGAAGATCACGAACAGAGCCGGCACCACGAATATCTGGATGAGCGTGCCTATAAGCATACCGCCCACGGCTGCGGCACCAAGCGTCTGGTTACCGTTCTTGCCTACACCTGAGGCGAACATCATCGGCAGCAGGCCGATCACCATAGCCAGAGAGGTCATCAGAATAGGACGCAGACGGGCGGCAGCACCCAGCACGGCCGACCATGAAATGGCCATACCCGTCAGGCGACGCTCCAGGGCGAACTGCACGATCAGGATGGCGTTCTTGGCCAGCAGACCAATCAGCATGATAAGCGAGATCTGCATGTAGATGTCGTTGGAGTGGCCGAACAGTTGCGTGAACAGGAAGGCGCCAGCCAGTCCGAACGGCACTGAGAGCACTACCGACAGCGGCAGGATGTACGACTCGTACTGTGCCGACAGAATCAGATAGATGAAGATGAAGCAGAGCACGAAGATGATAGCCGTAGAGTTGCTGGCCTGGGCCTCCTGACGGGTCAGTCCCGAGTAGTCGTAGGTATAGCCCGTGGGCAGCATCTGCGCAGCCACTTCCTCCACAGCCTTGATGGCCTCACCCGAAGAGTAGCCGTTGGCGACGGTTGCCGTCACATTGATGGCGGTGAACAGGTTGAAGCGGTTGATGTTCGACGGGCCGTAGACGCGCTCCATGTTGCAGAACTCCTTCACGGGCGACATGCCAGCCCCCGTGCGTACATATATATTATTGAGCGACTCCTCCGTCATGCGGGTCTCCGGCGAGCCCTGCACCATCACGCGGTATAGTTTTCCGTAGGCGTTGAAGTTGGAGGCGTACAGTCCGCCGTAGTAGCCCTGCAGGGTGGTGAGCACCACGCGGGGCGAGATGCCGGCCTGCTTACACTTGGCTACGTCGACCGAAATCATGTACTGCGGATAGTTCGGGTTGTAGGAGGTCTGAGCCATCTGGATCTCCGGACGCTTGTTGAGTTCGGCCAGATAGTCCTGGACGATCCCGAAGAATCGTGTCAGGTCGCCGCCCGTACGGTCCTGCATCACCAGCGAGACACCCGAGTTGGCCGAGAAGCCAGGGATCATAGGCGGTCCGAAGGCCAGTATCTGGGCATCCTTGATGTGGGCCGTCTTGAGGTATATCTGTGCCAGCACGCCGTCGCGGTCGAAGGGGTTGAGGAAGAACCTGTAGATGCCGTCGCCCTGCCACAGTCCTGAGAGTTTCCACCAGAATCCCTTCTGACGCTCTGCAAAGGGCTTGAGTTTGATGATGAACGTGGCCTGGTCGGAACCGGCACCTGCGATGAAGTTATAACCCTGAATCTGCTCACGGCTCTGGATGGCGGGGTCGGCAGCCAGGATGGCGTCCACTTCGTCGATGATCTGGCGCGTGCGGGCCACTGACGTGGCTGGCGGCATCGAGATGGTGCAGAATACGGTACCCGTGTCCTCGTCGGGCACCAGTCCGGTCTTCGTAGTGAGCATCGTGGTGGCCAGCACGGCGATACCCACGATAGCCCCTAAGATGATGGCAACAGGCTTGCGCACCAGTTTCTCCACGATACCCTTATACTTATTGGTGGTCGTCGTGAAGGCTGTGTTGAAGGCTGCATGGAATCGGTCGATACGCGACATCTTCTTGTGGCCGCTCTCGTCGTGGGGCTTCAGGAAGATGGCGCAGAGGGCGGGCGACAGCGTCAGGGCGTTCAGGGCGGAGATGAAGATGGCCACGGCCATCGTCACACCGAATTCACGGTAGAACGTACCTGTCACGCCACCCATGAACGACACGGGGATGAACACTGAGGCCATCACCAGCGTGATCGAGATGATGGCACCCGAGATCTCGTTCATAGCGTCGATAGAGGCCGTCAGCGTCGACTTGTAGCCCTGGTCGAGTTTCGCGTGCACGGCCTCCACCACCACGATGGCGTCATCCACCACGATGGCGATAGCCAGCAGCAGAGCCGAGAGCACCAGCAGGTTGATGGAGAATCCGAAAGCCTCGAGGAAGAAGAAGGTACCCACCAGCGACACCGGCACGGCAATCAGCGGGATCATCGTCGAGCGCCAGTCCTGCAGGAAGATGTAGATCACGATGAACACCAGAATGAGCGTGAACACGAGGGTGAATACCACCTCCTCGATGGAGGCATAGAGGAACTCCGTCACGTCGTAGTTGATTTTGTACGTCATGCCCGGGGGGAACAGTTTGGCCTGCTCCTCGAGTTCGGCCTTCACCTGCTTGGCGATCTCGTTGGCATTCGAGCCGGCGATCTGCTGCACCATACCCATCACCGAGGGGATGTTGTTGTTCTTCATCGACACCGAGTACTGCTGTCCGCCGAGTTCGATCTTGGCCACGTCCTTCAGTTTCAGCGTCTGCCCGTTGGCGTCGCTTGAGATGATGATATTGCCGAACTCCTCCGGCGTCTTCAGTCGGCCCGTGTAGCGCATGGCATACTCATAGGCCACCTTCGACTCCTGTCCGAACGAGCCCGGTGCGGCCTCGATGTTCTGCTCGGCCAGCACGCCCGTGATGTCGCTCGGCATCAGGCCGTACTGCTTCATCATGTCGGGCTTGAGCCAGATGCGCATCGAGTAGGTCTTCAGACCCGGGCTCTGCACGTCGCCCACGCCCTGAATACGCTTGATAGCCGGCACGATGTTGATGTTGTTGTAGTTCGTCAGGAACTCGTCGTCGTAGCGGCCATCCGACGTCAGGGTGAACATGAGCACCTGCGACGTCTGGCGCTTCATCACCGTCACGCCGATCTGCGTCACCTCCGCAGGCAGAAGAGCCTGAGCCTGGCTGACGCGGTTCTGCACGTTCACCGCACACATATCGGCATTCATGCCCTGACGGAACAGCACACTGATCTGCGCCGATCCGGAGGATGCCGTAGAACTGATATAGTCCATTCCCTCCACACCGTTGATCGACTCTTCGAGCGGCACGATGACGGAGTTCTTCACGGTCTCGGCATCAGCACCAGGATAACTGGTGTAGACCACCACCGTAGGCGGTGCGATGTCGGGATACTGCTCGATAGGCAGCGATGCCAGACCTATAAAGCCCAGCAGCACGATGGCGATGGAGATCACCGTCGAGAGCACCGGGCGCTTGATAAAGGTTGTAAATGTCATTGTGTTACTTTTTTCAATTCTTCAATTCTTCAACTCTACTTAGTCGCCTTCTGCACGGCCTCCACGATCTCACCGGCACTCATCTCCTTGGCCTGGTCCTTGATCTTCTGCTGATACTTCTCAGGCGTGATGGGCACGATCTCCATGCCGTCCTTCAGTTTCGTGATGCCGTTGGTGATATACTTGTCGCCCACCTTCAGGCCTTCAGTCACGATATAGTTGTTGCCGTCGTTCTGCGGATCCACCTTGATCTCGGTGTACTTCACCTTGTTGTCATTGCCGAGTATGTAGACGAATTTCTTGTTCTGAACCTCCGAGACGCATCCCTGCGGGATGATGATAGCCGAACTGTTCTGCTTGGGGATGATGATGGCACCCGAGCCGCCGCTCTTGAGCACCTTGTCAGGATTGGGGAAGAGGGCTATCAACTGCACACTGCCTGTGGCATTGTCGATCACACCGCTCATTTTCGTCACCCGGCCTTCCAGACCGTAGACGCTCCCGTCGGCCAACTTCAGTTTCACGGCCGGCATCGCCTGGATGGCGGCATTCTGACCGCCCGCCCCCTGCGACATGGTCAGGGCGTCCTTCTCCGTCAGAGAGAAGTACACTTCCATCGAAGAGTTGTTGGAGACCGTCGTCAGCACATTGGCAGCGCTCACAAGTGTACCCACCTTGAAAGGCAGCGTGCCCACCACACCTGAGGCAGGACTCTTCACATAGCAGAAACTCAGCATCTCTTTGGCAGAAGCCAGCCCGGCCTGCGCCTGGGCAAGATTAGCCTTCGCCTGCTCATACTGATTCGTGGCCGACTTCAGTTCGAAGTCGCCAATCACGTGATTCTCAAACAGTTTCTGCGAATTCTCATAGTTCAGTTTCGCCGTATTCAGGGCAGCCTGGGTAGTATTGACTGAGGCCTGGGCCTGACGCACCTGAGCCTGATAAGTCACGTTGTCTATCTCAAACAGCGTCTGGCCGGCACTCACCGTCTGCCCTTCCTTCACATGAATCTTCACGATAAATCCGCTCACCTTAGGACTGATCTGCACATCCTGCACACCCTTGATCGTTGCAGGATACGTCGTCTGCATGTCTACACTCGACGTGCCGACAGTCATCACAGGATACTCGTTGTCACCGAAATTCGGGCGACCGCCACCGCCACCGCCACACGAAGCAAGCAGCATCGTGGCAGCAGCGAACATCATAATCTTGTTCTTTTTCATACCTATTTTAATTTATTAACCTAACCTTGCAAAGTGTATCCCGAAAACTATTTTCATCATCTTCGGTTTTCGGGGTGCAAAGTTACAAAAAATATATCTAATGATATATCTTTACAACCACTTTTTAACAAAGTTTATTGGCTATATGATTATTGTAACTGTCAAAAAGCAATCGTCGTCCAAATACTCTACATCTGTAATCCTCAGTAACATAATCTGCCCTCCTACTCTTATATTGGGTATTTTCTCTCCGCGCTGTGTTCTGTTCCATAGTTCCATCAACTCTGCCTATTGGCCACAAAGGTAGATATATGAACGTGTAGGCTCGAGATGGTCCACTTGTCGCTTGTGATGATGACGTCTACTACACCTGAGACCTTCCGCTTGACGGCAGCGAGCGCTGCACCGTGCATGGTGTCGTTCATTATGCCTGGATTCAGTTTTTCCTTGTCCTGCTCAGCGAGGCCTTGGTTGATGAGCTTCTCTGAAAAATAGATGCAGAAGGTGATGTATGCGGCAAGGAGCAAACATAATCATAATGACATAGATAAGTTTGTCCATAATCTTTTCTTTCGCACTTTTGTGTTTATTTAGGAATTTCTCAAGAGCATCATCCTTTTTTTTAGATTTCTTGTCTTGAAACAGGCTGATTATATACACAATAAGTAAAATAAGCCACGAAACTGCATATACGATTGCTATTGTTCTCATCTCAATATCTGATTAAAAGTAACTTCAATTATTTCTCTCGCCTATCAATGAATTCACAGAATCTATCCTTAACCTCTCTCAAGTCCTCTGTTAGGATGGAGTCACATCTTTCTGCTATATCATCTGAAATAGGATACATACATGCAGCTATCGCTCCAGCCATGGCGCCAATGGTATCAGAATCTCCGCCCAATGAGATAGCCAAACGAATCACCTCCTCAAAGGTGTTTCCTTCTAAGAAAGCAATAATTGCTTCTGGCACACTCCCTTGACAAGACACGTCAAATCCGTAGCGAGGTCGTATCTTCGCTATGGTTCGGTTTAGGTTGTAACCAAACGTTTTCTC
>OCTX012184384.1_pt1 | contig 18957 bp, 32 predicted proteins | sample 1539691 | NCBI WGS metagenome assembly OCTX01 (sample SAMN02144231, study PRJEB22623) | gut metagenome | biome: sheep rumen | host: Ovis aries | place: New Zealand | reverse complement strand
TGTACTTACATCTGGAGCCGTTACAGAAGCGCCTTCGAAGCAAGGCTCAACATCGTCTCCTAATATGCAAATTTTTTGAATAATTGCATCGTTTATAATAAAGAAATCCATTCCATTGTCATAATTGGTTTCCCAATGTCCTTGTACAGATTCTTTTTGAAATTCCATTGATTGCGGACGACCCTCTTCCACAGGTAAGCTGGATTCTGGGAACTGATCTGTCCAAAGATAACCAGTAGTCATAAGATACTTATGAACAACTGTATTACCCATCCCATCATTGTCTTCAAAATTTTGGAACCAGACTTTAGCATCTGGAGCCACAAATCCATAAGGAACAGTCTGACATTCGAATTTAATTCCTTCATCATCAATAATAATTTTTTCTCCGTGGTCTGTAAAATCTTCTTTACTATCTCTATAATAACCAACAATAGGAGCGCCGCGAAGAGTTTTACCAATTTCAGCCGCGACCTCTTCTGTAATAAAGGTATGGTTTCTATTAGCTCCTACATAAAGAACCTTAATTTCACATTTTGACATTAAGGGATTAATATCAAGAGGTTGAAGATTTAAGAACTCAGGAGAGTCAATAGTCGCAACTGATTGATGCATAGTAAATTCTCCTTTCATCCCCTCATATATAATATAAAAAATCGGGCAAATCTTTTAACAACTTTTGTCCAAAGTTTTTTAGAAAATTTTTTAACTCATTGATTCTTTGTTCTGTATGGTCTTTGTTGACTTTTCGTCATCTTCCTTCTCTGGTCTACCCGCACCATCGCCGCTTTCTGCGCCATTTTGTTTGCGGTTAAGCACATCTGCATTCATAGTGCTAGACATTAACGGAGGAATAAATACATTAACTAAATCAAGAATATCATTTTCAAAGTATGCAGTAGCCAATACAGCACTTTGTGACTGCCCTAATGCTACCTGCGGTAACATTTTTGAATAACCTAATTGAGTATGTTCTTTATATTGTTTAGCTAAATCTTTATAATTATAGATTGTAGTAGGAAGAATTTGTGCTCTATAAGTTACCTTTTTTGGACTTCGGTTATAAGGTATTAATAGAACATTTAAAAATGTTTCAAACTGTTGAATCAAATTCCACATTGAAGCCTCATCATTTAAAATAGATTTTTCAAGAGCAATATTACCATCAGTATTAAATTGCATCTGTGAAACACCAGCTTCATTATAAACTGTACGCTCTACTTTCTCCAAGTCATCCGTAGTAGTTGACGTCTTGTTATCAGCCATATCCGCAACTTCAACATCTGCAAAAGTAGTTAAAACATCCAAGCCAATAGCCTTTGATAACATTTGAACAACGTTATTATGAAGCTGTTGTGCTTCATCTACGTCAAATACTAAATCACCATTTTTATCAATAGGCATTTTCTGAATAATAATCTTTAACAACTGCTGTTGCATCTTGCGGCGATCGAGGTCTTGTGCTGCGTCTAAGTCAATGATTGCTGGGATAACCGCAATGAAAGGAGGAAAATCCTCACCATTTAAATTGAATTTAATTACAGAACCCACTTCAAGCAAATACCAACCAGATTCATCACCAGGAAAATCAGGTTTTAATTTTCCTTGTTTATAAAGTTTATATCCTTTTTCAAATTCTGGCGGAAAAACTTTTAACATTCTCATTCTTTGTTCTGCATCAGTAAACATATCATTAAAATATTTCATATTAAATTCAACCGCAGGCTGTCCATTAACCATAAAACGCGATCTACAATACTTAGGTGGCAGCTCTTGTACTACTACAGTCCCGTCCCGCGCAATCAAGTAACCATAATAACAACCGTTTTTAATTACTTTTAACGCAACATCGCCAAAGAACTTCTTCGCTTCAAATTTATCCAAATATGTTAAAACTTTATTAAAACCATCAAGTAACTTATCAGGTTTAATTAAATCAGAATAATAGGGAGTAACAAGCCAATCATATCTATACATATATGCCATATAACGACACAATCTTTGATAAATACCGCTAATCTTGTAAAAATAATTGGAAATATCTCTCATTCTTTCAAGATCACCGTAATGAATAGCTCTTAATACCTGCTCCTTATCAGCTAATTGTGGATTTACTCTACGAAGATCACCCAGTTTAAGAATCGCATCAGATACTGACTTTACTCCAACTCTAATTTTTGCAAAGTCAACAGGCACATAACCAGTAGCCTAACTCGGAATTTGGTAATCTTCAGTTCCAATCATATCGAAGCCCTTTTTCTTAATCTAAGCCATTCGATTAATCAACTTTAGATACCTCTCCTTCTTTAATATCCAGCCGCCTCTAAGATATAATCATAGTTTACTCTTGCTTCATCCCAATAAGGAATAATTACTAAAGTAATATTATGATCTCGACAATATTCTCTTTTTTTCATATCATTATATTGTTGTTTTCTTAATCCATTGTATCCACCAAATTTTTCTTTAGCTTCATAATGTTGAATCCCTTGAAATTCAATTAAAAAATCAATATTATGCTAATCATCAAATACCGCAAAATCAAATCTTAGCGGACGACCAGTGTTACTAACTAAATCTGGAAAAGAGTATTCTTCTGCGAACTCTAATCCAGACTCTTGTAGAATTTCTTCTATTTTAATTTCTCCCCTAGATGCTCGCATATTTTTTCTCCTTCACTATTATTATATAAAAAATCCGTTAATAGAATTAACAAACTTTGACCTTAACTCGGTGTATAAAACAAGAAATCTGCGATATTACGCTTTTTCTTTCTCTTGTTTAATTCTTCTTCATATCTAATATAATAAAGTCCATAAATAAAAGCTGAAAATTTATCCTTTTTTATACTTCTATTACTCTGTTTAAGAATAATATTAACACCTTCATTTTCTTCTACAAGATTTAACATTTGTTCTTTAAGAATAGACGTTAAAATAAAAGGTCTTAAATATTCATTTCTTTCATCTATATTCATATTTTGACCTTGTTTAGTAGACATTAATTTTGTCTTAGCTAAACTTTCATCAATTAAAAATCTAATTTTACCGCTAAACATTTGAGTCTGTGCATAACTATATGCTTCTGTATTAATAGGAGCATTAGCTTTAATTAAAAATAACACATCTCGTTCTGTTTCAGGAGTAACGAATTTCTTATATTCTGGATATTCATCTGTATTAAAAACCCCAAAAGGTGGTAAATATTCACCATCATCTGTATCTTGAGCCTTTACCAAATAGTCAATTAAACCAACACCAAGACCATTAGCATCGACTGCAATTCTACGAGGTTTATATTTATAATATAAATGTTTTATATGAATACATTGTGTCTCAAAATGTTCTGCATCATAAGTATAAATATTTACAAGAGTCTTATGGGCTGCGCCCTGAACTTGCGGCGTGACCTTAAAAACACAAATCTCTGTAGTACATCCCACACGTCCAACGTCTATACCAAATACATAATAAGCATTTTTTGAAGACCGCCCGCTATATTCATACTCTGGCTGCAATAACACTCTATATTTATCAAATTTTTCAGAAGAGAAAAACGCATTTTCTACATCGCCAGACCAAATACTTCTATATTCTCTGTTGAACGACTCATCATTAAAAGTCCCTTGTAATCTTAGCTGTTCAACAAAATCTTCATCTAATAGTCCAGAAATAACAGGTGTTTCATATGTTCCGCCCATAATCATATATTCATCTGGATCAATAATAGAATTAATTAAAATCTCAATTAATTTATGATAAGCAAATGAATTTTTCCATCCTGCTGTTGTAATATAAATCTGAGATTTATTAACATTCTCTTCTTTATGTCTGCTTCCATCAGAAAGACGTCTATCAACGTTTGTAGTAGGAATAATAACTTCATTTAAAATATCACCATCAATTAATACACATTCCTCCATCAAACCGCCAGTACGACGTTGACCTCTGGATGACTGCCTTGCTGCCAAAATGTCAATAGTAGAACCATTTTTAAACACATATTTAACATTATCTTTTGATTTTGTAGATACACCACGATCCCAATTAATTTCATTATTCAAGCCAGGAATAAGTTTACAAATTTCTTCTATTTTAGCAATAGTAATAGATGCCGCCTGTTCCTTACCACCTGTTGTAACAAATAAATGTGAATTAGGATATAAAATACATCTAATCATTAGTGCCATCATAGATAAGAATGATTTAGAATAAGCACGCGGGAATGTGGCATACACATACCGATGCCGCATCACAATTCTTAAAAATATTCTCTGATAAAATAAAAAATTAAATGTACTATCTTTGCCTTTAATAAAATCTACAAATATATCAGGATATTCCCTAAAATAAGCAATTAATCTTCTTAATTCATCAATATCTGCCATTAATCGCTATTCAGAAATACCTTGTTTTTTATATTCTCTATCAGAGGATAATTGCAATAATTCTTTTAAATTCATTCTGCATTAATCCTCCTACTTTGATATTCTTCTTCAATTAACTCATCATCAAGAGCATCATCATGATCACGCATCCTTTTTAAAGAATCTTTATAGTCTGTAAAATCATCATCATCTAATTCAACATCATCCAAACCTTTTGCTTTAGCATCTTTTTTATCTTTCTTCATTTCATCAGAAATACGTTTATCTTGTAGATACTTTTCAATTTCTTGAGCTAATGACTTATCTTCATAAATTAAACTCTTATTATAAGCCTTTAAATCAGCAATAATTTGATCGACAATATCTTGTGGCTCATCACAATGATACCTTGGAATCTCTCCACTATGTGCCTCAACAAAATCAACAATAGCAGAAGCTGAATCAATACTATCACCATCTTTATCTTTATTTTGTGCTTCTGTAAACTTTGCGGATTTCATCATAGAATCATAGACACGAGATAATTTCTGATAGGAATCAATGTCACCGCAATCAATGGCTTCATTCATTTTAAGAGATGTTTTACAGATCATTTTTAATGTATCAATACGAGCCGCACCTTGAATATCAAAAGAGTTCATAAACTCATTGTATAATTGTTCGAGAGCAACCCACTGACTAGGTTTATAAAGTCTGCCCCATTTAACTGCAAGATACATTTTATCTTCATCATCTAAATCTGCACCAGGATCAATTAAATCATTTTCAGACATAAAATTCTGCTCTTGGAATGGGTTTTTTGCCTGACTAAGCGCCTCTGCATAAGATTGCGGTTGACCATAAACTTGGTACATCTGACCAAGATGTTCACCAGTAATATTATCCCCCCATCGCGGTAGCTCTTTATTTTGGGTTTCTGTACTAACTAAAGTTTGATATTCAGCAGCAGTTATTTTTCCTTCACTTAATTTAACTTTTAACTCAGCTTCATATCTTGCTTTTTCATCAGCTTCAGCTTTCTCTTTTTTAGCTTTTTCCGCGTTCATTTCCTCTTGAATTTTTTTAGTGTCTGCGTATCCATACTTACTCCACTGTTTTAACTTCATTTTCGCAAGATACTTACCAATAACAGACATTCCATTCATTTTGTAAGGATCTTTTGCAAAAGCCTTATCCCTTAAAACATTCCATTCAGTAGGAATATAAGGAACATCCATTTTTTCAAGAATCCATTCAAAAGTATTGGGATCAAAATTATCTATATGTGCAGTTAAACATGGCTTACAAATTTCACATTTACTACCATCTTTATATGTATAAAAATTTATTTGTGCAATTCGTTTGCCGCATCTCTCACATTGACATTTACCATTCGCATCTTCTTGCTGACCTTTCAATTTTTGTGCCATAAAGAGCCTCCTTTCTCCATTTTATATTCTTCAAAAAACTTTATTATGGATTAAAGGCTTTTGTCCTTCTCAATCTTATCTTTCTTTTTATTGCGGCAACATTTACACATACTATACCAACCATCTTTTGCTGTTTTATTACGAGTAAAAAAATATGGGTGTGCTAATTTTACTTCATGACAACGAGAACATCTTTTCCATTTCCCTTTTTCTTCATATGTATAATGCCAAACAATCCATTCTTCTTTAGCTTTATCGGCAATTATCTTTGGAATTTTTTTACGCCAAACCGCAGATAAATATTCAACAGAATAACTCACATCATAATCTTGTTTAATACGCGCGGCGATGTCTTTATTTTGTAAACCATCTATTTTATATATCATAATATCATATAAAATAGGATAATCTTCTTTTAAAGCTCTTTCCGATAAATTATCAAAATCCTCCATTAGATACCACCAATCACTATCAAAATGTCCCCAGCAATCTTCCTTTAATTTAGAATAATTGCACAAAAGACAACAAACATGATGTGGATCAAATAAAGATACTAAACAATCACTTACTGGGTCACCATTTTCATCTACTGTTATATGTTCATCTAAATCAATTTGGTTTACACTTTTTGTTACTTTCATCATAGCAACAGGAGGTTTATAAGAACTTTTTAAAACATATTGATCTTGCCGCATTTCTATTAATTGTTTAGTTAATAAAAATTTTTGTTTTCCTCTTGCCGCCCTTTGTCTAATTTCTACTTTTTTAATTTCTTCTCTTAACTCTTTTAAACCTGGTATTGTAGCTATATCATCTTCTGTAATTTGAATTTTCGGAACCAGTAATATATTTTTATCGCCACCAGTCATAAAATTATAAATGCCATCTTCGCCATTTTCTAATTTCGCAACAAGACCCTCATAAGAAGTTTCTCGTTTATTTATGGTGACCATTCTATTGTCTGTTAAAACCTTCTTCTCCTTTTTATTTTCAGGAGTTTCAGTTAAATATTTTGTGAGCTACTCTAAATAATAAGGAGTCAATTTTTCTGGAGAAACACTGTTTACAATCTCATGTACTTTTTGATTACGCTCTTGAGGATCTGTGATAGTATAATCTAATCGAGGATAAGGTCTTTTACTATCTTCTTCATCAACAGCAGAAGTAGATTGTATATTTTTTACTTCTTCTTCCATGAAATACTCCTTTCGTATCAATCTCATAGTTATATTATACCAAAAAAATTTTCAGTTGTCAATCTCATTTAGAAGATCTACTTATTGACTTTTATTAAAAATTATATTATAATATAAATAGTAATGGAAAGGAATATAAATAAATGAATATAATATTTATTACTATTATATTTTTTATATTTGGCACTATTGTAGGTACAATAGTTGGATTATTTATTGCGGGTGTTGGAAAAAGCAATGAAGAGTATGAATATTATCATGAAGGTTTTATTGATGGATACACTAAAGCAAAAGAGGAAGTAAAATGATTTTAGCAATAACTGGGCATCGCCCGCAACGATTAAAAGGACAAGAGAAATTAGTAAAGGAATGGGCGGTGGAGCAGCTTACTCGTCTTCAGCCATCTGTGATATATGACGGAATGGCACAAGGTACTGATCAAATTATAGCAACCGCCGCAAAAGAATTAGGCATACCTGTTGTTTGTTGTTATCCTTTTCCTAAAAAATATTACCATCCAGTTGAGCAGTGGATTGCAGAAAATAATCAAGTTATTTTTGTTTCTCCGCAGTATTCTAAGGATGCTTATAATATAAGAGATAGATTTATGGTAGACCATGCAGATAAATTATTGTGTGTATGGGATGGCATTGGTTGGGGAGGAACTTTTTTAACAAGAAATTATGCTCTTCAGCAAGGAAAAGAAATTATTGATTATGGGGGTTTAATGGCATGACCGCAACAGTAAAAAGTCCTACAGTTGATGTTGGAATGATTTTAGAACTTCCAACAGATGAATTAAACGATTTGATGCAAGAAATTAAACATCAAACAAGAGTAAAAGAAGAAGAAAGGATGCGGGCAGCGGTTGCTGAACATATTGGACTAGTCGGAAAATGTTTTAAGGCTCGCATAAAACCACATGCAGGCATGTTTCCAGAAATGTGGAGATATTATAAAATTATTAGCGCCCGCGCAGAAAATGAATATCGCGTTTCCGCACTTAGGTTTGATGAATATCCTACTTATTGGTTTAATTATAAGGCTTCTAAAATTGGTAGAGCAGGAGATTATTATTTCGGGCATTATGATTTTGATAGCATTATAGTTGAAGATTTTCCTTTCTATTGTTATGATTTACATGGAAAGGGATATATTAAAGTTGGAGATAGATTAACAGAAATTTCTCTTTCTGAATATAATACCGCAATGATTTTATATATTGATCGTCTTCAAGAGCTGGAATGGCCTGCAGATCATTATAGGTTTGGTGGGAAAAAGCCTGGTGATTCCGATTGGGAGAAGGAGCCGCATGAATTACAGTAAAGCAGAAGCTAATTATAATATGGGTTTTAACAACGGACATTTTAAACAAGGAAAAGTATATAAATATAGATATGATAAAGAAAAAGTATTTGTAGTCACAGAAGAAGGAACAGAACAAGACTTTTTCTATTCTGAATTTGATATGCTTTTTACTTTCTTGAAGAATTAAAAAAATTATTATATAATATAAATGTAAAAACAAAAAAACTTATTTTAAAGAAGGAGGCAGTAGCAGGTATGTGACGGTCATACACCTGCGAAAACCGCATGATTGATACTACATATTTTATGAATCGAGTAACAACAGAGTATAAGGTAAATGAAGAGAAGCGCACGGTGGTGTGCATCATGACAACGGTGAATGATGTTCCCCTGCGACTGGCTAAGTATGGTCTGGCAGATGAGGATTATGACACCATTGACCTCGACATCCGCACTTATAAGGGGATTGCGAAGTGTGCACCTGGAGATGTTTGGGATGAGACTTATGGTAAGAGACTAGCTGAGTATAGGGCAGCTCGCGCTCGACAGGTAGATGTTAATGCTGAACTGAAGGCTTATATTAATGGTATTTCTAAGTGTATTGATAATCTTTATGACCATGGCCTGATGAAGAATCCGCACAAGCCGGAGGAGAAGTGATGGTCGCCGCCATCACTTCTAATTACTATGAAGAAAATATATTGTGATAGATGCGGCGAAGAAATTCATTATAATCCGCAGCAACAAGTTATTTTACCAAAATATAACATAAGTTAGGTAATATATGGCCTTTATCGGTCAAATCCTTTTGATTTATGTGGTAATTGTCAAGTTGAATTTAATAGTTTAATGGAAAAGTGGCTAAAGGAAAAAAGAAATGACGATTGATCTTTTTTTATTGATTATCTGGGCTATTTGTGGTGTTTTAACTTTTGCATCTGCTGCAGCAAGTGGAGATTATAAAGTTTCTGTTTGGAGTTATGCTTGTTGTTGGGCAGTTTTAATTATTCAATTAATTGCAAAGCTATAAAAAGATAAAAATGATTAAATTTATTTTTACAAAAGAAAAAGTTGTTGCATCAGGAAAAAAAGGAAAAAGAAATGACGATTGATGTAAAATATAGCATAGGAGATAGTATTCGATATATTGAAAAAGTATCTCATCCAGTTTGGGGTCGTTGTCCATGTTGTGAGGGTGAAAAATATATTATTGGGGCAGATGGAGAACAGTATGAATGTCCTAAGTGTAATGGGGATGGTACAGTACATGAGGGAGATTTAAATGTTGAAGATGAAAAAACAGGAACAATAAAAAGTGTTCATATTCATTATGATAGTGATATGGATTCTTATCATGGAAAACCAAATATTTATTATATTATTCCGCAAAGTTTTTATCATATTCAACAAGAAGATATTATTGGAAAAATATAATGGCTGAGTTTGTTTTTACAAAAGAAAAGATTGTTGCGCCAGGAGAGAAAATAGGAATGATATTACAAAAACATACGATAGATGAAGTCCCGCCAAAAAATACAGAACTGTTAATGGTCATTGATATTGGACGAACGGACTATAATGTTTGGACTGTAGGGACTTGGGATGAAAATGGTTGGTGTTGTCCTTTTGATACAGTTGGCTATACTGTTATAGAATGGTATAAATTGCCGCCGCAAACAAAGGGTGAAGAAAATGAGAAAGATTATTCTTATCATCAGATGAGAATGGAAGAGTTTTGGACAGATAAATGAAAATAACTTATTATGATAAATTTGCATTAATTCCAAAAAGATGTGATATTTGTAATAAACTTTTTTGGCTAGAGTGGTATAATTATAGAGTAAAATTTGTAGGAATTGAAATGTACCCTCTTGAATTACCCGTATGTCATAATTGTGCAGAACAGCTAAGACCTTCTTGTACAATGTGTAAGCATATTTATTATGATAGCGGTGGAGAAGTTTGTTGTGCGGAAGAGGAAAATAATAGATGTAATTTTGCTACTCGGCCGCGTTATGAAGAAAGACCCAAGGCGCCTGAAAATTGGATAGATGGTAAAAGGTTAAAAACATTTTTTAATAAATTATATAACTATCGCGGCGAAGCTGTAATTAAGACTATTGAAAATGCAATTAATGATAAATGGGAAGATGCGGAGCCTATTAATCAATGGCAAGAGTTATGTAAAAAATGAATGAAAATGAAAAGTATTTAATTACTGGCGTTGAAGACGGATGGATAAAAGTCGATAAAGCTACATGGGATGATTATCAATATTTAAAAACAAAAGAAAGAATGGAAATAGAGCAAAAATTAGTTAATGCAAAATTTGCTTTATGGCAATCTGAGAACAAAACAATGAAAAATGAAAAAATGTGGGAAAATATAAGTTTGCAGGAAACAATTAAAATGGCTTTTCCGCGGGGATGGGATAAAATAAGGTATTGGAAGCGAAAACCGCAGGCTTATACTTTAGAGAAGGCTCTTGAAACTTTGCAAATAATGTTGGCTACACAAGATATTGATTTAATGATAGATTGGGCATATGGGAAATATAGTTTACCGCCGCCCGCATATACAATAATATAAAAATTATGAATGAATATTATAATGACTTTACTACAAAAGTTAACGATGCTTGGAATCGTACAATAATGTTGCGTTATTTAGATAATTATAAGGATTGGCCTCTAAAAGATGATATTCAAAATATATTGATACAACAACAATATGAATTTATACATTATTTATGTAATTATTTTGGAATAAAGGATTTTATTAATAAAAATGATTAATATAGATAAATTAATTAATAAAGCAAAATTTTACATAAGATTTAAAAAATGTCCATTTTGTAAGCATTATATTCCAAGATCTAGTAAGAATCATTGTTATTGGTGTGGGCAAGAATGGAGTAATAAGAGCAATAAAAAATAGTATGAGGAAATGAAATATGGCGCAAATAATTGAAGGACGATTTAAAAATAATGGAGAATATAAAGAAGAAGATAAATATACTCCTATTTTAAATAATGGCACGGTTGTAGGTTTTATTGAATCAGTAGAAAAAGAAAATGTAAATATTATATTATGGGAAAAATGTATTTCTAAAGAATATTTATATGGTGAATCAAAAAATATCCTTTGTTCAATTTCTTTTTGTTAAATCGCTTTTTCGATTTGAAAAAAGATTTGGAGAGTTTCGCTTTTTCGATTTGAAAAAAGATTTGGAGAGAGTTTTGTGGAGCACAAACCCATTTATCAAAAATAAAAATTTTTTCTCCCGAAATACACCCCCCACATACATGAACTACCTTGACTAAATCAAGCGAGCCTTGAATCAAACGACACGGGGCAGGTCCTCACAAATGCTTCGATCCGCTTGAAGAATAAACAAAAGACACAACTAAACAGATGACTTGATCGACAAAGATGATGAAACAAATTAAATTATTTCATCATCTTTTTCTTTACTTAAACAAAAGAAATACAATAACATTGATTTACCACATGCACTTGCTTGGGCGGCGAGCGAGCGCTTGGCGCCGAGGCATCCTTTGTAAGTAGTGTTGCAGCTTTTCTTTCTTGGATTCTGTCCAACAGCTCATGCTTGACTTTTCCTATAATCTATGATAAAATATATTTATAAGAAAGCTAAAGGAGAGCAAAAGCAATGAGGGAGTATGTGATAACTGTAACCTTTGTCAATGGCCAAGTGATGAACCGCACAACAGCAAATCAATATTTTGCTCAACATTTAATGAAGATGTTTGTTAAGCATGACAGGGTAGCAGATGTGCGAATGAAGATAGTCAGAGGTAAAAAGGACTAGACAGAGCCAGGTCAATGGCTAAGCCAATGAGATCAACACAACAAACAAACGATCAACACAACAACATAATAATAAACAATAAGATAAATAAATAATAATAACAATAGAATAGATACATAGATAGTATGTAGGTAGGTAGGCAGAGGGGCACGGTGGTGGGTGGTGTAGTACGTTACTAACCACAAAGTATTTGCCCAAGTAATACCAATTCCATCTGGCTAGTAAATACCGGTTGCCGCACGCTTCACCGCACTAAACCGCAACAGTATTAAAGTATTTTATCTTCTTTCTTCTCTATTGTTTTTAAATAAGAAGGTAAAGAGAGAAAAAGAAAACCCTAAAATTATTTTTAAAAAACGCTTGACTTTTTAAAGTAAGTATGTTATACTAGTATCATCAAGGAAAGGAAGAGAGGTAAGAGCTATGACAAAGAGACAAATGCGGAGAGTAAGAGAGATAGCAAAGAACATTACATTGATGATGATAGTTGTTGTTATGTTCTGTTGGTGTTCATGGTATGAGACACACTATACAAGAGAAGCAACAGTGATTGATGTAACAGATAACATCATTACAGTTGTTGATAAATGTGATTACACATGGTCATTTGAGGGCGATGGCTTCAATGTAGATGATGAAGTCAAATTGATGATGAACACAATGCACACTGATTCTAATATCTTCGATGATGAAATAGAAGATGTAAAGATGATTAATAAATAAAGAAAGGGAATGGATACCATGAAGATACTATACACAACAAGGGAAGCGTTCAACAGAGCAAAGCAGTTCTTCGATGCTTGTCGATACGAATGGTCTTATGAAGATCAAGGGAATGATAATTACTTAGTTACAATCTTTTATTAAAAAACTTATGAAAAACTATTGACAAAGCAAGCCGGTTGTGGTATACTTAAACCATCAAAAGAAAGGAGATACAAACCATGATTAATAACCTTCCTACTTACGCTAATGAATACAAATACATTGTTGCTCGCAGAGTTGATGGAGAGCTTTGGTTCTGGGGTGCTTGGAATGACCGCAACAAGGCAAATGAAGTTGCTATTGAGATTGGCGGTGAGGTGGTCACAAATCAGTGACCACCAAATAAAAAAGAGTTGACAAACTAATCTTTATGTGATATACTTTAATCATCAAAGAAAGAAAGAAAGGAAATAAAAATGTATAAAACAGTATGGATGATTAAAAGTTTAACAGAAAATACTACTACAGAATTGACATGGTATCATTTCGGTAAAGAGCCAAAATTTCCAAGCTGGTACATGGAAGAGGGTAAGGCTTACGAAATTGAAATGATTTGGAATCTTAAACTTATCCACACTCCTAAATTATTTTTCAGATGCTTAACTCATTTTTATAAAATAAAATAAAAAACGCTTGACAAAAACCGGAATGTCTGTTATAATTAAATCATCAAAGGAAAGGAGATTAAAACAATGACAAGAGAAGAAATGCTTACTAGAATGATTAGGCTATACGGATTTGAACATGAAGCTGTTATCCAGTTCGGTTGGTTGATGGCAAGACCTCAGATTAGCGATGAAACACTTGAAACCATAGTCAAATGTCATGAAGAGCATCCCTTATGGGAAGATGAAGATGATGATGAATAATCCTCATCTTTTTTATGCGTGGCGCGCTGGCGTCCGGGCCAGCGCGTTTTTCCATTATACCACAGCCATCGAGTTTTGTCAATAGGCAAATTGTACAAAGATCTGAGGAAAAAATATCCCGAAATTGGACAAAATTTTTTTCAAAAACCGCTTGACTTTCCGGGCGCATGGTGATATACTTATATCATCAAGAGAGAGGAGAACACAAACAATGATGAACACAAGCCTTTTTGAAAAGATGATTAGCCGTTACAACGAGCTTTCCTATACTCACAACTACATTTACGGATTCTACTTTCAGAACAATGTCTACATGGTAGAAGCAACAGCGGAAGTCATGCCTTACATTCTGAAACTTGACAAGGCAAGCCGTGGAGCGGGCTACAGCTTAAGATTTTGCCCGACCAATGCACAGAAAACTTTCCTGCTGACAAAAGGCGCACAGGTTCTTTGCTCCAAAGAGTTTTTTGAAACAAGCGTAAAAGAAAGCAAATATAACAAAGGTGAAATCTTTGAAAAGATGGTGACAGAATTTTATGGTCAGGAATGGATAAAAGATAATGTACCATTTACAGAAGATGGAGACTTGACAACAAATGGAATTGCTTATCAAATCAAATTTGAAAAAGCAACATTCACAAATGAAAAGACACTTGCAAGGATGTAAAAAATCCTTGCAAGTTTCAAAAAACTATTGACAAATAAAATAAAATTTGCTATAATATAATTACAGAAAAGGAAAGGAGAGTAAAAAAGATGGCACTTGACAAGGCAATAAAGAGCGGAAAAGAACATAGAAAACCCTACTACGGAAGCAAAGCAATAGATAGAACATGCAGAAATCACGGCGGTTGCCCGTGGTGTGAGGAAAACAGAAAATATAAATACATCAAAAATGAGAAAAAAATGCTTGACAAGCTGAAAGAATGGTGCTATAATTAAGTCAGAAAGAAAGGAAAGGGGGAAACAAAAATGACAACAACAATCTTCTTCGACATGGATGGTACAATCGCTGACCTCTACGGTGTAGAAAATTGGTTAGATTATCTGATTGCATCGAATGCGCTTCCCTACGAAATTGCAAAGCCTTTAATCAGACTTAATGCACTTGCAAGAATCCTTAACAGACTTCAGAAACAGGGTTACAAAGTCGGGGTTATCAGCTGGTTAGCAAAAAACAGCAATACAGCCTATGATGAAAAGGTAACAAAAGCAAAAAAGGAATGGCTCAAAAAACACCTTGCAAGCGTCAACTTTGATGAAATCCACATTGTAAAATACGGCACACCTAAACAGACGTTCGCTAAAACAGAAAATGACATTCTTTTCGATGATGAAGAAAAGAACCGCAACGACTGGACAGGAAAAGCCTTTGATGTAAACGAAATCATCGAAATCCTCAAGGGGATGTAAAAAATCCCCTTGACAAATCAAAAAACATCTGATATAATTAAATCATCAAAAGAAAGAGAGGTAACAAACATGAGAAGAGTTAACTACAGAGTAAGAAAAGTGGATGGCACAGAATTCAACACCACGAGCTATAGAGAAGCCACAAATGGCGGTAACCGCATCGAGGAAACTTACCTCACCGAAATTGATGAGAGAACAGAGGAGCAGAAAGAGCGGGCCAGGGCTCACGCTCGGAAGATTCAGGAGATTTTAAAAGCAAAGAGGGTTTGACCCTCTTGCTTTTTTATTTTGCGCCGGTTTTTGGTCGCGGCGCCAGCGTTCGACTGGCGCCGAGTTTTCCATTATACCACACCTCGCACAATTTGTCAAGTGAAAAATGGCTAGCAGATTGCACAAAGTTTTTCCCGTAATTTTGTGCAACATTACCACTTGTATTTTCTGCGGAATCTGCTATAATAATAATTGTCAAGGGGATGACAGAAACGGAGTTCCTGAGAGTCGGCAAAGAAGAGTTTCCGTGCGCACGCTCCACTTTCCACTTCCCCAACAAAAAAAAGTTTTGAAAACCCCTTGACAAACAACTGAATAAGTGCTATAATAAAAGCACAAGGTGAGGAAAGGAAACCAAGCCGCCCACCGAAAAAAATCTTAAAAAAGGGCTTGACAAACAAAACAAGATGTGCTATAATAAAAGCACAAACAAAAGAAAGGAAGTATCTACTATGACTAAGAAAGAAATGTTCGCAGAAATCCGCAAGGCTGTTATCTCCAATGAGGAAATGGTTGCTTTCATCGACCATGAAATCGAGCTTCTCAATCGCAAGAGCGGTTCTCCCAAGAAGCCTACCAAGACGCAGGTGGAGAACGATGCCTACAAGGCTACCATCGTGGAGTATCTGACCACGGTTGACGCTCCCAAGACCATCAAGGAGATGCAGGCAGAGATTGCCGACATCGCAGAGCTGACCAATCAGCGCATTACCCACATGCTCACGGATTTGGTCAAGGCTGGCACTCTTGCCAAGGAGTACGTTAAGAAGACCCCTTACTACTCCATCGCCGCTTGAGCGGTTGCCCCTTTGGGGCGGCTACCTCACAAGGGTAGCTTGCCCCTTTGGGCGACGCCCGGCGAACTGAAAAAATTTTTTTAAAAACCTATTGACAAACCGCCGCAAAAGTGCTATACTATAATTGTTCCAAGGGAAACAAAAGAAAAAGGAGATTTTAACCATGACTAAAAATGACCGCTTCATCGTTGTTGATACTGAAACCACTAACTCTATTGACGATCCTCTTTGCTATGATGTGGGATTTGCAGTCGTGGATATGTTCGGCAATGTGTATGAAAATTATTCCTTTGTTGTTGCTGACATTTTCCTTGATAAGGAACTTATGAGTTACGCATACTTTGCGGATAAGATTCCGCAGTATTGGGAAGATATTAAAAAGGGTAAGCGTGAACTGAAAACCTTTTTCAATATCAAAAAAGCCTTTGCTGATTGCATCAAGAGAAACAATGTTAAAATCATTTTGGCACACAATGCACGCTTTGACTATCGTTCCTTAAATCTGACACAACGTTATCTGACCTCTTCCAAGTATCGTTATTTCTTCCCTTTCGGTGTAGAAATTTGGGATACACTGAAAATGTCAAGAATGGTTCTCAATGGTGTGGATGAATACGGCGAGTTTTGTTATTCTAACAACTATTTGACAAAAAGACTTTGTAAGCGGTTCACCGCTGAAATTATCTATCGTTTCATCACTGGAAACATTGACTTTGAAGAAAGTCACACAGGGCTTGAAGATGTTTTGATTGAAAAAGAGATTTTTGTCTATTGTATTTCTATCATGCCTGAAATTGACGGTGCTTTGTGGGCAAGGGGTTAACTCCTTCTCACAGGCGGCCGGGCGAAAAAATTTTTGAAAAACCTCTTGACAAAATCTGCGATTGATGTTATACTATAGTCAAGAAAGGAGAGATGAACATGGATAAAGAAAAACTGATTGCAAGGATTATGAAAGAGTGCGAGCAGGACGGTGAGCCTGTCACGAGAGAAGAAGCCGAGGAAATGGCTGAGATGGAAATCAAGGCGAACGGCATTAAGCACTATGAGAAGTCCGACAAACCGAGAAAAGCAGTTAAGAAAGAACGCAAGGTAGACACCACCAAAAAGCGGTTGCTGATGGACTGCAAGGTTCTGCTTGAAGGTCTGGGTGCTGAAATCCTCGGGGTGAAAACTGAAACGGAAGTTACCTTCACTTTTGAGGGTGAGAAGTACAGCTTGAAACTGATTAAGCATCGCCCCAAGAAAGAGTGATGCGAGCAGGGGGAGAAATTCCCCTGCTTTTTTGTGGGCGCGCCGCGAGCCACCGGGTCGCGGCGAAAATTCCATTATACCATGCTCTGCGTATTTTGTCAAGCGAAATCTGCGAAAAAACTGCACAAAGTTGTATCCCGAAATTAGTACAAAATTACCTGTTGACTTTTTTAAAAACTTTTGCTATAATATATTTACAAGGTAAGGAAAGAGGAAAACAAAAAAAGAAAAAAATCTTAAAAAACCTCTTGACAAACCAAAAAGCCTGTGGTATAATAAAGACAAGATAAAGGAAGGGCAACAAAATCGAAATAAGGTAGTCGGCAGAGCCAAACGCCTTCTGATTACTTGAAAAGACGGAAAGCCAATCCAAAAATCTTAAAAAACCACTTGACAAACAAAGGCGACTGTGCTATAATAAGAGTACAGTAAAGGAAAGGAGATAGATAAGCCATGAGAGACCCGCCGAACTGATTCGATAGTGCGTAGCGAACACTCAAAATAAAAGCTAAAAAAAATAAAAAAACTCTTGACAAACTCAAAAAGATATGCTATAATAAATATGTAAGATAAAGAAAGGGCAAAAAGCCCACACACAAGAAAGGATGTGCTAATTATGACTAAGAAGGAAATGTTCGCTGAGATTCGCAAGGTTGTTGCTGATAACGCTGAGATGGTGGCTTTCATTGACCACGAGATTGAACTGCTGAACCGCAAGAGCGGAAGCCCTCGCAAGCCCACCAAGACGCAGGTCGAGAATGACGGTTTCAAGGCTGACATTCTGGCGGCTCTGGCTGAAGTGGATGCGCCTGTGACCATCAAGGAGCTGTGCGAGGTGTGCGGTGCGATTGCTGACCTCTCCAATCAGCGCATCACCCACATGCTGACTGACCTTCGCAAGGACGGCAAGGTTGCTCGTACCTACGTCAAGAAGGTTGCCTACTTCGCCCTTGGGTGCGAGGACGAGAGCGAGGGGGAGTAATCCCCTTCCACTCTCGGGTCTGACAACTGAATAACGCTATAAAGGGCGCTCACTCTGTGGGCGTTCTTTTTTATTGGCGTCGCGCGACCGGCCGTCGCGCGACGAAATTTCCATTATACCACACGCCGCACTTTTTGTCAAGAGAAAAACTGCACAAAGTTCTAGCCGCAAAGATCCCGAAATTAGTGCAAAATTACCACTTGATTTTTTTAAAAAATTTTGTTATAATTTATACATAAGGTAAGGAAAGTCAAAGAAGTCAAAACAAAAAACTTAAAAAAAGTTAAAAAAGTTCTTGACAAAACAAAAACCTTATGATATAATAAAGATGTAAGATAAATAAGGGAAGAAGTTATCACTACACCTTATGAATTTCGGGAGCGACTCACTGCGGTGATAGGCAGTTCGAATTGAAAGCACGATTCTTACATCTGTCAAGAAATAAAAAATAAAAAAAGTTCTTGACAAAACAAAA
>OCTX012257235.1_pt1 | contig 18974 bp, 7 predicted proteins | sample 1539691 | NCBI WGS metagenome assembly OCTX01 (sample SAMN02144231, study PRJEB22623) | gut metagenome | biome: sheep rumen | host: Ovis aries | place: New Zealand | reverse complement strand
TACCCATTATGCTCACCTCCTGTAAGACTGAGATAGTAGTCCTCAAGAGATACGCTGTTGACATAGAGCTCCTTGAGCGGAACATCAGCTTTTACGATAGCCGCTGCCATTTTGTCACTGTCTTCGAGTCTTTCACCGACACGCAGCACTCCGTCCTCGTCGATAGAGGTCTGTGTGATGCCGATGCCCGAGAGCGCTTTTATTGCGCCGTCGTTATCGGGCGTTTTTATTGCCACGAACTGGCCGCAGCGTGACATAAGCTCGTCATTTGTAAACTGCTCTATCAGCTTTCCCTCGTGGATTATGCCGTAGGAATCTGCGAGCTTTGCAAGCTCCTCGAGGATATGGCTGGATATCATTATGGTGATGCCCTTTTCGTCACGCAGCTGTTCAAGAGTGTGTCTGACCTCAACGATTCCCTGCGGGTCAAGTCCGTTGATAGGCTCGTCAAGGATTATCATTGACGGTTCTCCGACGAGGGCGAGGGCGATGCCCAGCCTTTGCCGCATACCGAGTGAATACTCACCTGCGCCCTTTTTATCCGATACGTTTTCAAGTCCGACGATTTTCAGCAGGTTGTCAAGGTAGTTATCCTTTTTATAGTCAACGCCCATTGCTATGCACTTGATCTTCAGATTCTCCCTTGCACTGCGCTTGGGGTAAAGACCCGGGTGCTCGATCAGAACGCCGACCTTATTCATCATTTTTCTCATTTCAGCGCCTGTTTTGCCAAACAGCGAATAAGTTCCGCTCGTTGGGTTCGACAGACCGCTTATCATTCTCATTATTGTGGTTTTTCCTGCGCCGTTTCGCCCGATAAGACCGTAGATCTCGCCCTCACGGATATTGATGTTGATATCCTTTGCAGCGTCCTTCTTTCCGTAGGTCTTTGTCAGGTTCTGCGTTTGCATAATATATGACATCGCATAGACCCCCATGTTTTGAAATAGTAGTTATATAATTTCTTTTATCCCTCGCTGCTGTCTTTGCTGTTTGGATCCTTCTTCTTAACGAGACAGTGGATAGATGTTATTGCGAGAATGAAGAGTATGATTATCGGGAAGATATATCCTGCAATAGCAAGAAATAATTCATCCTGGTTTGTGAGGATCTTTGCCGTCTCTGCTGCATCGCCGCTGAAGCCTGCGGAAGAGAGTGCAGTCTGTACAGCCTCCGTGCTTGTACCATCGACAGTGAGATTTGAAAGTCCCTTGCAGGAACTGAGTGCACCAATGTAATTCATACCTGCACCCATAAACAAAAGTGCGAATCCAAGTCCTACGATCTTAAAGATAAATGAAACGAGCGTTGTCTTGTATCTTGATATTACAGCAAGTGCAAGGCAGACAGCGATAAGACCGAATGTTACATAGTAAAGTGTCGTCTTGCTTCCGAGATCGCCGATGATCTTCAGAACCTCCTGTGCCGTTTTCTGCTTATCGGGATTTTTTGAATCGAGAGCACCCTTATCAAAGTTTGCAAAGCCGCTAAGCAAAACGAACACGCTGATGTTGGTCATCAGCCATGTTACGATCAGACAGATACGCAGTGCCAGTCCCAGTGTTTTGTTTTCTTTGTTTGAAATAAATTTACCCATTTAGATTACCTCCACGTTAAACTAGTCATTAAGACACTTATATTTTACACTTTTTATTGCCTGTTGTCAATCATATTTTAAAGACATAAGCTACAGAAAACGTTTAAGCTGTAGCCTTTGTTCCGATCACAGCTTTACACCTCGGTTTGTGCGAATAAACAGCGTACAGCCGAGCTGGGATTCAAGTATACTCACCGCTGTTGCCTGTTATGCAAATGCAGCCTGTACGCTGTCTATCAAGCGTACAAATTCGTCCGAAGTCATTCTTTCACCGTCTACAAAAACTCCGTCGATGATCTGCTTTTCCAAAAGCTCTCTGACCTGCTGCGGTGAAACATCTCCGCCGTAAAAAACGGGCAGCGGCTCGGGCAGGTCGGGCAGTGTCTGCATAGAAGCCTGTTTTATGGTTTGTATCATTTCAGCGGCGTAGTCAAGCTCAGTGCACTTCCCTTCAAACTCCCACAACGGTCTGTACATTATGCCCATGCGATAAACAGCTTCGGCAGGGACTTTTGAAAGGCCTGTGCAGACCTGCTGTGCAACTATCTGCTGTGCGGTTCCCTCCTGCTTCATCTGCGAATTCTCGCCCACACACAAAAGCCCCTTCATTCCAAGCGAAAGCAGCTCCTGCACGCCGTCACGGCAGAACTCGTCGGTTTCTCCGAGCAGGTATCTTCTGTCGGCAAGGCCTGTCATACCTGCGTGTGCGCCTATCTCTTTGAGCTGCTGAGGCGAGGGCAGACCGGTTATATTGCCTGCGCCAAAGCACTGCGAGCATATCTTTACAAGCTCCTTGTCCTCAACTTCCCTGCACACAGCCTCAAGCGACACGGTAGGCACGCAGACAAACAGCATTATCTCCTCCATTCGCTCATACTGTTTGGTGCGCTCGCACATATCGTTTATCTGCTGAGTTATCTGCTGCGCAGACAGCTTTGAGGAAAAATTGTACCAATAAAAATTAAGCATTTTTGTCACCTTCCTAATTCAACAAGCATATTGTTAAGTCCTATAACTCTCGTATAATCAACTTTGTCAGCAACGCTGCCGATCATTTTCAGATTTGAAAATTCTTCGGTGTCGTCCCGGACATTTGCGGGATCAAATATTGCGCCGTTATCACGCACGGAAAGTATCACCCTGTCATCAAGGATCTTGCAGAACAGGTCTATCTGCGGAACTTTTTCGGTGTTGAAGCGGCGTATATGCTCGACTGCCTCCTCCGCAAGCAAGCCTGCATACTTTGCCTTTTGCTCGCTCACCGAGTTTTCAAGGCAGAATGTGCTGATGTCCTCAGAGACCTTTACCGCACCCCTCTTTTGCGCATCAAGGCTCACATCATACACGGCGCCGTTATCCGCTGCCTGTTCAAAAAGAAATACACTGCTGTATTTATCTTTTTTCGTGCGGTAAATTATAAAGCTGACTGCAAACGCCGCTGCCGCCGTAAGCATTTCCGAAATGAACAGCGACCACCATATCCCCTTGACACCAAACAGCTTTGACATTGCATAAGCCAGCGGTACGGTCATAACTATCCCTCGCAGCAGGGTTATCATTATGGAAAGCGGCTTGTGCTTAACCGACTGGAAGTAGTTCATCATAATATAGCTTATTCCCATTCCGATAAGGCTCAGTGAGAATATCCTCACCGCAGGCACGCCCATTGCCAGCTTGCTTTCCGACTTCACCGAGAACAGCGCAAGCACAGTTTCGGGGAACAGGCATATTATCGCTATGACCGCAGCGCAGCAGCACAGCACGAACACAAAAGTCTTTCGCAGTATGATGCTTATGCCCTTGTGATCCTTTTCACCGCTGAGCATACTTACTATCGGTGTCATCGTATCCGCTCCGCCCGACACAAACATTGATATGAACGTCAGCAGGAAATTGCAGACCGAGAAAGCCGATATAGCATCTGCGCCGCCAGCATTTATAACTATCCTGTTGAGCAGTATCGCCTTTATGAACAAAAGCAGGGTGTTGAGCACCGAGGATATTCCGCTTGTACAAAGCTCTGCTATGTTTTTCAGCTCGGCTGCACCGGGCTTTACAAACCTGAGCGTGCGCTTTTTACAGATACACAGGTAGTAAAGCACCATAAGCGCTCCGACTGCGTAGCCCGTCACCGTTGCAAGTGCAGCGCCCTTTATTCCCATATCAAATACCTTGATATAGACGATATCCATTATCAGATTTACGGCATTTGAAACTATCAGAACTGCCGATGAGAACTTGGGCATACCGTCCACACGCATTATAAAAACAAACGTGGGAACGATTATGATGAACGAGCTTCCGTAGATGCTGTATGAAACATACTCACTGACCATTTGTGTCAGCTTTTGCTCGTTGCATATCAGCGATACGATGCCGTCCTTAAACAGCGTGCCCGCTGCCGTGACAACGACCGAGGCAATTACCGCACCGACTATCGCAAGCGTAAAAAGCGAATTTGCCTTGCTGCTGTTTCTTTCTCCGAGCGCCCTTGAAATGCTTATCAGACCGCCTATGCCAAAAAGGAAAAACAATGCCTGAAAGAACAGTATAACAGGCTCTGCAAGATTGACCGCCGAAAGTGCATCGGGGTCTATGAGCTTTGAAACTATGATACCGTCCACAAACGATGCCAGAAGGATAGACATTGCACTGAGTATAGTGGGCAAAAGATACTCGTTGAATTTTTTCCCCAGAAGTGTTCCGTTCCTTTTTAGTGTCATTATGTATTATCCCTCCACTATGAAGAATCCAAGTCCTTTGAGAGCTTTTAAAAAGGCCGAGATATAATCATCTGCTGTCATCGACCAGTTGAAGCCCAGGCGGTACAGGCACTGCGTGGTATACTCATTTTCAGTGCGTATCATCTCAACCTTTTTGCTGCTGTCCTTATTTTCGTAAGCAAGCAGCGTTGTGAGCAAGGCAGCCTTTTGCTTATCGCTCTGTGCCGCTTTGACGCAGCGCATGAACTCCTCATCATTGCACAGGTTTATGCCAAGCCCCATTTGCTTCATCCTCAGTATTATATCACCCAGCGGTATATAATGATTGTTGAACGGGTGGAATACGATGCACTTATCACCTGTTGTGCAAAGCCTCAGTATTGCGTCCGCAGTTTCATCTATCGGGGCAAGCTCAACAGGATAGCTCATCATTGAATACGGATATGCTCCGATAACAAGATAAGCTCTCAGCCTGCCCATAAAGCCGTTGGAAACAAAGTTTATCTGGAATTCTCCGTCTTTCGCTCTCGGTGCAAGATTGCCCACACGCATTATCTTGGCTCTGAGCCCGTCTTTTATTGCCTCAAGCACATATCTTTCTGCGAGGAACTTGCTTTTTACATAATCGTTGTCTATCGTCTGCCCGAAGTAGAAGCTGCGCTCATCAAGGCTTCGGTCATTCAATGGGCAGCCGTTTACTCTGTCGCCAGCTACGCTGCCTGTTGACACCTGAACGAGCATACTGCCGTGCTTTTTGCAAAGCTCGATAAGATTTTTAACTCCGCCCGTGTTGACACGCTCGATATCATCGGTGCCGGAGAAATGCTTGACAAGCGCTGCACAGTTTATGACCGTATCTATCTTGCAGCCGTCAAGCTGCGCAAACCAATCGGTCGAGGTAACACTTGCGTTGATAACAAATATCCTTTTGCCGAACAGCTCCTCATAATCATTTTCAAAGTAGTAATAAAGCATTCTTTTCAGCTTGCCCTCGGCAGAGTTATCACTGCCTCTGACAAGACACCACACTTTTGCTTGGCTGATCTCAAGGAAGCGCTTGAGTATGTGTATGCCAAGGAAGCCCGTTGCACCTGTCAGCAGCAGATCACCGATCTCATTCTTCTCAGCCGCACTGTCATCAAATACGTTTGCTTTGAGAATATCGTCAAATGCGCTGTAATCATAGTCCGAAAGTCCGTCGTCAAAGCTCTGTGCGCCTGCTGCTTTCTTTGCAAGGGCACGGGGAGTTTTCAGCGAAAAAATATCGGTATAGGAAATCTCAAGTCCTTTTTCGTTAGCCTTTACAAGCACGCTGGTCACCGTGAGGGAGGTTCCGCCGAGATCAAAGAAACTGCTTTGTGCACTTACCTTATCCATACCAAGCACCTGTGCGAAAATATCACACAGCAGCTTTTCTGTTTCGTTTTCAGGCTCACTTAATTCCGAAACAAATGAAAGATACGGCTCGGGAAGGCGGCGCACATCGGTCTTTCCGTTCGGTGTCTGCGGCATCGAGTCCATTCTTATCAGGCATGAAGGTATCATGTATGCGGCAAGTCTTTTTGAGATATGCTCACGCACGATCTCCGGCGTTATGCTGCTGTCGGCGCAGTAGTATGCACAAAGATGCTCTGCCGAGTTGATCTTCCCTATGATCGCCACAGCCTGCTTTACGCCTTCAAGCGACAGGATAGATTTTTCAACCTCGCCAAGCTCTATCCTCAGCCCTCTGAGCTTGACCTGATCGTCGTTCCTTCCAAGGATAGCTATGTCGCCGTTTTCCGTCCAGCGTGCACGGTCGCCCGTTTTGTATATCCTTTCGCCGCCAAATTCCGCAAAGCTCTTTGCAGTTAGCTCGGGGGCGTTAAGGTAGCCCTTTGCTACACCTGCACCGCCGACATACAATTCTCCCACCGCACCCTGAGGCAGCAGGTTCCCGTCGGGATCGACGATATACTCGTTTACATTCAGCAGCGGCTTTCCTACGCAGATCTCGCTCTGATCGGTAAGCTCCTTTGCATTGCAGGAAACGGTTATCTCGGTCGGTCCGTAGGTGTTGAATATCCTTGCCTTTGTTACTGTTTTAAGCTCACTGAGCAGCTTTGGCGAATACTTTTCTCCTCCGCACATTATGATGCGGCAGTTTGCAAGCACCTTTCTGAAGTTGTCAAGCAGCATATACTGTTCAAGCCTTGACGGTGTGGCATTGAAAACATCTGCGTGTGTTTTCTCAAACAGGGCGCACAAAAGCTGCGGGTCCTTGGTCTGTGCTTCATCAGCAAGCACGAGCGTGAGTCCGCTGCAAAGCGCTGCGGCAGTTTCCTTTAGGGACATATCAAACGATACCGTCGTAACAGAAACGTAAACGCTGCCCTCTTTTGCCATAGCGTTTATATGTATGTTTTCTTCAAAAGGCGTGAGATAATTTGCGATAGAGCCGTGGCTGACCGCAACGCCCTTGGGTCTTCCCGTTGAGCCTGAGGTATAGATAAGATAAGCTGTGTCATCGGGCGTAACGCTGCTGTCCGGGAGCTGTGTGTTTTCGCACTTGATAAGCTCCTCGATATTTATTTCGTTCTCATAGCCCTTGGGAGAATCTGTGATGATATATTTTGCACCGCTGTTTTCAAGGATATATGCAATGCGTTCCTGCGGATATTCGGGATCGCAGGGTATGTATGCGCCGCCTGCTTTGAGCACGGCATACATAGCTATAATCTGCCTGCTCGTTCTTGGCAGAAGTATTGCGACCCTGTCGCCACGGCTCACTCCGAGTGCAGCAAGTCCGCCTGCTGCTGCGTTCATCACTTTGTCAAGCTGAGCGTAGGTATAGCTTGCATCGCAGGCAATGAGCGCAGTCCTTTCGGGGTGCTTTTGTGCCTGTGCCTCAAACAGCTTATGGAACAGCCTGATAGGTATATCTTTTTTGCCCGTGCAGGCAAATGCTGCAAGGCGCTGTTTTTCCTCATCGGTTATCATGCTTATACCGCACAGCTTCTGTGTCGGCTCTGCGATGATATTCTCAGCTGTGCGGCCTATCGCACTTGATATCATGCCTGCGAGCTTTTCGCTGTACAATGCAGTATTGTACTGAACCGTTACAGCTATCTTTCCCTCGCCGCTTTCCTCGATGTGAACAGACAGGCTGAACTTAGGCGCAGGCGGAAGTATCACCTGCTCGCAGACTGCCTTACCCTCAAGTGTTATTTTTTCATCAACGCCCAGCTGGCAGGCATAGTTTATTTTTGAAGCAAAGCCGTACTTATCAGAGAGCTTTATGAACGGGTAAACGCTGTTTCTCTGTGCGGCGGTCATCGCTGCGGCTGTATCTGCAACGAAGCGCAGCGCAGTCCTCTGAGTATCTATCGCTGCGTGTACAGGCAAGGTCTTTACGAACATTCCTACCGAGTCAAAATACTTTACATCCTGTCTTGCTCCGGAGATCATCGACATATACACCTGCCTGTCGCCTGTGAATCGGCTGACGGCATACTGCGAGGCAGCAAGGAAAAGCGCCGCAGGTGTTACCCCGTTTTCACGGCAGAAGCTCTCAGCGGCCGCTCTGTCAACAAGGTATGTCGCTTCGCCAAGGCTTCCAAGCTCTGCGTCGGAATTGAGGTCGGGCGTAATGTCGCTTGCATTTTCATAATCTTCAAACAGCGCTTTATAATACTGCTTTGCCGCACCTGCATTTTCACTTTTTTCAAGGGCTGTTTGCTCGGCGATATACTCATAGTAGGAGCGGTCTGTTTCAGGCTCGGTGCCGTTTTCGTAGATCTCAGCGAGCTTGCGCATAAATATGGACAGCGAAAGTCCGTCCATTATGATATGGTGAACATCAAACAGCAGTACAACGCCGGTTTTTGTCTTTAATATCTGCGCTCTGAAAAGCGGACCTTTATTAAGGCTGAACGGCTTTACAAAACCGGTCATGTACTGTGCAAGCTCATCGTCTTCAACAGCGGTGACCTGCACATCAGAAACAAAATCAGCTATCGGTGACTGGATATACTTTGTCCCGTCAAGCGTAATTTTTGACCACAGCACAGGGGTTGCATCTATCAGCTTGTCAAGCGAGCTTTTCAGCTTAGCTGTGTCGGTGTTCGGCGCAAATGTATAGCTTATCGGGATATTGAATATCAGCGAATCGGGGTGCTTCATACTGTCGATGTATACACCCATCTGCTGTGCGCAAAGCGGTGCAGTTTCAAGAGAGCCTTTCTGTATTTCATTGCTGCGGTCTTTGTCCGAAGTGAGAAGCCTGTCGATTATAAGCTCCTCCACCGTCATCAGCGTGCAGCTCTCGTCCATAAGCTCGGTAACGCCGACCTTCAAGCCGTATTTATCATACAGCTTTGCTGCAAGCATTATCGTTGTCAGCGAGGTAAGGCCAAGCGAGATAAGGCTTTCGCTGATGCTTGAACACTCAAAGCCTGTTATCTCACCGACCATGCCGCACAGTGCCTTTTCAAGCGAATTGAGCTGCCGTGACTGCTCGCTCTCGCTGCTTTGGATAGCCGGCTTTGGCAGCTTTCTCTTATCCACCTTGCCGTTCGGGGTTATAGGTATACTGTCTATCTGCATCGTTACAGACGGCACCATATAGCTTGGAAGCTCCTCGGAAATAAATCTTCCCAGTGCCGAAGCATCTACTTTGCCCGGCGAAACGACATAAGCGACTACAGCCTTGCCGCCGCTTGGAAGCTCCGCAGCGATAACGCTTGCATCGGTTATACCGTCATATTCTCTTATGCGTCTTTCTATTTCCGTCAGCTCGATACGGAAGCCCCTTATCTTGACCTGCTCGTCACGTCTTCCGACAAACTGGATATTTCCGTTTGAAAGATAGCGGCAGACATCTCCCGTGAGATACATCTTTTCGTATCCCTCGATAGTGAAGATATTGTTGTCGATAAATTTTTCTTTGGTCAGCTCATCACGGCCGAGGTAGCCCCTTGTCACAGGATAGCCCGAAATAACAAGCTCACCGACAGCACCCGGAGGCAGCAGCCTGCCCGAATTGTCAAGGATATAAATATCGCAGTTGCCAAAGCTCTTTCCGATAGGAACGCTCTCATACTGCCTGTCTACCTTGTAATCGCTGACATATATCGTACACTCGGTAGGGCCGTAGGTGTTGACAAAATCAAACTGCGGCGGACGGCAAGGCACGAGCTTTTCTCCGCCAACGGTGAATGTCCTCATATAAGGGCTTTGCGGATATGCAGTGATATACTGCCTGCCGAGCTGGGTAGTGCAGTCCATCATCGTTATCTTATTGCCGATCACAAATTCGTTCAGCCCGACAAGGTCAAGCCTTGTTTCCTCGGGAACTATATACACAGCTGCACCGCTTGTAAGCGCAGGATAAAGATCCTGCATCGAAGCGTCAAATCCGAACGCACCATAAGCGGCAAATCTGTCCTTGTCGGTCACGCCGAAGCGCTCGCAGAAGGATATGCAGAAATTCACAAGATTTGCGTGCTCAAGCATACAGCCCTTTGGCTTTCCCGTTGAACCCGATGTATAGATAAGCGCAAACAGTGTATGCGCATCAGGCTCGTCAAGCAGCGTGACGCTATCCTCGGGCAAGCTGTAAATATTATTTGCCGATATGACCGTGCCCTTGTAATCAGGTATCAGGCCTGCAAGCTCATCGTCTGCGATGACCACCTGTGCCTTTGAATCCTCAAGCATAAATTCAAGCCTGTCCTGAGGATAATTGCTGTCAAGCGGCTGGCACGCACCGCCTGCCTTCAAAACGGCAAGGGTGCATATCGGGAACAGCTCGCAGCGCTTTACCATTATACCCACAGGCTGCTCTTTTCCCACGCCGTTTCTTGCAAGCAGCTTTGCGAGGTTCTCACTGTAACGGTCAAGCTGCGAGTAGGTAAGGCTCTTGTCCTTAAAGCAGACAGCGATGTTATCGGGGTGCGCACCTGCCTGTTTTCTGAAAAGGTCAACAAGGGTAAGGCTGCGGTCAAAGCTGACCTTGTTGTCATTCGCCCTGCGGTAAAAATCTTTTTCACGCTCGGTGCAAAGCGCTATCTCACACAGCCTGCCGCATTCGGTCATACCCTTTATGATGTTTATATACATACGGGCAAAGTTGTCTATCGTCTGTTCAAGGTAAAGATCCTTTCTGTACTCAAATGAAAGCGTATAGCTTCCGCCGAGCTTGAAAACATCAAGTGACAGCTTAGCCATTGCATCACCTGTTTTGTGCATACGCCGTGTTATAGTTTTTCCGCCGAAGTCAACTCCTGCGAACATCTCCCCCTGATACACGAAAAGTATATCCGAGTTCACATCATATTCGCCCGCAAGCTGAACTATCGAAACAAGGTCGTGGTCAAGGCTTTCAAAAAGCGTGTTCTGCACCCTTGAAAGATAACTGCTCACGTCTTCATCATCATCTGTTTTTATGCAAAGCGGCAGGGTGTGAACGAGCATGCCAAAGGTGTTTTTCAGCTCAGGCAGATGTCTGCCGTTTTCAACTGCGCACAGCAAAGCAAGCTCCTGCCCCGACTGCTTGGAAAGAGCATAAGAGAACGCACCGAGGAACAGTGTGTTTTCGGTGATACCGAGCTTTTTGCAGAATTCGCCTATCTGCGATGCATCGGCATACTCAGCGATATCGTACCTGATGATACCGCCGTTTTTCTCGGGCGCAGCTTCTATCTCATCGGGAATTATGTTGGAATCGACCTCAATACCCGAAAGCATATCATCAAAGAACTTTTTGCACTCATCAAACCTGCTGCTTTGCTTCAGCTTCTGCTCGTAAGTGCTTACCATAAAGCTGTTTACAAGCTCCTTTTCAGGTGCTTTGCCATTGTATATGCGTGCAAGGTTTTTCACAAACAGCGACTCGGATGTTCCGTCGGTGATAAGGTGATGAATGTCACTGAAATACACCACACCGTCAGGTGTTTCATACACGGCAAATCTGAAAAGCGGACCGTTTTCAAGGTCAAACGGCTTTACAAATTCACGGCACAGCTCATCAATGTCCGTCTGCTGAGTTTGTATAACAGGAACAACTATCTGCATATCGCTCACAGGCACGATACACGGAACGGTACCTATGATCCTTGCACAGACCTTCATGAAAGGATAAAGCTCTGCGGTTTGTTTTACGGCATCTGCGAGCTTGTGCGCATCTATGCCCATGTCCTTTTCAAAGAACATACTTGCAGGGTTGTTGTATTCAAGGCTGGCAGTATCATGTATGTTCGCAAGATAGATACCCAGCTGTGGATCTGTCATCGGGTAAGCGTCCTTGTGTTCAAAAACGAACTCGATCTTTTCCTCTTTGGAAAGGCACTTTGCTATCTCGCACGGCGTTCTTTTTTCAAATATCTGCTTAGCCGAAACGCTGTAACCCGACAGCTGCTCCTGAAGCATAACGCTCTTTATCGAGTCACCGCCAAGTGCAAAAAAGTCATCGTCCACGCCGACTCTTTCAAGCCCCAGCAGATCCTCAAAAGCCTTGCAGACCAGCTTTTCCTCCTCGGTCTGCGCAGCTCTGTATTCTATCGCAAAGTCCTCGGCTTTCGGTGCCTGCAGCGCCTTTCTGTCCAGCTTGCCGTTGGGCGTAAGCGGAAACTCATCGACCTTAACGATAAATCTTGGTATCATATACGAGGGCAGCGACTTTGCAAGCTCCGCTCTTATCTGCTTGTCGGACAGCTTTTGCTGTGCCGTGTAATAACCGCAGATATATGTCTGCCCGTTGTCGTCTGTAAAGCTCTTGACTACGGCGTTGGTCACCCCCTCTATCCTTGAAAGGATAACCTCGACCTCACCCATTTCAACACGCTGACCGTTGACCTTTACCATCCAGTCCTTGCGGTTTACATAGACGATATTTCCGTTTTCGTCCTTTTTGGCTATGTCGCCCGTGTGCAGAAGCCTTTTATCAGTGTCGTCCGTGCTGAACGGGTTATCGGTGAAAACTTTTGCTGTAAGCTCTGGCAGGTTTATATATCCCCTTGCCATAGTTCCGCTTATGCAAAGCTCACCCTCCTCACCGTCAGCGACCTGCTCTCCGTTTTTGTCCAGCAGGTATGCCTTATAGCCGTCCAGCGGTTTTCCTATCGGAGTGTTATCATAAGCTCTGTCCAGCTCGAACGAAAGTGCTATGCTCAGCAGCTCGCTCAGACCGTAGGCGTTCTTTATGGCAGTGTACGGGCTGTATGCACCGCTTATGCGCTCTCCGCCGCTGTTTATCAGCCGCAGAGTGCTCTTTCTTACGGGAAGCCTTTTGAGCAGCTGCGGACTTATAACGGAGGAGGTTATGCCGTGAGAGTCTATATATTCATCAATAAATGAGATGTCTTTTCTTTGCTCATCGGTCAGAATGTGTATCTGCGCACCTGCCCACAGACTTGTGAGTATATCGCAGGATGATATTGCAAAGCTGAACGGAGTAACGCTCATTTGTACGTCATCAGCGCCGCAGCCGACCTTAAGCTGCCTTACGATAGTGCTTGTGAACGAAAAGTGGTCGTGGATTATTCCCTTTGGGTTGCCTGTTGAACCCGAGGTATAGATCGCAACGGCAGCGTCCTGCATTGATATTTCGGGCAGAGCTGTCGGAAGCTGCTCGTCATTGATGCCTTCAAGAAAGTCATTGTCAATGATAAGGTCAGCACCGCTGTCCTTTTTGATATAATCGACTCTGTCCTTTGGATACCCCACCGACAAAGGCGAATACGCCGCACCCGATTTGAGCACGCCGATAATTGCGGCGATATACATATTGCTGCGTTCAAGCACGATAGGATATATCTTTTCTTTTTCGGCGCCGTTTCGCATCAGCCTTGCAGCTATTTTTGAGCTTAACTCGTCAAGCCGGCGATAAGTAAGACGGTCGTCACCGCAAACAAGTGCGGTCTTCTCGGGCGTGTTACCAACTACAAATGCAAATCTCTGAACAAAGTTTTCCACAATCAAGCTCCTTTTCAATTATAATATATAATGTAATTATACCATAAATTGCTGTTGTTTTCAACACTTTTCGGTAACAAAAAAGTTCACATTGTAAGAGCATATACACCCTGCAAACGTCAAAAGAGGCTCTCACATTTGCTGTGATGAGCCTCTTTGTTAATTTGTGTTGTCAATTAAAGCGGGACGCTAACATGTTTCACTTTCCATTTTCCATTTTCTTTTTCAAAATAGAGTCTCAACGGAAAAGATGAGTTTTCGCCGCCAAATACCTTTTTGCCGTCTGCATCAAAGCCTGCAAACCTATCTCGACAGAAAAAAATAGCTTTATTGTTTTTGCTTAAAACATCAGTCTCGGTTATGGAATAATCACATTTATTTGCTAACTCCATAGGAAAGAGATTACTATATGTTATCTTATTATAATTGACATCACTGATAATATCCATATAATCATTATTATGCTTTCCGCTTGTATTAGCAGACGAACATATCTTTTTCCCTAATTCTAACAGATAGTCATCATCGTCATTGGTGCTGATCAGTCTAAGATCCCATGTTTCAAGATAATCCGCATCACTTTGTTTCAGATATTGACTTTGTGGATAATTGTTTCTCCAGTAAGTCTGTCTTGTTAAAATGAAATAAACAATCAGTAAAACAAGCAAAACAAATACAACTGCTGATGTTAGAATTGCTTTCTTTTTTGTCATAGATCCTCCTTTTAATCAATCATGCTAATATCGAAAAAAAATAGTTAGCAAACAAACAGTTGCGTTAGAAGTTATAGCACCTTCTTCGCTGCTGTATGCAAACAACGGGCACTGATAATACATTTGTGCATCATCGGCACTTACCGGGATATCACCCAGCATAACGACCGATAAAGCAAGCGCCGATACACAGGATACAATGCGCTTAATTATAGGTGTTTTACGTTTTTTCTCCATCTCTTTCATTCCTTTTGTGTATAATTATGTCAGATCACAAAACGCAGAAAATGATTAATTAACCAGAATTAAGTAAACCGACTATTTTATTATATCACAGCATATTAACTATAATCAATCGGCAGAATATACGAAATTTGTCAGCTGTTGCTGTAAGTCTTTGGCGTGTAAAGTTATTGTGAACAGCTATCGTTTTGCGGCACTCTTGCGGTCTGCAAACCAGCCTGGAGCACAGCGCACAAACAGCGCACAAAGCAACAGCGGGAACTGCACTGTTGCGCAGCCTCCCGCCTGTTGACTTTTATCAATAAGGTCCATCATAAGGTCCACAGAGCAGTTTTGGGCAAAAATAAAGACCAAACAAAAACCAAGGTTTCAAGTCATGGAGTATTATTTCAAATCATTACATTATAGCACTATGTACTTCAATAATTCCTACTACAGATACTTCAGGTTCTTTCTTCAAGGTAAATGCGTTCCCATTCAGCAGCTCGTCTATAAGGTAATTCAAACTGTTTCTCTGCTTGCTTATGACTTATTGTTCATATCGTTTGCAATGAACTGTCCCTCTCCGTTTTGCGAGTTGTTCGGGTCATTCAGCGCACTTGCGAAAAACCATGCTATCTGCTTTTCATATCATAGCTTACAGCACGGTTTGCAAGTCACCGTGCTGCTTGCTGCGCATATATGCTGTTAAATTATTGTTAGTATAGTTGTACCATAAAGCATCACATTTATCAACAATGTTCCACAAAGCTCCGAACTATATCGGAACCTGTTGTCTGTATCACGATACAGGTTTTATTCAACAACTGTCTGTTCACACTCGGAGATAGCAAATATCGAAAGGAACAGTGAGCTGAGGTCATCTGATGCTGTCCAGAAGCGGTAGTACATATTACCTGTGGGTATCTTTATCTTGTGCTTTGCTTCGTCGTCCTCATGAACGTATACGCTGCACGATTCGATCCTTGCAAGTGCCTTGCCGTCCTTTGTAACATCGTAAATGAAGTATGGGAATCTGCTGTGCATATTGGTGCTAAGGCGGATACCCTGACCGTGCAGGCGGTCCCATACATTTTCGCCGTCAAACTTGAACGATGACTTTACCGAGAACATCTCATCGTTGAACGTGGATGTCGTAACGTGACCGACTTCATGCTGCTCGCTCTGACCTGTTCTGTGGTCTGTGAATTCGTATATTCTTGCACCTACCAAAGAGTTTTTGAGCATCTTGCCTTCATACAGCGTGTTTCTGTCAGCGTCCTCAATGATGTAACCGGGCTTTAAGCTGTGACCGTCAAAGCGGAAGTAATACTCTTTCACACCTGCAGCTGTCTTTAGACCGTCAAGCTGTGCCTGAGTCTGTGCGTCTGCAGCAGGAGCAGTCCTGTCAAGCTCTTTGCTCTTTTTGAAAGCTCTTACCGTCAGCGCAATACCGCCGGCAAGTGCAAGAACTCCCACACCTGCAAATGCAATAGGTATCAGCTTGTTCATCTTGCTGTCTGCCGTCTTTGCAGGGTCAGCAGGGTCATAGAAGACCTTGACAGAGTCGCCTGCTGCGTAGTTTCCACTGATGTTTGTGAACTCGCCCTCATACTCCTTGCCGTCAACGGTGTATGTGAACTTTACATCAAAGCCCTTTTCGCCTTCCTCACCTGCTGCGGACTGTACTGCAGAGGTTATCTTACCTGTGGTCTGAGAGTACTTATCAGTGTTGAATCCGAAAAGTATCACGCTTACTACAATAAGTATCAGTCCGAGCGGTACCAGCATTCTTGCCGGACCTGTGTTTCTCATAAATCTTGCAAATCTGTTCTCGATAGTCATAGTTTTTTCTCCTTTTCTATTTGTGTTTTGTTTTTCTGTATCTATATAATAACACACCGCCACTTACAAACTACTTACAAAAGAGACTTTCACCCGCACCTTTTTTTCGGTACGGGTGATGTCTTTATTAAAACAAACACAAAGAATTTGGAGAAAGCTGTTATTATTCGGTTCAGCCGATTACATTGAGCCTTGTCTGTGTTGAATGTTACGATGTTTCCGCTTTGTGATGCCCATTGATCGAAGAACTGCTTGTTTCTCGGTGCGCTTTTTGATCACAGGATGAATCCGCCGCCGTGGAGCGCTCTTTCGATCAGCCAGTTGAAATTTATTGTGTCGTTTGTTGTTTTTGCAGTCGTTATCAGTATGTTGTGCTGTTCACCGTAGTTCCAGCTGCCGGCTATACCGTATAAGTGGCATCCTGTGTGCCAGTATGTGACTTCCTTTTCTGTCGGGTTGATCTCGTCAATGTTGATGCCCTTGAACATTGCGTGCCATGTTGCTGTTCCGCCGACTGCCTTTCCGAAGCTGCCTGCTGTGATCATATCGTGGTAAGCTCCGCTTGTTAATGCATAGGTGTTGCCGGGCAGGACGTCGGTGTTGAATCCGTTGTTTTTCAGGTACTGACGGATCGTTATTCCCTTGCCGTTGACGAAGGCTGCGATAGCCTTGATCTGAGTGTCGCTGAATGCAGCTCTGGGAGATATCTGCGCCTTGAAATCCTCGACCGCCTTCTTGATCGGGTATTCTCTTCCGCCGCCCTCATTGTTACTGTGATAGGGCAGTGAGTCTGTGCCGATTGTGCCAAGACGAGTGTCCATTTCCTGATCTGCAGTTCCCTTGTTGATGAAGAGGTTTCTCTTTGTGTTCTTGAAGCTGCGGTATCTGCCGATCACGGAAGTCTCGTCGTATGTTTCGTTGTATCTTACAGCGTATATAGGTACTTCAATGTAAGGAGAAGCGGGATCCTCGGGGTCTTCTTCGTAGAGAGTATAGTTTTTGATGTACTTTTCAGCAGCTATCGTTGAATCTCCGAAAACTGCTTTTTTGAGTTCGTTGACTTTCTTGTTGATAAGCGCCTGCTCATTTGTTGTTCTTGCAAGATATTTTGGGTCGATCCTGCTTTTCTGCTCTGCGGTCATGCTGCAGACCTTTGACTGTGCGCTGAGGCACTGCAAAAGTGCGTAATATCCGGCGATGTAGTCTGTCATGATAAGTTCTGCCGCTGCATTTGCCTTGTCAAGAGCTTCGCCGCTGAACATTGAGGACTGTGCGTAGTGCTCGTAAAGCAGCCGGAAGATGTCTCCCTTTTTGGTAAGGCTGGCTCTTTTGAGTCCCTGTGTCAGATTTGAGAATGTAACGAATACATTGTTTGATTCAGCCCAGCAGCTGCTGTTGTTTACCAGCGCAGCGATCTGTGCGTATTTGTTTTCCTCCGAGATCTTCAGCTTTCTGATGACTTCGATCTGACTGATGATCTCCTGTATCTGAGAATTGAATGTCTTGAAATGGAACGAGTCAAAGCTCTGTATCGCTGTGATGTTTTCGATTGAATCTCTCAGACTGTCGTTGAGATCGTCTAGCTTTTTGAACATATCATCGATCTTTGCGTTGATATCGTCAAGCGAAAGCTCTTTACCCTTGCCGAGAAGGTCATTTGCAATAGGCTTGAGGAACGGTACAAGGAACTTTCCGCCCGGTACTAACTCCTCTATGCCTGTAAACAGTGTGTCAACGCCGAGGTCGATGACCTGATCTACGGTCACGGTGTTTGATGCGCTTGCTGACGGCAGTTCGTCTGCCGATGCTGCGAACGATGCCGCTGTTGTCATTACCATTGCTGCTGCCAGCAGGGAAGCGATTGTTCTTTTGATCTTATTAGTATTATTCATAGTGTTCTCTCCTTTCAATTTTTGATCTAATATGTTGTTTTCGGGTGTTCCCCTTTGCTTTGATTTAAGTATATCACAGCAGCTCTTACAAACTACTTACAGATCTTCGGGTTTTTCAAAAAAACTTTGAAAAAATATCTGCTGATCGTTTTTTACTTAGTTTTCGTGCTTCTCCTTTACGGAACTTTACGGAAATGCTGCATTTTTATGTTGACGCTTATTTGTAATTGTGCTATAATGATGACATATAGAATCATATACGAGGAGGGCCCACTATGAAGATCATTTCAAGAAAAAAGGCAAAAAGGATTTCAGCCTTAGCCACGGCAGTTATCTCAGCAGCATTTATGATGACCTCGTGCGCAAGCAATGACAGCTCATCAAAGGCTGACGAAACTGTTAATGCTGCGCTTTCCATTCAAGAGCAAAAGGTAATTGATTCTCCGGAATGGCTCACAAAGCTTGACGCTGTTAAGGACACAGACCAGATCATTGTCGTTGCCGGTGTGGGAGATACTACAGCCTATGTCAGTATGCACGAAAAAAACAAAGACGGTAAATGGGAAATGATCCTGCAAATGCCCGGCTATATAGGACTGGAGGGCATGGGTGATGCAGACTGCAATCACGCGATAACTCCGATCGGCACGTTTACCGTTGGCAAGGCTTTCGGCATAGCAGACGACCCGGGCTGCCAGGTCGAATACACTAAGGTGAATAAAGATCACTATTGGTCGGGAGACAGCCGTGACGGTATGCACTTCAACGAATTTGTAAACATCAATGATGTTCCGGGACTGGACCCCGATGAATGTGAACATCTTATCGACTATACCTATGAATATCAATACTGCCTGGACATGGGCTACAACACCGAGTGTATACCGGCTGAGGGCTCCTGCTTCTTTTTCCATTGTATGAGCCTTGTAAAGCCGTATACAGGCGGCTGCGTTGCGGTAAATGAGGCAACGATGAAGCTGATAATGCAGAAGCTCAAGCCCGGCTGTAAGATCACTATTGACAAGGCAGA
>OCTX012045717.1_pt1 | contig 18979 bp, 19 predicted proteins | sample 1539691 | NCBI WGS metagenome assembly OCTX01 (sample SAMN02144231, study PRJEB22623) | gut metagenome | biome: sheep rumen | host: Ovis aries | place: New Zealand | reverse complement strand
GCCATCTTCCCACAGACGGTCTAACTCTTTTTGAAGACGAGTATTTAAGAACTTCACTATAACGGATTTCAGTTCCGCCACATCTTCTTCCTTGTTGATGCAGGAAAGAACATTCAGAAGTTCATATTGTGCTGGATTAATGATTAGTTGCTCCATATATACTATTTATAAACTGTTTTCAACTGCTGTAAATTCTTTCTATCGACGGCAAAGATAGAAATAATTCTTGAAACGGCAAAGGAAAACGGGCGAAAAAACAAAGGGCAAGCGCTATACTCTTCAAAATTCCATTGCTTTTTCCTTTGCCGTTTCGGAAATAATGCTTACCTTTGTGCTACAGAAAAAAAGAGAGCCATGCAGAGAACAAAATTCATCCGTTTCGGCTGGGCTGCGAAGTACATGTCCATCGTGTTTGTGCTGTTGTTTATTGGAATGGCGGCTGATGTTCGCGCCATGGGGCGTGAAGAGATAGCCCGCCGCATATTGGACTATTACGCCAAGGTGCCCGGCGAACGGCTGTATATACAGACCGACAGGACATGCTATATGCCCGGCGACACCCTCTGGATGCGACTGCATGTAGCCGATGCTGCCACGGGCTTGCCCGTGAGTCGTTCGCAGTTTGTGTATGTGGAGCTGTACGAGCGGCAGCGCGACACACTGGTGCAGCGCATCATGGTGAAGAACGACGGAAGCGGCGTGTTCGCCAGTGCGATGCTGATACCGCGTAAAGCCGCAACAGGCATCTATACGCTGGCAGCCTATACACGTTGGATGCAGAATTTCAATACGGCAGACTTTGCCTATCGGCACATCAGCATTGGCGGCAATGCGACGGCAACAAATGCCAATCTGCCGGCAGCCGTCACCGGCCAGCAGACCATAGAAGTGGCACAGCGCAAAGGGCAGCTGCTGATAAAAATGCGCCAGGCCAGTGGCGGCGACTCGCTATACTGCGTGGTCTGTGGCAGTGGCAACCTTGTCGTCACCCCCTACAAGGCTGGCCGCATACTCAAAATGAGCGAGCAAGAGCTGAAGCCGGGAACGGTGAACATTGCCATTGTCAACGGCTCTGACGGCAGCATCGTGGCAGAGCGTGCATACATGCTGACAGTCTTTGGGCGGCCGCATGTTGACATCAGCGGAACGACAGCCGGCAGGCGCGAACCCATGACGCTGACCATCACGGCCAAGGCTGCCGACGGCAGTCCGCTGCGGGGCCGTCTTGCCATTGCTGTGACTGACGGGGCCACGGCCCCCGCCGACAGCCTGTCGAAGGGTGTGGCGCAGCTGCTGCAGGCGCAGCCGCAGTATGCCCTCGGGCAGATGTTACGGGGAGTGTATCCGCCCATCAGCCATGCCATCGAGACGGCACAGTATATTACCGGCAGTGTGAAAGGCACGCTGGGTGGAACGGTGAAGAAGACACAGCTTGACGTCATCAACTGGACTACCGGCAACCGCCAGACCTTCGAGCTGGGCGACAGCAGCCGCTTCCGGTTAGCCGTGGATAATCCGAACGGGACAGAATTTGCCATTGAGGCCACCCGTAACGGCAGGCGCAAGCTGCTGGAACTCAACATCGACACGCTGACCTTTCCCTCCCTGCAATTGCCTCGGCCAGACGTGGCTATACGGCCTTCGGAACTGTTGGCCAAACAGGCACAGAGACAGCAGGCATACAGCCGCAACGGTATCGACCTGGATGCCGACGGCATCCTGCTTAGCGAGGTGGTGGCGACGGGCAAGCGCAGGACACGCCGTGAACAGATACACAACTTTGCCGGTCTTGAAGCACCACGAGGGTATCAGGAGGGCGACCCGAGGTTAGAGAGGGCGTTCGACCTGCGTACGCTGCTCCGCCCGTTGGGTGTACCGATGACGAAGTCTGCCACGACAGGCCAAGAAACCATCAACGAAGACCGTTGCTTGGTGTTCGACGAGAACAGCCGATGCGACTTCGACGAGATAGAAGACCTACTGGCGCGGCCCGTTTCCGAGGTGGCATCGGTGGAGTATTTCCCGCCCAACGCGCAGAACTCTATCTTCGGTGCCAGGTTCTCGCCCACGATGGGCATACAGGGCGTGCTGTTCATCCACTTCAAGGACGGTCTGGAAATAGTGAAGTCCAAGCGCGAGCACCTGCCCAATATGGTTTATGTGCGCCAGCAGGGCTATGAGCCGTGGTACAGCTTCTATTCGCCACAGTATGACAGCAGGGAAGCCAAGGCATCGACACGCCCCGACGAGCGCACCACACTCTATTGGAACCCCGCCGTCGCCCTTGACGAGAATGGGCAAGCCACCGTCACATTCTACGGCTCTGACAGTTCGCGATTGTACGACGTGGTGGTAGAGGGCATCGCCGATGACGGCACGGTGGTTCGCGCGGTGTCCCTGTTGCAATAGTACAACAGGGCTCCACAGTTTCTTGTACCTCGAAACCACGAAGCCCTGTATCGTTATTATAATGCTTCTATTTCTTCTATTGGCAGACCGGTAACTTCAGCAATGATGGCATAGTCTATTTATCAGCAGTTTTTTTTTGCGCATCATTTCTGAAACGACAAAAATATGGAAGAAAGGGTCAGTCGTCGGGATTGCCCTTGTAGTGGTACGGCTTGAGGTTAGGGTTCTCGCCAATGTACTCGTCGGGGACGTAGGTGTCTTTGATGAGCTGCTCGTTGTAGTTGCCGCGCACGGCTCCCGTGCTCATGACGAAGTCGTTGTAGTAGAGCATGGAGATGACCGTGTTGTACAGGCCCAGACCTACACGGATGCCCTCGGGGTTGAGGTTGTTGTAGAGGTAGGCGGTGGTGAATAGCGCGTGGCGGTATATCTCCAGTTTGTTATACTTGTTGAAAGTTTCCAGCATTTCCTGGTTCACGGCCGCACTGTCGGCGTATGTGAATGTCCGTCCGATGTTGTGGATGGTTTCGTCGAGTCCGTCGCCGTGGATGCTGTCGTTGTCGATGAGGCACTGGCGGATGTTGTCGTCCATTTCAGCGCGCATCACGTCGGTGGAGGGCACGGTCATGATGGCGATGATGAGCAGTATGAGGGCAATGATGAAGAAGATGAGCAACTTGCCGAAGCAGCTGTGTAGGAACTCCTGCATGACGCCCTGCTTTTTGTAGGTGTTGGTATTGAACTGATCCATAATGATAAGGGTGTTTATAATGTCTTGGTGGGGTTGAGGGGGGTATCTCAGGTTGGCTTGTGGCCGCTGGCTGGTATGCGGTTGCACGCTGACATGTGGTCTCAGCTGGTATGCGGCTTGAGCAGGTTCATGAACTCCTGGCGCGTCTTGGCCTGGTTGAAAGCCCCGGAGAAATCGCTGGTGGTGGTGATGCTGTTCTGTTTCTCCACGCCGCGCATCTGCATGCACATGTGGCGGGCTTCCACCACCACCATGACGCCCAGCGGGTGAAGCGTCTGCTCGATACATTCCTTGATTTGCAGCGTCATGCGCTCCTGCACCTGCAGACGGTGGCTGTAGATGTCAACCACGCGGGCTATCTTCGACAGTCCGGTGATGTAGCCGTTGGGGATGTAGGCCACGTGGGCCTTGCCGTAGAAGGGCAGCATGTGGTGCTCGCAGAGCGAGAAAAAGTCGATGTCCTTGACGATGACCATCTGCGAATAGTCCTCCTTGAACAGCGCGTCGGTGAGCACCTTGTGGGCGTCCATCTCGTAGCCGCGTGTCAGCACTTGCATGGCTTTTGCTACGCGAAGGGGAGTCTTCACCAGTCCCTCGCGGTCGGGGTCTTCGCCTAAGAGCGTCAGCACCTGTCGGTAGTGTGCTGCCAGTTCGTCGAGTCCCTCTCTGAATATTTCGTTTTCCGGATACAAAACAATCTGTACTTTAAGTGGTTAATAAGGTGTGTGTGTCAGTAGCTGACGGTGATTCTGCCCTTGACGATGGAGGCCTGGTTGTAGCCGAGCTTGCGCAGGCTGACAAGCATCTGGTGTGCCTCCTCGTAGGTGCGGTAGTTGCCCACACGGCATATCCAGCGTGGCGAGTAGAAGTGTACATAGACGGGCACGTCGGGAAAGTTCGACTTGATGTTGTTGCCGGTCTGCTCGGCTTTCTGCCGGTCCTTCCGTGAGTTGCCGCCGGCAAAGGCCTGTACGCGATAGCCCATCACCTTGTAGCCGTTGCGCATCATCTTCTTACCCGTGTCGATGGTGTCGGGTGCAGCGGTCTCCTTGGCATGTGATGCAGTGCCGGACGATGCCGACGAATTGGCAGGAGCGTTGCTGCTGGCGGAAGAATGGCTGCTGCCGGACGATGCTGTCTGGCTGTGCTTGCCAGGCTGAGCCGACGGGGCGACGGGTGCTGCCGGCCGGAGCACGGCACTGTTCACCAGTTGGTCGATGCTGTCGCTCTGGTGGATGACCACGTTGCCTTGTCCCGCCACGTGCTTCTGCAGCCGCTGCGTGTAAGTCTGTGCACCGGCATTCAGCTGAACGCCGGCACACAGAGTCAATATGGCTATGATGATGTTCTTCATTTCTTCCATGCGTCGATGATGCCCTTGAAGTCGGCACACTTCAGCGAAGCACCGCCGATGAGTCCGCCGTCGATGTCGGGCTTGGCAAACAGCTCGGGGGCGTTGCTGGCCTTGCACGAACCGCCGTAGAGAATGCTGGTCTCGTCGGCTACGGCCTGACCGTACTTCTCGGCCACGATGCTGCGGATGTAGGCGTGGATTTCCTCGGCCTGGTCGGCAGTGGCGGTCTTGCCGGTGCCGATAGCCCAGATGGGCTCGTAGGCAATGATAATCTTCTTGAAGTCCTCTTCGCTGAGGTTGAATACCGAGCCTTCCAGTTCGGCCTTCACCACCTCGTTCTGCTTGTCAGCCTCACGCTCGGCCAGTGTCTCGCCGATGCAGAAGATGACCTTCAGTCCGTTCTTCAGGGCCAGCAGCACCTTCTCCTTCAGAATCTCAGGCGTCTCCTTGTAGTATTCGCGGCGCTCGGAGTGGCCCAGGATGACATACTGCGCACCGGTCGATTTCACCATCTCGGCACTCACCTCGCCAGTGAAGGCGCCCTTCTCCTTGTCAGCGCAGTTCTCGGCACCCAGGCCGATGACGCTGCCGTTGAGCACGTTGGCTACAGAAGCCAGGTGGATAAACGGTGTGCAGATGACGACGTCGCAGTTGGGCTGGTCGGCCTTCAGTGCTTCGTTCAACTCGCTTGCCAGGGCAATGCCCTCTTGCAGGTTCAGGTTCATCTTCCAGTTGCCTGCTACAATCTTCTTTCTCATTTTCTTACGTTTTAATAATTGATATACAATGTTAGACTTTTCTTTCTTCTTGACCCATCGCGACCATGCCCACAGGCGGTCGGCCACGGTAAGCACGAACAGCGGCAGCACGTACCAGAGCACGATGAACAGCACCTTCTGCGGCACGGAGTCCTGCGGCATGCGGCCTATCTCCAGCTTCTCCAGACGGTCGGTCAGCGCATATTCGTCGGGCAGCCCGTTGTGGCTCCACTTGCGGATGATGACACCGTCCTTGAGCAGCAGCAGCCCGGGATTGCTGCGGATGACGGTCTTCAGCGTCGTGCCGTCGGTGTGGCAGAACGGATATTCGGCACCCGTCATGTCGCGCCACCGGCTGATGCCCCCTTCGCCGCTCGAAGTCAGACAGTAGAACGGGTAGTCGTAGTCTAAGGCATACTCGTACAGCTGGTTGATGAGGTCCAGCTGGCTGTCGTCGGCCTGCTCCAGATAGGGCGACACGAGCAGGAATGCGTAGCCCCGGTGGTTGAGCAGCTGTTCGGTGATGTCGAGGTCGTCGGATACCTGTTCTATGAAGAAGTCGGTATAGGGCGACTCTTCGCCGTTCATCATCCGGTTCCACCCCTGTCGCAGGTCGGTGCCTACATGGTAGGGCCGGAAGTCGAAGTAGGGCAGGTCGTAGAGTGCCCGTCCGGACACTGCCAGTATGAAGAGGGCCGAGTAGTTGACCACTATCCACTGGTTGGACCTTGACACGAAGCGCACCATCTCTAATGGCCACCGCCATACGATGAGTGCCATCGACAACAATGCCACGTTCTTGGCGAACGTCTGCCAGTTGGTCAGCACCACAGCATCGCCGAAGCAGCCGCAGTCGCTGACGGGGTCGGCAAGGGCTGTCCACAGCGTGAGTGGCGTCATGACGGTCATGAACAGCAACACCAGCCGCGATGCCAGCCGCCGCCGGATGGCGAACAGCAGGCAGATGCCCATCCCGAACTCTATGGCCGACAGCAGGATGGAGGCTCCAAGCGTCAGGAAGTCGGGCGCAAAGACCGACAGCTGCATGGCCTCCAGATAGTCGGCAATCTTATATTGTGTGCCCAACGGATCTACTGCCTTGACAAACCCTGACAGGATGAACACCACTGCCAGGAGGATGCGGGCAATATTTACGGACACTTTCTTCACGCTTCCTTCAGCTTAATGGCACCGAACACGGCATAGTTGATGATGTCCATGTAGTTGGCATCAATACCCTCGCTCACCAGCGTGTCGCCCCCGAGGTCTTCTATCTCCTTGACGCGTTCTATCTTGGTGAGTATGAAGTCGGTGTACGAACTGACACGCATGGAGCGCCACGCCTCGTCATAGTCGTGGTTCTTGCGCTTCATCAGCTCCAAGGCTTCGCGGGCGTGACGGTCGTAGAGCTGCATGGCCTCGTCGGGGGTGATATCCACGGTGTCGGAGAAGCCACGCTCCAGCTGTATCAGTCCCACGATACCATAGTTGATGAGGGCGATGAACTCCGGGCGGATGCCCTCGCCGACGAGCGACTCCTTCTTGATTTCCAGCGAGCGGATGCGCTTGGCCTTGATGAACAGCTGGTCGGTGAGTGACTGCGGGCGCAGGATGCGCCACGAGGCACCATAGTCGTGGAGCTTCTTCTCGAACAGCGAGCGGCATTCGCCGATGGTCTGCTCGAACTGGGCGTTGGTTTTTGCTTCATTGTTAGCCATAATCGAGTGCAAAATTACACAATTCTGCTGAAACAGCCAAATTTTAAGGGCATTTGTTACTGCACCTTGATATGTACGTTGCGCTGCTTGATGTTCTGGCAGTTGTTGAACACGGCATCGCTCTTGGCGATGATGTTGATGTTCTGCAGGCGGATGCCGTTGATGGGCATCTCGGGCAGTCCGTTGAACTCCATGGCGCGGCCGGCACCGTTGCAGACGATGTTCTTGATGTCGATGTTGCGGAAGATAGGCGTCTCCTCGGTCACGGGCTGCTTGGTGACGTTGTCGGGGTTATCGCCGTCGGCCAGCATCTCGGCCACCGACTTGCCGCCGTAGTACATGTTGAAGGTGATGGCATCGGTCTTGATGTCGGTCATCGACACGTTCTCGATGAAGATGTTTTCGACGATGCCGCCACGGCCACGGGTGGACTTGAAGCGCAGACCGACATCGGTGCCGAGAAACTGGCAGTCCTTGACCAGGATGTTCTTCACACCACCACTCATCTCAGAACCTACCACGAAGCCGCCGTGGCCGGCAAAGACGGTGCAACCGTCAACCACCACGTTCTCGCAGGGTATGCCACGGCGGCGACCGTCGGCATCCTTGCCGCTCTTGATGCAGATGCCGTCGTCGCCGGCATCAAACTTGGAGTTGATAATCAGCGCGTTCTTGCACGACTCCAGGTCGAGGGCATCGCCGTTCTGTGCGTAAGCGGGATTGCGGGCCAGCACGCGCTCAATGATGATGTTCTCGCACATCAGCGGGTGGAGGTTCCAGGCCGGCGAGTTCTGGAAGATGACATCCTGTAGCAGCACGTTCTTGCAGTTGACGAGGCTGATCATGACCGGGCGCAGGAAACGCTTGTAGCTGTTCCATTCGGCTTCCGACGAGGCATTCACCACGTTCATGTTGGCATTCTTCTCGGCGTCGGCATAGCCCTGCGACGGCACCCAGTAGTCTTTCTTGGGCACCACGCCGCCGGGGCGCGACGTCACTTCCTTCCACTGGCTGTCGGTCACCTTCGACCGCTTCACCGGGCGCCAGTATTGTCCGTTTCCGTCGATGACACCGTTGCCGGTGATGGCGATGTTCTCGCAGCCGTTAGCCGTCAGCGGCGACTGGCAGCGGCGGGTGTCAAGTCCCTCAAACGAGGTGGTGATAATCTTGTAGAGCGAGTCGTCGCCGGAGAACTGGATGACGGCACCCACCTCCAGGTGCAGCTCAATGTTCGACTTCAGTTCTATGGGACCGGTGAACCATACGCCCTGCGGCACCACCAGGCGGCCGCCGCCCTTCTTGCTCAGAGCATCGATGGCCTTGGCGAAGGCCTTGGTGTTCAGGGTGATTCCGTCGCCCACGGCACCGTAGCTCTTCAGGTTGACCTGACGGGCGGGTATGGCGGGGGCGCTGACTTCCGGCATCTGGAATGGCAACTTCTCCGTGTATTGTTTATACGGGTTTTGGGCTTGGGCGCACAGGCTGACGGCGAGTGCAGCAACCAGGGTCAGAAACATTTTCTTCATAAGCGTTTGCTTTTGTAGGTTAGTATTATTAATCGTATTTACATGTTTTATTCATTCACCGATGTTCCATGTTGTTGCCCGTCTTCCGAAGGCATGATTTCCTTGAGGGGTGTCATCACGAAGTCGCGCTCGTACATGAGTGGATGAGGTATCTGCAGGTCGGGCTCGTCTATCGTGATGTCGTCGTAGAGCAGGATGTCGATGTCGATGGGGCGGTCGGAGTAGTTTGACGTTTGATGTTTGACGTTTGAAGTTTGATGTTTATCGCTGGTCGATTTCTTTGTGCGCCCCAGATCGCGCTCTATCTGCTGCGTCAGAGTGAGCACCTCGCGCGGTGTCTTGTCTGTTGCACAGAGGACGACGGCATTCAGAAACGGATGGTCAGAGCGGAAGCCCCACGGCTCAGTCTCGATGAACGACGACTGGCGCACCACCGTTCCTACCCGTTCGGCAATCAGGCGAATGGACTCCTGCAGCAGCAGTTCCCTGTCGCCCAGGTTTGAGCCTAATCCCAAGTACACCTCATGCTCCATATTCTGCGTGAAAGTTCCGTGCTCCGTCATTCCTCATTCCCCATTTCTCATTTCTCATTTCTCATTTCTCAGTCATCTACCACCAGCATGGCATCGCCGTAGCAACCGAAGTGGAACTTGTGCTCGACGGCCTGGTTGTAGGCTTCCATGATGAGGTCGTAGCCGCCGAAGGCTGCCGTGGTCATGAGCATGGTGGACTCAGGATGGTAGAAATTGGTGATGAGGGCATCGGCCATGCCGAAGTCGTAAGGCGGGAAGATGAACTTGTTGGTCCAGCCGTCAAACTCCTTCAGTCTGCCGTCGGTGCCTACTGCCGACTCAGCGGCGCGCATGGAACTGACACCCACCACGCAGACGCGGTGGTCGCTGGCCTTGGCTTCGTTGACGATACGGCATGCCTCGCTGTCTATATGCATCTGCTCCGAACTCATCTTGTGCTTCGTCAGGTCTTCCACCTCGATGGGGTCGAAGCCGCCCAGTCCGCAGTGTACGGTGACGAAGGCAAAGTTGACACCGCGAATTTCCAGGCGCTTCATCAGCTCACGGCTGAAGTGCAGACCGGTGGCGGGGACCGTCACGGCACCCTCGTGGCGGGCATAGATGGTCTGATAGTTCTCGGCATCGTCGGCATTAGGCTCGCGGCGCTCGATGATATAGCGCGGCAGCGGTGCAGAGCCAAGGGCGAAGAGCTCGCGCTTGAACTCGTCGTGCGGACAGTCGTAGAGGAACCGCAGCGTGCGGCCTCGGCTGGTTGTGTTGTCGATGACCTCTGCCACCATCGGCCCGTCGCCATCGAAGAACAGCTTGTTGCCGATGCGTATCTTGCGGGCTGGCTCCACCAGCACGTCCCACAGTCGCAGTTCTTCGTTCAGCTCGCGCAGGAGGAACACCTCGATTTTCGCATCGGTCTTCTCCTTGGTGCCGAAGAGACGGGCGGGAAACACCTTCGTGTCGTTGAACATGAAGACATCGCCCTCGTCGAAATAGTCTATGATGCTGCGGAACATGATGGGGCGGTCGGTCGCCTGGCCGTCGGCATCCTTCTCGAACACGTCGATGGTCTCACTGCGGCGGTGTACCACCATCAGGCGGCATTCGTCGCGGTGGTAAATCTTTTCTACGGTGCCGTCGTCGTTCTTGAACACGCGGTGGGGCGGCTCTAAAGCTATCAGCTCCTCCGGTAACTTGAATTTGAATTGTGACAGTTTCATCTATAATGCTTTCTTTACTGAGTTTCTTTTTTTTCGGTTATGGCGGTATTGCGTTATACCGTTATTGCGTTATGGCGTTATTGCGTTCTACCGTTATTCCGATTCATCGTTATTGTGTTATTCCGGCTTTTCAATCTCTTGCCGCTCTAACCAGGCAGGGAAGTCGTCGATGGTGATGCAGTCGTCGATGCGGACATCACCCACGCGGGTGCGGCAAAGGGCTGTCAGGTAGGCTCCGCTGCCGAGTGCTGTGCCGATGTCACGCGCTAGCGAGCGGATGTAGGTTCCCTTGCCGCAGGTGACGCGGATGCTCATCTGCATGGCCGACGGGTCGAAGCCGGTGAGCACAATCTCGTCGATGTGTACCGTCTTGGCGGTCAGCTGCACGGACTCGCCCTTGCGCTTCAGGTCGTAGGCACGGTCGCCGGCTATCTTGCAGGCGGAGTATTCAGGCGGCACCTGCTGGATGTCGCCGACGAAACCGGCGAGCACCTTCTCGATGCCTTCGCGGGTGATGTGCGCGGTGGGGAAGGTCTGCTCCACCTCATGCTCCATGTCGTAGCTGGGGGTGGCGGCTCCCAGCTGCAGGGTGGCGGTATATTCCTTGGTGTCCAGCTGCAGGCGCTCTATCTCCTTGGTTTTCTTGCCCGTGCAGAGTATGAGCACACCGGTGGCCAGCGGGTCGAGGGTGCCGGCATGGCCAATCTTCACCCGGCGCACACCTATCTTACGCGATATGCGTGTGCGCACGAAAGCCAAGGCGCCGAACGAGGTCATGCGGTAGGGCTTGTTGATGTATATGTATTCGCCTTCTGTGAAATTCATCAGTCAACCATTGCGAGTGAGTGTCCGGTCAGCAGCAGCACGATGATGATGCCGCCGACGACGATGCGGTAGTAGCCAAAGGCCTTGAAGCCGTATTTCGTCAGGAAGGCCACGAACCACTTCATGGCCAGCAGGGCTACGACAAACGACACGACGCAGCCCAAGACGAGCATGGTGATGTTGTGCGCCGTGGCCCACGATGCCTCTTCCTTCACGAGGTCGAGCAGGTCGAGCAGGGTGGCACCGGCCATGGTGGGCACGGCCAGGAAGAACGAGAACTCGGCGGCCTTCTCGCGCGTCAGTCCTTGCGTCATGCCACCGACGATGGTGGCCATTGACCGCGACACGCCGGGAATAACCGATATGCACTGGTACAGGCCTATCATGAAGGCTCGCCGCTCGTTGACGGCGTTGGCGTCGCTGCCCTTGTTGAACAACTTGTCGCAATAGAGCATGAAGATGCCGCCCACTACGAGCATGATGGCTACCACCTCGACGCTGTCGAGCAGCCAGTCGAGCAGGCCCGACTTCTTGGCCAGCAGGCCGATGACCACTGCGGGCAGCACGCCGACGATGAGCAGCCAGTAGAAACGGAAGCGGTGCTTCAGCTTCTGCAGCGCAGAGCTGCCGGCCGGTGCGGGGGTATTGTCGAAACGGAAGAACCGCTTCCAATAGAGGCACACCACCGAGAGGATGGCTCCGAACTGGATGATGAACGTGAAGGCATGGACAAAGGGGTCGCCCTGCGGGATGCCTAACAGGTTCTGGGTGATGATCATGTGACCTGTCGAGGATACCGGCAGAAACTCTGTCAGTCCCTCGACGATGGATATGATGATGGTCTCAAGCCACGTCATTTCGCCACCTCCTTATCTTTTGGGCGCCGTACCACGGCATAAATCATAGACACAAAACCTATCAGACATACCACGGGGGCCACCTTGATGCGGCGCGCGCTGAAGATGTCGGGGTCGTAGGCCGTCTCTGTAGAACCGCTGCCGCTCATCAGCAGGAATCCGACGACGACCACGGCCATGCCTACTGCCAGCAGGATGTAATTCACTTTGTCGAAAGCAAAGTCTCTCTTGTCTTCCATAAATATCGCTTGTTTCGTTTCTTTTTTTTCAGTTCATTCGTTTGTCGCGTCTTGCGCTTTTCCCAGTCCGTCCTGATTATCGCGTCTTGCGCTCTGCCCGGTTCGCCGGCTTCTCTTCTTGTCTGTTGCCGAGCCTGCGTTCGCCTAAATCTTATACAGTTCGCGGGCAGGCATGCGCAGGAACTTGTTGACCGACAGCCAGGCGCAGAAGCTGGTGATGACGATGCCGAACAGCAGGACGCTGCCTGCCGTGAGGGCCATCACCTCCCATGTGACAATCTCCAGCACGCCGGGCTGCGACAAGTAGAGGCCATAGACACCGGCAGCCAGCACGGCAATGGCTACTATGGCCGCAATGATGCCGACGATGACGGCCTGCCGCAGGAACGGACGGCGTATGAAGCTCCACGACGCTCCCACCAGCTTCATGGTGTGTATCAGGAACCGCCGTGAATAGACGCTCAGCCGTACCGTATTGCTGATGAGCGAGAACGACACGAACGTCAGCAGCACGGCCAGCACCAGCAGCACGATGCTCACATGGCGCAGGTTGCTGTTCACACGGTTCATCAGGTCTTCCATGTACGACAGCTCGCTCACCCGCTTGTCGTGCCTGATTTCCTTGGCTATCCACAGCAGCGAGTCGCGGTTGGCGTAGTCGGCCTTCAGCTGTATCTCCAGCGTGGCGGGGAAGGGGTTGAAGCCCAGAAATTCCGACGGGTCGCTGCCCAGCTCCTTCATCTGTTCGCGCTTCGCCTGCTCCTTGCTGATGTAGTCGATGTTGCGGGCGTAGGGCCGGTGGTACAGGTCGCGGCAGAAGCGCTTCGCGTCGTTCGCCGACACCGAGTCTTTCAGCATCACCGTCACCGTCAGGTGTTCCTTCATGTGTGCCGACAGATTGCGGGCCGACAGTACGAAGAACACCACCAAACCTAATAGCACAAGCACCATCGACGTGCTTATACACAACGTAACAACCTGCATGCCGCGACGGCTGCGGGCTCCTTTTCGTCTCTTGCTCATATTCTCATTTAGACGTAATACACCTAATTTAGGCGCAAAGGTACGAATAAGCGGCGAAATTACCAAAAATATTTCACGTTTTTGTTTGTTACAACCCCTCGCTGAGCGAAAAAAGTGTTGTTTTTCTTTGTTTTGCACGTTTTTTTCCATAATTTTGCAACTTGATGGCGACTGTTAGCGTCTAACGGATAAGAAACATTCAAAAAGACGTATCATGATGAAGAAGATTTTATTTGCTGTATTGGCACTCGTGGCTGTATGCTCCTGTACGAGAGCCTTCGTGAAAAAAGACAGGTCTGACATGGCAGAGGAACGCCGGTCGCTGACAGGTTTTGAGCGTATCGAGCTGTTAGGCTCGTTGGACGTGAAGTATCACCAGGCCGACAGCTTCTCGGTAGTGGTCAAGGCCCCAAAGAATGTCATCGACCTGGTGGAAACCCGGGTGGAGGGCAACAAGCTGGTGGCCCGCATCAAGGGCTCCGGCCGTGCGATTAACCTGCGGATGGCCGACGGCGACGACGTGACGGTATATGTCACCTCGCCCGACTTCCTCGGCATCGAGCTGAAAGGCTCCGGCGACTTCGACTGCCACGGACTGCTCGACACCGACACCCTCGACGTTGCGGTGCAAGGCTCGGGCGACGTTGAGTTTGGGCGCATCGTCTGCGACCGCCTCAACGTGTCGCTGACGGGTTCCGGCGACGTGCAGGCCAATCAGGTGACGGCGCAGCAGACGGAGATAGAGCTCGTAGGCTCCGGCGACGTTGAGCTGGCCTTCGACAAGAGCGGTACCGTGGTGTCGCAACTGGTGGGCTCCGGCGACATCGAGCTGCGTGGCGACATCCGTGAGCTGAAGCAACAGAAACGCGGCTCGGGCGACATCAACACCAAGCGGCTGGTCGTCAGGAAATAAAAAGACGCCCACAGCCCCACCCTTCCCTTCAAGAGACAGGGGTAGGGACTGTAAGGACCCTACACGAAATCTATTAGAATATTTTTAACGGACACTAAAAAACATCAAAACATGACGAACAGAATATTTTTCATGCTCATGCTGGTGCTTACCTTGGGAATAGCGCAGGCGACAATGGCACAGAAGCACCGGCACACCCCGCAGCAGCAGGAGTTAGTTGACTCGACAAGTAAAGGCGGCGTGGAGGTGTTCTCCGACACCACCAGCACGGCAGCAGCTTCCACACCGGCGACGGCTTCCGATAACTGGCCGCAGGACGACGACGACGCGGTAGATGCCGTCATCAGCCAGGCGTTCAAATCGTTGGATGGCGACACCACGGTGGCCATGCTCTTCATCCTGGCCATGCTGTTCATCATCTTCGTGCTGGCTCCGGTGCTCATCATCGCCGCCCTCTTCTACTTCATCTACAAGAACCGCCGACAGAAAATGAAACTGGCGCAGATGGCCATGCAGCAGGGACAGCCTATCCCGCAGCAGCTGTTAGACGACCAGGCGAACGACGTGACCGACGAGTATCAGAAGGGGCTGCGCCAGTGCTTCGTGGGTGTCGGCCTGATGATATTCCTCTATTATGCCGCAGGCACGGTGGGCTTGGGCATTGGCGCCCTGGTGTTCTGCATCGGACTGGGTAAAGTGGTGGCCGCCAAGACGGTACGCAGTCGCGATACCACTCACAACGAGCACTTTGCCGACAGCGACGAACGCTATGCCGATCAAAACGACCGCTTTGCCGGTAATAACGAATGCGGGCGAGCAGACGTGTAACGACCATTCATCAAACATTCAACAAAATACAAGAAGATATGACAAAGAGACTTTTTCGCAGCGACGACCGCGTGTTGGGCGGTGTCTGCGCAGGAATTGCAGAGTATTTAGACTTCGACCCCGTAGCCGTGCGGCTGGGCTATGCTGCCCTGACATTGTTTACCGCATTTGCCGGCATTCCCTTCTACATCGTGGCCTGGATTATCATGCCCGAGAAGAATGCCTTACGGCCCTGATTCCAAAATCCCGTTATCCCGCAATCCCGTTATTCCGCAATCCCGTAATCCCGGAATACCGTAATATCGTAATCCCGTAATCCCACTAAACCGCCCCTCCGATGCCCTCAGACTTCTCTCTCGTGATGCAGGTGGCTGTGTCCGGCAACAAGCGAGCCTTCGACGAGCTTGTGCGCCGGTATCAGTCGCCTGTGCGCAGCTTCTTCCTGCACCAGACGATGGGAGACAGCCAGTTGAGCGACGACCTGGCGCAGGACACGTTCATCAAGGCCTATACCGCCATCGCCTCGTTTCGCGGCCTGGCCTCGTTCCGCACGTGGCTGATGCGCATCGCCTATAACGTGTTCTACGACTACACAAGGAACCGTCACGCACTTGCGCAGCGGGACCTAACCATCAGCGAGCACATGTCTGCCGCGATACCGGCGGACGAAGGCATGGCGGCAGCAACTTCAGCACCGCATGCTACGCTGAAGCTGGACATCTATCAAGCCTTGGCCATCTTGAAAGAACAGGAGCGGACGTGCATCACGCTACAGCTCATCGAGGGCTACGACATCGCGTCCATCGCCAAGATTACCGGCATGAAGCAGGGCACGGTCAAGTCGCACCTCTCGCGGGGCAAGGAGAAATTAGCTGACTATTTAAAACACAATGGATATGACAGAAGATAATGAGCACTTGTTGCAACAGTTTTTCAGCGAGGCGGCCATCCGCCCGCAAGACGACGGATTCTCCCGGCGGGTGATGCAGCACCTGCCGTCGCGCATCAACTGGTTCGAACGGCTATGGACGGCCTGTTGTGTGCTGACATTCCTGGCGTTGTTCGTCGCTTTCCGGGGGTGGGAGCTGCTGGCCGCCCACTGCGAGGTGCTGCTGCGCACGCTGGCCGTCCACTGCGAGGTGCTGCTGCGCACCGTGGCTGTGGAGCCCGTCAGCGTCAACCCCCTCATGCTGGCCACCATCCTCTTCGGATTACTCTTCGTCGGTGTGGGCGAGGTGGTGTTGAGGGAGCACCGATAGCCGCCAAGGCTTTATATTAGTAGCCTCTCCATGATCACCAAGAGGCTCTCCACGAAAATTACTCATTGCTCCACAAAAATTAGTGGCCTCTCCACGATCACCGGAAGCCTCTCCACGAAAATTACTCATTGCTCCATGAAAATTAGTAGCCTCTCCATGAAAATTACTCATTGTTCCACACCTCTCCGCAAGTCCCGTTTTTTTTGTCGGATTTCTAATCCGACATCCGCCCTCCTCATCCGCCCTCCTCGCAAAAATCCCCGATTTCATCGGGATTTTTCTGCCGTAAATATATATATAGTGAAAAATGAAAACATCCCGCACATCTCGCACATCTCGCACGTAAGCTGACAGCCTGCTTAGTTTATCTCGCACGTAGCTGACGATTTGCTCGTTTTATCCCGCACGTAGCTGACACTTTGCAACTGCCGCTCCACATCCATCCCACACCTAACTGTTGCAGCAATAGGATGGCTTCATGCCGTGTTGAAACTTTTTCACGTGCGAGATGTGCGGGATGTGTGGGATGTTTTTTTGTTACCCTATTATTATAGAAACAGAATAATTGGAACCAAAATGGGGAAACAATCTTCACAGACTGTTTCCCCCCGAGGAAAATGATAAATATAGATTAAAATTACTAGTTGTGTGCGAGTGCAAAGGTACGAAGAAAATAACGAGCCTGCAAGGGTTTTGCTGTTTTTTTTCGTCCTATTTTACACTATTTAACCATTTAACCACCTTTTTCGGACATTTAATCAGCTTTTTTTACCGTTTGGTCACGATTCACGATATTTTCATACTCGCCAGCCGTGGTCAGAATACGCAGGGCCTCGCGCAGCGTCTTGTCGTTTCTTAAGCCCGACTGCAGCTGGCCACCCTGGAAATAATAGGCCGACACAATGTCCATCTCCAGCATCTGCTGTATCTCGTCACGATGGCGGTCAAGGTCGCGCTCCACATCATGATGGTCTATCTTGGCCTTCAGGGCGTCAAACTCTTCCTTTGCATCGTCGTAGTAGCCCTCAAACTTGGCCGTGCGGATGAGCTCGTCAAACTGTTTGCGGCTCACCTGGTCGTAAGTAAAGCCAGCCTTCACTACCCGCTGCTTGAAATCGGCATAGTCGGCATCGGTCAGACGGAAATCGGCGGCAACGGCTATGGACGGATGGCGCGAAATATAGTCCACCACATAGTCGAACATCACCTCCGTAGAGTCTATACGGTCCAAGTATAGGGTGATATTGGCCATCGTGTCCGGCTTCACCTCGATATCCGGCTTCACGCCCTCCTCCATCGTGATGCCGCGACCGCTGGGCAGATAATAGCGCGACGTGGTGAGCTTCAGATTGGCATTATAGGGCAAATCGACATTGGGCAGCTGCACCAGGCCCTTCCCATACGTGCGCGTACCTATAATTATTCCACGCTTCAAATCTTGCAGGGCACCACTGGTAATCTCAGACGCCGAGGCTGTCTCACGGTTCACCATCACCACGATGGGCATCAGTGTATCGACAGGCTCCATACGCGTCGTGTACTCCGAATTGGCACGCTTGATCTTGCCCTTGGTCTCTACTATCTTCGAACCCTTCGGAAGCCACATGCTCAGAATATCAACACACTCGGCCAGCGAACCACCACCATTGCCGCGCAAATCGAGCACCAGGCTCTTCGCCCCACGCCGCTTCAAGTCGATATACGCCAGGCGCATGGCCTTGGCAGGCTCGCCGGTAAACGTGTTCAGACAGATATAGCCAATGCTGTCGGCCAACAGCCCATACCACGTAATCTCGGGCATCTTGATGCTGCGCCGCGTAATCTTCTTCGTCATCGTCTTGCCCGTCGAGGGGCGCTTCACCTTCAGCACAAAGGTAGTGCCAGGCTCGCCGCGCAGATGGCTGCTCACATAGCCCACAGCCTTGTCGGTCATCAGCGTGTCGTCTATCTGAAGAATGATATCACCCTTGCGCAAGCCGGCCTCCTCGGCTGGCATACCCTGATAGGGCTCGTCTATCACCACCTGCTTCAACCGCTGATGGTAGCGCACCAAGGCTCCGATACCGGCATACTTGCCCGTTAGCATCGACTTCAGCTCCTTCTGCTTCGATTCTGGATAATACTCCGTATAGGGGTCGAGCGAGCGAAGCATGGCATCGATACCCACACCCACCACCTTGTTGGCATCCAGCGTGTCAACATACATCAAGTCCAGATTCTTGTACAGCGCATTGAATATTTCCAGATTCTTGGCCACCTCCAGGTTGTGGTTCTTCACCTCCTGACCATGCGCAGCCAACATTGTCATAAACGCCAACAAAGCTATAAAAACATGTCTTTTCATCTTATTTTTTATTGATTTTGGGTGCAAAGGTATAAAAAATTACGCTTTTCTCGAATTTTTTTGCAAAAAAATTTGCAGGATTCAAAAAAACTCCTTACCTTTGCACCCGCAAATCAGAAATGACAGCCACAGCAAAAACAAAAGCCTCGGCAAGTCACAATGACAAGCAAACCTGCTTCAGTAGCTCAGTTGGTTAGAGCACCTGACTGTTAATCAGGGGGTCGTTGGTTCAAGCCCATCCTGAAGCGCTAAACAAAGTATTGAAAACAAGGAGTTACGAGAAATCGTAACTCCTTTTTTTATGTTCAGATTTTAGGCAGGGAACACCACGGGAACACGCAGTCGTTGGTATGTTCTGAACAAATCTTGCTCTAACGTTGCTTTCTTTGTCCTGCGCACCTTAGGCATTGGTTCTAGTGACCATCCAAACA
>OCTX012280060.1_pt1 | contig 18983 bp, 16 predicted proteins | sample 1539691 | NCBI WGS metagenome assembly OCTX01 (sample SAMN02144231, study PRJEB22623) | gut metagenome | biome: sheep rumen | host: Ovis aries | place: New Zealand | reverse complement strand
CTTCTTCAGGAACTGAATAGTCTGATAGGACTAAAGACAGTAAAGAAAGAACTGAATAATCTTATCAATCTTGTGAAGATACGACGACTTCGTGAAGAAATGGGACTAAAGACTCCCGATATGTCGCTTCATCTTGTCTTTTCGGGGAATCCGGGAACAGGTAAAACTACCGTGGCGAGACTTCTTGCCGAGATATATCACCAGCTGGGAGTTGTAAGTAAAGGTCAGTTTGTGGAGGTTGACAGAGCAGGGCTTGTAGAGGGATATGTAGGACAGACTGCTCAGAAAACATCCAAAGTATGTGATGAAGCAATGGGTGGTATTCTCTTTATAGATGAAGCATATACTTTGACCAAATCAGATGGACAGGACTTTGGTCAGGAAGCTGTTGATACATTACTGAAGAGGATGGAAGATAACCGGGCTGATTTTATAGTGATAGTTGCCGGTTATACTGAAGAAATGAAGGAATTCATTGATTCTAATCCGGGACTGAAGTCGAGATTTAACAAATTTATAGAATTTCCTGATTATAATGGAGATGAGATGTATAAAATATATGATCTCATGTGCTGTAGCCAGGACTATGTGCTTACACAGGATGCTTCCCGGTTTGTCAAAGATTATTTATATAATATGACACTTGAAGGTGAGGAAAACTTTGCTAATGCCAGGGAAGTAAGAAACTACTTTGAGAGATGTGTTGAGAGACAGGCTTCCAGGATAGTAACGAGTGATAATATAGATGCAAATAAACTCACTACACTCTGCATTGAAGATGTAAAAGAGTAGAAATATCAGGAAAAAGGGGCGGCGTATGAAACAGATTGTATTAGGTTATAAAGGTGACATAGATCTTTATGAGCAGATGTCAGAATTTATACATGAATATAAAACCGGCAAATACAAGAATCTATTATTTCATATTTACAGTGGAATTTATAATGAGCAGATTCTTCTGGATATTTCTAAAGAAATAAGACGTATTTTTCCTGATTCGCTGATAGCAGGAACTATATCAGCAGGGGAAATAAAAAGCGGCTGCCTGATGGATAAAGGAATACTTATATCCGGACTCTTTTTCGAAAGCACTGATGTAGAACTGATTAAGTATAAAAATATAAAAGGCAACGAGTCGGAGGTAGGAAGAAAACTTACAGAAAAGGTTAACTTAACTGAAGATATCAAGGCTCTTGAACTGATACTTCCGGGTACAGAATTCAACACCAGATACATTTTCGAAGAATTAAGTAAATGTAAAGATGGAGTGAGTGTATTCGGTGGTTATGCCGGTGGACACGATATGGAGAACGGAGAGCATTTTATATTTGATGATGAAGAGATTTTGTCAAATGATATTTTTGCTATACTCTATTCAGGAAAAGATTTTCATATAGATGTGGACAAATCAGTTGGATGGCAGACTATAGGTCATCATTTTGTAGTTACAAAGGCTGATGAAAACAGACTTATAGAGATAGATAACAGACCTGCTGTTGAGATATATGAAAAGTATCTTCAGATTAGCAGAGATGGGAATTTTGCAGAAGAAACCTTTGAATTCCCGCTGATTGTAAAGGTTCAGGATGACGAGCTTCTTAGACATACTATTGCAGTTGAAGAAGATGGAACACTGGATCTTGCCGGTTATGTAACCGAAGGGATGTCATTATATCTATGTTATGGTAATCCATCTCTGATTGTCGAAAAGGTTAATCAGAGATTAAAGGATGTGCAGGATTTCTGTCCTGAGGCAATCCTTCTTTATTCCTGCTCTGTTCGTAAATCCTTCTGGGAGAACTATGTGGATCTGGAAATGATTCCATTTAATGAGATAGCACCTGTAGCAGGCTTCCATACCTGGGGTGAGGTAAAGAGAAATCCAGACACCCGGGAAGTTATGGAGTATAATATAACGCTTCTTTCTATAGCTATGAGAGAAGGGGACTCCCAAAAGAAGACTGAAGAATATATAAGTGTTGATGATTCGGTACTTGAGGGACAGGCGTTACTGATAAAGAGACTGTCTCAGCTGGTATCTGCCACGACTACCGAACTGCAAAATGCATATAGAAATCTTGAGAAGATGAATCAGAAGCTGAAAATATTATCTGATCATGATGCTCTTACCGGTCTTTTCAACAGAAGAAAATTTGAAGAGGAAGCGATTGAAGAAATAAAAAGAGCTGCATATACCAGCAAAGTGGTCAGCTTTGTTATGCTGGATATAGATTACTTCAAGTCAATTAATGATGAATATGGGCATGATGTAGGAGACAGTGTTCTTAAAGAAATAGCCCAGATTATGAAAAAGTCTATATCTGATAAGGATTGCTCCTTTGCCGGAAGATGGGGAGGAGAGGAATTCTTTATATCACTTCCGGAGATTGATGCTGATGAGGCTGTAAGCTTTACTGAGAATCTGAGATTAACTGTAGAAGGATATAAATTCAGCGGAGTTAATAAGAATATTACCATCAGTCTGGGAGTTATCACTACTGATGGAAAAGAAGAAAGCAGTACGATATTTAAAAATGTAGATGACTGTCTTTATGCTGCTAAGAGAAATGGTCGTAACTGTTATATTCAATACAGGAGATAAAAATGATTACAGTAATCTTTGATATGGATGGAACGCTTCTGGACACCGAAAAGATATATCAAAAATACTGGTATATAGCTGCAAAGGATCTGGGATATGACCTTAGCAAAGAGGAACTTCTTCAGTACCGAAGCCTTGGAACAAGCTTTGCTACTGAAAAGATGTATAAGAGAACAGGAAAAAAAGAGGCATATATAGATATTCGGGATCATAGAAAAGAACTTATGGATCCTTTGATGGAGAAAATCGATATCCCGTTAAAGCCGGGGGTTAAAGAAGCTCTTAAGTTATTAAAAGAAAATGGAGCCAGGCTTGCAGTTGCTACTGCTACAAATATTCCCAAAACTGAGAATTATCTGGAAAGAGCAGGTATCAGGGGATTTTTTGATAAGCTGATAAGTGCCAAAGATGTAAAAGAAGGAAAACCGTCACCGTATGTATATTTGCATGCGTGTCAGGAACTTGGATGTAATCCCGAGGAGGCTTTTGCAGTAGAAGATGCTCCTAATGGAGTTATGGCTGCCGTAAGAGCTGGACTTATGACCATAATGGTACCTGATCTTACCGAACCGGATGAGGATTTAGAAAAGGTATTAGAATATAAAGCTGCTGATATTCTGGAAGCAGCAGGATATATTATACAAAAAACGAGTCAATGAGCTTTGTCTCGGATGACTTGCAAAGATAGGAGAAAAGAAATGGTAACACTATATGAAACAGGCGCATATCTTGTAAATGGAAAAGAACTTATTGCCGATGACAAGTCTGCTGCATCAGAGCTTTCTTCCAGAGGAATTAAGATTTCCAAAGAAGAAGCAAGGAAAGGTACTATAGCTAATGGAATCCTTTCAAAGCATAATACTTCCGGTGATGAAGAAAATCTTAAGATTAAATTCGATAAGATGACATCTCATGACATCACATTTGTTGGTATTATTCAGACTGCAAGAGCTTCAGGATTAAAGGAATTCCCTATTCCTTATGTTCTTACAAACTGTCACAATTCTCTTTGTGCTGTTGGAGGAACTATAAATGAAGATGACCATATGTTTGGTCTGTCTGCAGCTAAAAAGTATGGTGGAATCTATGTTCCTCCTCATCAGGCAGTTATACATCAGTATGCTCGTGAAGAGCTGGCTGAATGCGGTGCTATGATACTTGGTTCAGACAGTCATACCCGCTACGGCGCTCTTGGTACTATGGCTATAGGTGAAGGCGGTGGAGAGCTTGCAAAGCAGCTTCTCGGAAGAACCTATGATGTTAAGTCTCCAAAGGTAATTGCTATATATCTGGATGGAGAAGTAACAAAGGGCGTAGGACCTCAGGATGTGGCTCTGGCACTTATAGGAGCAACATTTAAGAATGGATATGTAAAGAACAGTGTAATGGAGTTTGTAGGACCTGGTGTCGACAAACTGACTTCTGATTTCCGTATAGGAATAGATGTAATGACAACTGAAACCACATGCCTTAGCTCTATCTGGAAGACAGATGATAATACTAAGGAATGGTTTGAAGTACATAAGAGACCTTCAGCATATAAGGAGCTTGCTCCGGCTGACGTAGCTTATTATGATGGTGTGGTTTATGTGGATCTGTCCAAGATACGTCCTATGATAGCTCTTCCATTCCATCCATCTAATACATATACGATTGAAGAGCTTAATGCTAATCTGAAGGATATCCTTCATGAATGTGAGGAGCAGGGACGTAAGCAGCTTACAGGTAATGTAGACTTTAAGCTTACTGATAAGATTCGTGATGGAAAGCTCTATGTAGAGCAGGGAATTATAGCAGGCTGTGCCGGTGGTGGATTCGAGAATATCTGCGATGCGGCCGATATTCTTAAGGGACACTATATAGGTAATGATGAATTTACACTTGATGTATATCCGGCAAGTATGCCTATCATGATGGAACTTGTAAATAACGGACGTGCATCAGATATCATGAGGACAGGAGCTATAATTAAGACAGCCTTCTGCGGACCTTGCTTTGGTGCCGGAGATACACCTGCAAATAATGCTCTTTCTATCAGACATTCAACACGTAACTTCCCTAACAGAGAAGGTTCCAAAATACAGAATGGACAGATCAGCTCAGTTGCACTTATGGATGCACGTTCTATAGCAGCAACAGCTGTAAATAAGGGCTTCCTTACACCTGCTACAGATATAGATGTTGAGTATACAGGTCCTAAGTATTTCTTCGACAGTTCTATATATGAGAACAGAGTTTACGACGGATGGAAGAAAGCAAGACCTGAAGAAGAACTTAAGCAGGGACCAAATATCAAACCATGGCCAGCTATGCCGGCACTTACAGAGAATCTTCTTCTCAAAGTATGTTCAGTAATTACTGATCCGGTTACAACAACAGATGAGCTTATTCCATCAGGAGAGACATCATCCTTCAGATCAAATCCTATCGGACTTGCAGAGTTTACTCTTTCACGTAAAGATCCTGAGTATGTAGGACGCGCTAAAGAGTTCCATGCAGTTGAGGTAGCAAGAGAAGAGGGTGGTCATCCATGTGAAGTATACCCTGAAATCAAAGAGGTTATGCCTAAAATCAAAGAGAGCTTTGAAGGTGTTGACAGGACAAATACAGGATTTGGCAGCACCATATATGCTGTTAAGCCTGGCGACGGATCAGCACGTGAGCAGGCAGCTTCATGTCAGAAGGTTCTTGGAGGATGGGCAAATATAGCTCGTGAGTATGCGACAAAGAGATACCGCTCAAATCTGATTAACTGGGGAATGCTACCATTTATAATGGATGAGAATTCGGTTGACATAACACTGGATAATCCTTATGGATTTGAAAATGGTGATTATATATTTATACCTGACGTTAGAAAAAAGGTTGAGGATAAAGCAGAGGTAATAAAAGGTTATATAGTTAATAAGGACATGAAAGAGATATCTCTTAAGCTGGGAGAACTTACTGATGATGAACGTACCATCATCACAAGCGGATGCCTCATTAATTACTATAGAGACCATTAAGCTGTATTCTTAGCTTGATACAGTATTCCGGAAGAGGAATATCAGGGGGGTGATAATATGTTTAATATGCTGACTTCTGGAAATTTTTGGATACTTGTTGCTGCTGTAACACTTGTCATAGAGTTTATTTCTCTTGGATTAACCTCTATATGGTTTACAGGAGGTGCTCTGGTTGCGGCTGTTGCAGCCTACCTCGGAGCTCCGATATGGCTACAGGTTGTACTGTTTATAGCGATTTCTACTGCGCTGCTTCTTGGTATGAGACCATTTGCTAAAAAGAAGCTGAAGGTAGGTACAGAAAAAACAAATATAGACAGTCTTATAGGAAGAACAGAAAATGTTCTGGAAGAGGTTGATAATACAAAGAAATCCGGAAGGATTAGAATAGGAGATGTGGACTGGAGAGTTGTTTCTGAGGATGGAAGTGTTATTCCTGCCGGAACAGTTGTAAAAATAGTAAAACTCGAAGGTACCAGATTATACGTTAAACGTGATATAGATACTATATAGTAACTATATATAATACCTGTAAGCAGTATATGTTCACAGGTATTAAAAGTAATAAAAGTGTTTAAAGAATTAAAAGTATTGAAGGAGGATGGTTATTATGCCTACAGCACTTATTGTTATTTTAATTATTGCGATTATTATGCTTTGCAGCTCACTTAGAGTAGTTAAGCAGGCGAACGCATTTGTTATTGAACGTCTTGGAACTTATAAAGAGACCTGGAGTGTAGGTCTGCATCTTATGATACCTGTTATCGATAAGGTGGCAAGACGTGTGTCACTTAAGGAGCAGGTGGCTGATTTCCCGCCACAGCCGGTTATCACAAAGGATAATGTTACTATGAGAATAGATACAGTTCTTTTCTTCCAGATAACAGACCCAAAGCTTTACTGCTATGGTGTTGAGAATCCGCTTGCTGCTATAGAGAATCTTACAGCAACTACACTTCGTAATATCATAGGTGATCTTGAGCTTGATCAGACACTTACATCACGTGAGACAATCAACTCAAAGATGAGAGCAACTCTTGATGAAGCAACTGATCCTTGGGGAATCAAGGTTAATCGTGTCGAGCTTAAGAACATCATGCCTCCGGCAGCTATTCAGGAATCTATGGAGAAGCAGATGAAGGCTGAACGTGAGAGACGTGAGCAGATCATTCGTGCCGAAGGTGAGAAGCAGGCAGCTATCACTGTATCCGAAGGTGAGAAGGAAGCTAAAATCCTTCGTGCTACTGCTGATAAGGAAGCAGCTATACTTGCAGCTGAAGCTCGTAAGCAGGCAGCTATTCTCGAAGCTCAGGCACAGCGTGAAGCAGCTATTCAGAGAGCACAGGGTAATGCAGAAGCTATCCGTCAGGTACAGCAGGCAGAGGCAGATGCAGTTAAGATGATGAATGAAGCTGCACCTTCACAGAGCACTATTGCTGTCAAAGGCCTTTCAGCATTTGAAAGAGCTGCACAGGGTCCTGCAAATAAGCTTATTATTCCATCAGAGCTTGCAGGAGTTACCGGACTTGCAACAGCAGTTACAGAAGCTATAAAAACAGGTAAGGAAAATCCAAAAGCAGAATAAATAAACCGAATGGGGATTACCCCGAGGGAGGAAAAAAGAATGATAAAGAAAACACTGGCAATTGTTATGGCGGCTGCCTTGACACTTGGAATGGTTGCATGCGGACAAAAGAGTGAAAGTAATGCTGATTTTTCTGAACAGCAGGGAAATGAAACATCTGAAGTATTAGTTGAGGATGTTAAGACCGTTCAGGAAAAAGGAAAACTGGTAGTTGGAATAACAGATTTTGAGCCGATGGATTTCAAGGATGAAAATGGTAATTGGGTAGGCTTTGATGCAGAGATGGCACAGGCCTTTGCAGAAAGTCTTGGAGTACAGGCTGAGTTCGTTGAGATAGAGTGGGATAATAAAGCTCTGGAGCTTGATTCAGGTAATATAGACTGCGTATGGAATGGTATGACACTTACTGATGAAGTAAAGAGTGCTATGGACTGTTCTAATCCTTATTGTAACAATGCACAGATAGTTATAGTTCCATCAGATAAGGCAGATCAGTATCAGACAGTTGACAGTCTGAAGGACCTGAGCTTTGCCGTTGAAGTTGGAAGTGCCGGAGAGGAACAGGCAAATGAAAACGGACTTAAATTCACGGCAGTTCAGAATCAGGCAAATGCCCTTATGGAAGTGGCTGCCGGTACTTCAGATGCTGCAATAATTGATTCTCTTATGGCTGCTGCTATGGTAGGTGAGAATACCAGCTATGATAAGCTTACCTATACTGTTAAGCTTAATAGTGAAGAGTATGGTGTAGGACTACGTAAGGGTTCTGATCTTACAGCTAAGCTGAATGATTTCTTCAAGACATATTATTCAGAAGGAAAGACACAGCAGATTGCTGAGAAATACGGAGTTCAGGCTGCACTTATAGAGCAGAAATAATTCTGAAGTAAAAAAGTCTTGGGAGTAAGAAAATGGATCTTTTCTTAGAGCAATTACCTATAGTAATTAAATCACTGAATATAGGTTTTTTACAAACACTTAAGCTTTTCTTTGTAACACTTATAGGAGCCCTTCCTTTAGGGCTCCTTATATCCTTTGGTTCAATGTCAAAGTTTAAACCTATAAAGCTTATATTTAAGCTGCTTATATGGATTATTCGTGGAACCCCACTTATGATCCAGCTTCTTATTATATATTATTTTCCGGGACTTGTTCTCAGGAAGAATATCTGGGGAGGTGATGAAACAGGAAGATTCGTCGCTTCAGCAGTTGCATTTATCATTAATTATGCCTGCTACTTCTCAGAGATATATAGAGGCGGTATAGTCAGTATTCCTGTAGGACAGGATGAAGCAGGTCATGTACTTGGAATGACCAAAAGTGAAGTTTTCTTCAAGGTTAAACTTCTTCAGATGATAAAGAGAATACTTCCACCTATGTCAAATGAAGTCCTTACTCTGGTTAAGGATACTTCTCTGGCAAGAATAATCGCCCTTCAGGAGGTTATCTGGGCTGGACAGGCATTTATGAAGGGCTCGCAGGGAATATCAGGAGCTATATGGCCATTATTCTTTACAGCCATATATTATCTGGTTTGTAATGGTATTCTGTCACTTGGATTAGGTGGACTTGAAAAGAAACTGGATTATTTCAGATAAATATTGGAGGATGATATGAGTATATTAGAGGTTGAACATCTGGGTAAATCCTTCGATAAAACTGAAGTATTGAAGGATATATGTTTTACTTTAGAAAAATCAGAGGTTCTATCGATTATAGGTTCATCGGGAAGCGGAAAAACAACACTTCTGAGATGTCTGAATTTTCTTGAGTTTGCAGACAAAGGGTTAATTAAGGTTGCGGGAGAAACCGTGTATGATGCTGAGGATAAAAACTATCTGAAGGATTCAAGTATAAGAAAAAATGTACTTCATTTTGGTCTTGTGTTCCAGTCCTTCAATCTATTTCCACAGTATACTGCACTGGAAAATGTAATGCTTGCCAGACAGCTTCAGGCTAAAAGAGAGCCTGGATTTAAGGCTAACAAAAAGGAAATACTGGAAAATATAAGAACTGAGGCAGAGGCTCTTCTGCATCAGATGGGGCTGAAGGATAGAATGGGGAATTATCCGCATCAGCTGTCAGGAGGTCAGTGTCAGCGAGTCGCAATAGCAAGAGCGCTTGCCATGAAGCCGGAAATACTCTGCTTTGATGAACCGACATCAGCTCTTGATCCGGAGCTTACAGGTGAAGTTCTGAAGGTAATCAAAGAGCTGGCTGATACAAAAATGACTATGATAATAGTAACTCATGAGATGGCTTTTGCCAGAGATGTGTCCGATAAGGTTATATTTATGGATAAGGGTATTGTACTTGAGCAGGGAACACCGCAGGATGTATTTGAACATCCGAAGGAAGAGAGGACAAAACAGTTCATAGGACTTTAGTTTTACCTATATGGGGGCTGTTATGAAGAATAATCGAATTGCTCTTCTGTTGGGACAGGCAGATGAGGCTTATCAAAGTGAATTTATACATGGAGTTATGAAGTACGCATTTATGAAGGGGATAAGCGTATGTGTTTTTTCCATGTATATTAAATATCAGAATAAGAAGGAAAGAGAATACGGAGATTCCAATATATATAATCTTATCAACTATGATCTTTTTGATGGAATCATTATTCTGGCTGATACGATTCAGACTCCAGGAGTAGAGAAGGCTCTGGAAGAGAAGATAAAAGAGAGATTTGATGGACCGGTTGTTGCGATAGATACAGATAGTAAATATTTCTTTAGTTTCTGGACAGATGGCTATGACTCGGTCTATGCTCTTATGGAGCATCTGATTGTGGAACATGGTTTGAAGGATATCGCCTATATCACAGGAAGGAAGAATCATGTCCATTCAAAGAGGCGTCTTCAGGCTTATAGAGATGCTATGGCTGCACATGGACTGATAGTACGTGAGGACAGAGTATTCTATGGAGATTTCTGGTATACCAGTGGAAATGGTTGTGCAGATATTCTGCTACGAGACCGGGAGAATCTTCCTGAAGCTATCATGTGCGCTAATGATCCAATGGCTATTGGATTTGCGGAAGAAATCGAGAGAAGAGGACTGTCTGTACCGGGAGATATAGCTGTACTTGGCTATGGTACATCAGAAGAAGGAAAGAAGTGCCCTAAACCGCTTACGTCGGCGTGTATTCCTGCTGAAGAATATGGTGAGTATTCACTTGATGCTCTTCTGAAACTTATGGATGGTAAAAAAACTGAAGAGTTTTCATATAATCCAAGGCTTTTTATAGGCGAGAGCTGTGGATGTAAAAATGAAGAAGTCGAGATGATTTCCGGTGTAAGAAGTACCTGGCAGACTGAAAATTCTGAAGAGGGTTATTTTTCGATACATAATTATCTGATGGATGATCTGGTTAGTAGTGAAGACATAACTGAATTAATGGATGCAGTTTATGAAAATGTATTCCAGCTCAGGGGAGTAAAAAGGTTTAATATAGTACTGAATGATATGTGGCTTTATCCGGACAGGATGATTAAAGATAATTTTCCTGAAAAAGGATATTCTTCGAAGGTTATAGGCGCACTATGTTATAATGAAGATAAGATAGCTGAGGGAATTATAGGTACAGACATCGTATTTGACAGAGACAGGCTTCTTCCTATATATGAAGATTCAAAGCCATCAGGCTATATATTTACGCCGCTATTTGTAGATAATGAATCCTTTGGATATGCAATGATCAGCTATGGTACAGAACCTAGAAGCTATGATGAGGTATACAGATTATGGATAAGAGATGTATCAAGAGGTCTGGAAGCTCTCAAAAGGCGTATTATCATAAATGAGCTGAATAAACAAAGTATACCAAGACCATTATCAAAATTTGAGGTTAATTCAGATATAAATGAATTATCTGAAGTGCAAAATATTCTGGATAATAATCTGTTTAAGTATCATTTTCAACCAATCGTTAACTCTGTAGATGGCGAGATATTCTCATATGAGGCACTTATGAGATCTGCAACAGATAAGATGATACCGCCTCTGCAGATAATAAAGTGTGCAAGTGAATTAAATAGATTAAATGATATAGAGAAGGCTACATTTCTTAATATACTTAGTATTGTGCAGGACAACCCTCAGTACTTTAAGAATAAGAAAGTATTTATAAACAGTATCCCGGGATGTAAGCTTGAATACGAAGATAATTCCGCTGTGGAAAAAATGCTTAGAGAGTGGTCAGAGAAAACGGTTGTTGAGCTTACAGAACAGGCGGAAATGACTGATGCTGATCTGGATGAGTTAAAGGATAAATACAGGAAGCTGGGAATAGGAATAGCTATAGATGATTATGGAACTGGTTATTCGAATGTAAGTAATCTTCTAAGATATATGCCTGATTACGTAAAGATAGACAGGTCGCTCCTGTCTGAAATACATGCTAGTTCCCAGAAACAGCATTTTGTAAGAGAGATAGTGGAATTCTGTCATGCTAATAATATAAAAGCTCTGGCAGAAGGAATAGAAACTGCAGAAGAACTTAGAACAGTTATAAAGCTTGGGGCGGATCTTATACAGGGATTCTATGTGGCAAGACCTTCTGAAATAATAATTGAATCTGTTGACAGCAATGTAAAAATGGAAATCAGCAGATATCATCGTGAAAAAGAAGACGGAGCATCTGATAATTCTTATATAGCAGGAAAAGTCAGAAGAACAGCTATAGGAAGACTGATTAAAGAGGGGAAGACTTCAATCGTTGTAGGTGAAAAGGATTCGACCTTTAGAGATATCAGTATAGTTGGAACTCCGGGAGTAAAAACAGATATTCATATAGAGATACTTGAAGGATATGATGGACGGATTACACTGGAAAATGTGGCTCTTTCAAATATCAAGAACAGACCATGCATAACTATGGCAGAAAACTCCAGTGTTACCTTATGCCTTGTAGGACAGAATATTCTGTCAGGTGGAGGTATCAAGGTTCCGGAGAGTTCCAGACTAATACTGGAGGGTGATGGTGATCTGAACATCAAACTGTCAGCTTCAGATATATATGGAATAGGTAATACATCATTAAAGAAGCACGGACTTATAGAGTTCTATCAGGATGGAGAGATTCATCTGGAACTGAATGGAAAGAAATGTATAGGTATAGGTTCAGGTCTGGGTGGTGATATTAGAATCAATAAGGGTAAATATACCATACAGATGATAGGAGATGAAGGAGTAGGTATAGGTTCTATCAGTGGTACTAATCCAATTGTAATACATGATACAGATGTCAGCATTTATACGAATTTCTATAAAGGGGTATGCATAGGAAGTGTTGAGAATTCCATCGATATTGAAATGTGGCGTTCGCTGGTAATGTGTAATGGTTCAGGAAGAAATCTCGTGTTGATTGGAAGTGTGGATGGTAAATCAGCCTCTGTAAAGTCACATGATATGAGCATTATACTGAATGTCAGAGCTGATAATTCTACAGGAATCGGAAGCTATGAAGGACGTACTTATTTCTCTATAGAAAGTGCTGGCTTCAAGTATAATGGAATGGGGAAGAACGCATACAGCTATGGTGGATGTACAGATGATACTGATATCATAATCAACAATTCGGACATAATAGTTGACATAAAAAATGAAAAAGGTATAATAACAAATGCTTTAAAGGAAAGAATAAAAGAAACCTATAGGCGTTTTGATATTAAAGTAGATTATTATTAGAGGATGACAAATGATTCATAGACTGAAGGAACATCAATTCCTTTTTGAAGAACTGGTAAAGAGAGATTTTAAGAAAAAATATAAAAGAACCATACTTGGAGTATTCTGGAGTATGCTTAGTCCCCTGCTGAACCTTCTGGTTATGGCGCTGGTGTTTACCCAGTTTTTTGGAAGGAATTCACCACATTACATCATATATCTGTTCAGTGGAAATATAGTAATGTCGTTTTATAAGGAATCGACCAAAGGAGGAATGGCATCTCTTGTTGGAAATGCCAATATCTTTTCCAAAATCAATGTTCCCAAATATCTGTTCCTTTTTTCTAAAAATGTATCGGCGTTAATTAATTTTGGTCTTACGATAGTTATTTATTTCATATTTGTAGCTGTTGATCACATACCGTTTCATATGAATTTTTTCTGCCTGATCATACCGATAGTATGTCTCGTAGTAATGAATATAGGTATTGGAATGATTCTATCAGCTCTATATGTATTTTTCAGGGATATCCAGTATCTGTATGATATATTCCTGACACTGCTTACATATACTTCGGCAATATTCTACCGCGTTGATCAGTTTAAGCCTGAATGGAAACAGAGAATATTCCTTCTGAATCCGGTATATGTATATATTAAATACTTTAGAACCATAGTTATTGATGGTAATATACCAAGTCTTGCATATCATGGACTTTGTATATTTTACGCATTACTATTCCTGGGAATAGGATGCTGGTTCTATAAGCACTATAATACTAAATTCCTGTATTATGTATAAATCACAGAAACGTGGTTTTTAGTAAATCAGGTAAAAAAGGATAGATAAATGAAGGCACTTGAAGTAAAGAATGTTTCAATTGCATATATGACTGGAGACTTCAGAAATATCGGTCTCAAAGAATTCTTCGTCAGAAAGATGAAAGGCGATTACGAGGTTCAGAAATTCTGGGCTGATAAGAATATCAACTTTAATCTGGATAAGGGTGATATGCTTGGAATCGTTGGAACAAATGGAGCGGGAAAATCAACACTTCTTAAGGCAGTTACTGGTATCATGGTTCCAACCGAAGGAAAAGTAAAGGCTCATGGAAGGATAGCTGCTCTTCTGGAGCTGGCATCCGGATTCGATGGAGAGCTTACAGTAAGAGAGAATACTTATCTAAGAGGCGCTCTGCTTGGTTATACAAGAGAGTTCATGGATGAAAAATATGATGAAATAATAGAGTTTGCCGAGCTGGAGGATTTTCAGGAAAGGATGTTCAAACAGCTTTCCAGTGGTATGAAAAGCCGACTGGGATTCTCTATAGCCAGTCTGATAGATCCTGACATCATTATTCTGGATGAAGTTTTAAGTGTTGGCGATGGAGCATTCAGAAAGAAAAGTCACGACAGAATGAGAGAAATTCTGGACAGAGGAGTTACAGGCATACTTGTATCACATAGTGTAAGTCAGGTAAGAGACCTATGTAACAAGGTTTTGTGGCTTGATCATGGAAATCAGGTAGCCTTTGGAAAAACCAGAACAATATGTGATGCATATGAAGTATTCTTAGCTCTTCCTAAAAAGGAAAGAAGAGTTCCGGAAAGTATGGAAGAGATAGAGGATCAGTCAAGACGATTTAATCTATATATCAAAATGTCTGAGAGGGAACGTGTAGATAATCCTGGCGATGAGATGCTTATGAGCGAAACTGTTATTGACAGACAGAAGAGATGGTTAAGACGTATCGACGCCATGGATGAAAAGGAAAGAGAGGCACTATATAAAGATTACAGTATAGGAGGTATTTAATGAATTTATTTAAAAGATGTCGAAGGGGCATAACATTTCTGCTGGCATTGGTGGTTGTATTATCGACATTAAAAATACCTGTTAATGCGGCAGAATCAAGTGACACAGAGCAGGGACCGGAACTGGTTCACCTAATGCCTGATGAGCTGGAAGCGGGAAAGCAATTCTACTTTAAAGGTATGCCATATAATGGCAAGAACAGTCCGGTTAAAGAGTTTAACGGTAAGAAGGTGAAGCCTGGTACTATCCAGAATTTTGCTTACACTCCTGATGGGAAATATGTATTTACCACAGGAGAAGGTAAGAGTGGTTCTACCAGACATACCATTCTATCAAGATGTAATATGCCTTCAAAGAAGAAGGCAACAGCGAAGGCCAAATTTGTTCAGGCACATGTACTTAATGGCTACGGACACGGAGAAACTATAGATATAACACAACCTAACCTGAAAAAACAGGTTTATTACATATGGGTTTCTACAAAGCCTTCAGGTGGTTTCTACGGACTTCAGATAGCAAGGATTACTTATGAGGTTAAGGATGGTGTGGGTGAGATAAGACATATAGAACGTCTTACTAATTTCTGCAAAACCAACTTTAACAAGAAAGGTAAGCCTGCAAGATTTGAAGATAAGAAATATGGCAAATACTATGCAAAAAGAGTGAATGTGTCTGTAGATACGGAAAATAACCAGATTGCATTCAGAATAGAATTCAAAAATGATCAGGTCAGATATGTTATCTATGATTACAAGAAGATAACAAAGGCCCTGAATAAACTGGAAAATGGTGGTCTGCTTGATATGAAGAATGCACTTAAGTGGCAGGTGGCGAATATCAAGTATAATTCAGTGCCATATAGAACCTTCCAGAGCTTCTGTATATCAGATAATACTGTATATCTTGCAGGTGGATATCTGAAGATGGGAGCCAAGATATATATGTTCAAGTATAAGCCTCATAAAAGAGGAAAGCTTAAGACAGAGACAATCTCTAAGAAAAAGACACAGACTATCATTAATATAATTCCACAGCTTACCGTTAAGAAAAAACAGCTTGGCGTAGATCATCTTGAGATAGAAGGTCTTAAAGTTTATAAGAACAGTAAGGGTGTCCCTTACATATATATCAATTTCTACCAGAAGGATATTCCTATAACAAGCAGTATAGGTGTATATAAGTTTAACTTGAGTCAGACTATCACTCAGGAGCAGTTAGAAGAATTGCGTGAGCAACAAAGAAAGGAAGCGGAGCAGCAGGCTCAGGAAGAACAGGCGCAGCAGGAACAAGAGCAGACGACTGAACAACAGACTGATACACCTCAGAACGATGTGACAGATACTGCACAGGATACAACAACAGATACTGTAACAGATACTCAGAATGAGCCAAGCGATACAGCATCAATTGAATATAACCAAGGTTAATGAGAGGATAACAAGTTGATAAAGTTTATTAAGGATATGTATTTTAAATACAAAGAAATAGTTAATTATCTGATAGTTGGCGTGCTAACTACAATTGTAGGATTAGGAGTATACTATGGACTTGTATTTACAGTACTAAATCCTGATAATCCTTTTCAGCTTCAGGTGGCAAATGTAATATCCTGGATAGCGGCTGTTACATTTGCCTACTTTACAAATAGAATATTTGTGTTCGAAAGTAAAAGTGAGAATATATTACAGGAAGCAGCTAAGTTCTATCTGGCAAGAGTAGGAACTCTTCTTATGGATATGGGAATTATGTTTGTCGGAGTTACATTACTGGGATTTAATGATAAGTTTGTTAAGCTTTTCGTTCAGGTAGTGGTGACGATAGCAAATTATATATTTAGTAAGCTCTTTGTATTTAAAAGTAAAAAAGAAAAGGTGGATTAATGTGCAACAAGGTACTTTTGACACCTACGTCTTAATATAAAAAAATATGATGATAAAGCGAAAGAACTAATATCAGATATTGCTTTAAAATATCGGGATAAGTATGATTTTTTGAATGTTAGTACTGAAAAAAAATGTTATTCTTTTCATGGCAGTGTTGGTGTAGTTATGTTTAATTGTAAGGTTTCGCAGCTTTTACAATACTACTTACTTAACTCACTTTCTACTGCCATTTTTAGGATTCCCGCTTAGGTATCCTAAAAATAACAGCATTGGAAACCATCTACTTTTCTTGACTGGTACACGTTTCAGAAGATTTTGTGATATTACGTGTATATATCGTGATGACATAAGTGCCTTTCTGTGATAAAATACCTTATACGAAAGTGCCTTTTCGTGATAAGATGACATGTGAGGAGATTGTTTCATGGAAATTAAAAGAAAAATATATGATAGAATGCTTGAATGGAAGGAACTGGATAATGGTAATAGTGCACTTTTTATAGAAGGGGCAAGACGTGTTGGGAAAAGTTATATTACAGAACAGTTTGCTAAGAGGGAGTATAAAAGCTATATTATTATTGATTTTGCGAAAGTGTCAAAACAGATTCGATTACTTTTTGAAGAGGAAAGTGACGATTATGATTATCTCTTCTCCGTATTATCATCATATTATAAAGTAAAACTATACAAGAGAAAATCTGTAATAATATTTGATGAAGTACAATTATGTCCTGCTGCTAGACAGATGATAAAATATTTGGTTTTAGATGGTAGATATGATTATATTGAGACAGGTTCATTAATATCGTTAAAAAGAAACATTAAAGATATAGTTATCCCATCAGAAGAAGAGCGTATAAAGATGTATCCTCTGGATTTCGAAGAATTTCTATGGGCTATTGGTGATGAGATAACATATCCGATTATAAGGGAGCATTTTGATATGAAGCGTCCATTGGGTCAGACTCTTCACAGAAGTATAATGAAGTTATTTAGAGAATATATGCTTGTGGGAGGAATGCCGCAGGCTGTAGAACAGTATGCAGTTAAACATGATTTTCAACCAGTAGATCGAATAAAAAAAAGAATTCTTGCGTTGTATAAAGATGATGTTTCAACGTTTGCTGAAGGATATGAAAGCAAGGTATATGCAATATTTGATGATATACCAGGACAATTATCAAAAAAAGAAAAGAAATATAAGCTAGCATCACTTAGTAAAAAGGCTCGTTTCAGAGAGTATGAGGATGCTTTTGTTTGGCTTGATGAGGCTATGATAGTTAATCCATGTTTTAATGCTACGGATCCTAATATTGGACTTAAACTAAGCGAGGATCATACTACGCAAAAAATATATATGGGTGATACCGGTCTCCTTGTTACCCTTACTTTTCAAGATAACTCGTATATGGATAACGAGCTGTACCGGGATTTGTTATTGGATAAAATAAGTGTCAATGAGGGAATGCTGATGGAAAATATTGTTTCTCAAATGCTACGCGCAAGTGGTCATTCATTGTTTTTTTATTCCAGAAGTGATACTGATAATCGAGAAAACCATATGGAGATTGATTTTCTTATAAAACAAGGAAGAAAGATATGCCCAGTAGAGGTGAAATCATCTGCATATAGGAAACACTCATCGTTAAATAAGTTTAAGGATAAGTATGAAAAAAAACTTGGAGATAAATATATTTTATATCCTAAAGATGTTATGGAAAAAGATGGTGTTATTCATTTGCCATTATATATGGCGGGCCTTTTGTAGGAAATGCAGAGTATGATGATTAAAATTGGTACGAAGTGTTAGTGATATATCATTTGTTCGAGGTGTAAAATGAAAAATAGTAGGCAGTGTCCCAAATGTGGCGGAAACAATATTGTAGTAATACAAAATGACGGTCATCCTGATGGAACCTATGGCAATAATATAATGTGTGGAGCAACTACATTATCGAAGGTTGTTTTTGTGGAACGATATATATGTTGTGACTGTGGTTACACTGAGGAATGGGTAGATAAGAGTAAATTAGAGATGGTTCTAAATTCGAAGAAGACAAAAAATCTAGAGTAAAACAATAAAAACTGAAAATAATGGTCTTGCACGTACTTCATGCTTTGGGTTCGGATATGCTTGTCGAGTACCTAAAAAAAGCGAAGGCAATGCCATATAAATGGCTTAGAGAAAATGCTGAAGAAATAATGAATGAGGATTCTCAGTAGAAAAACTACCAGAATTTAAATGAATATGATGGAAACTGAAAGTATTACAGAGAATGGAGTGGCTGATACAGCCATTCTTTTTCTTTTAACCAGTTGTTAATTATGGTATAATAGGTATCGATTTGTTATACAAATCGATGCTCCCGAACAAAGTGAGGGATGCCTGTGCGAACGAAGTGAAGCACAGAGTTGTCGCGAA
>OCTX012269092.1_pt1 | contig 18993 bp, 13 predicted proteins | sample 1539691 | NCBI WGS metagenome assembly OCTX01 (sample SAMN02144231, study PRJEB22623) | gut metagenome | biome: sheep rumen | host: Ovis aries | place: New Zealand | reverse complement strand
GGGGCCGGAGCCTCGGATGCCTCGGGGGCCGAGGGGACTCTCCTCTCTGCCGAGCAGATTTCCTCTCAGGCCAACCTGGAGCGGCTGTTCAGGCAGCGGGAGGCCTTCCGAAGGCAGAACCTGCCGCAGCTGGCTGCTAACTGGCAGCACAGCGTGTTCTACCAGCTCGACCTGGACGATGCCGCACGCAGCTTCCGCGAGGGCGGCATGGAGCTGCCCGCACCCCTGCCCGCTGATGCCCCGATGCTGACGCGCATGCACGACGCCATGTTCCGTGGCGACAGTCCGCAGGCCTTCAGCCTGCTGCGCCAGGCCATCATCGGCCAGCTGCTGACGCAGAAGCAGCAGCCCCGCCTCAGCGTCTGCCGCGACCAGATAGTATGGGCGCGCAGTCCAGTGCGCATCGACATCGCCGGCGGATGGACCGACACGCCACCCTTCTGCCTCATGGAGGGCGGCAGCGTGGTGAACCTGGCCATCGAGCTGAACGGACAGCCGCCCCTGCAGGCTTATGTCAAACCCTCTGACCGCTATGCCATCACCCTGCGCAGCATTGACCTGGGTGCCACTGAGGTGGTGGAGACCTACGACGAGCTGCTGCAGTACAACCGCGTGGGGTCGCCCTTCTCCATCCCCAAGGCGGCGCTGGCCCTGGCAGGCTTCGCCCCCGGCTTTGGCGCTGCCGACCATGCCTCGCTCACGGAGCAGCTGCGCCAGTTCGGCTGTGGCATAGAGCTGACGCTGCTCTCGGCCATACCCGCAGGCAGCGGCTTAGGCACCAGCAGCATCCTCGCCGCCACGGTGCTGGGGGCGCTGAGCGACTTCTGCGACCTGGCATGGGACAAGAGCGAGCTCTGCCGCCGCACGTTGGCCCTGGAGCAGCTGCTCACCACCGGCGGCGGATGGCAGGACCAGTTCGGCGGCGTGCTTGGCGGCGTGAAGCTGTTGCAGACGCAGCAGGGCCTGGACCAGAACCCCGTGGTGCGGTGGTTGCCCACCGATATCTATACGCAGCCCGAGTGGCGGCAGTGCCATCTGCTCTACTACACGGGCATCACGCGCACCGCCAAGCATATCCTCGACGAGATAGTGCGTCGCATGTTCCTCAACCACCGTGACCAGCTGTTGCTGCTGCGTCAGATGAAGGAGCATGCCGCCAGCATGTTCGAGGCCCTGCAGCAGCAGCGCTTCACCACCGTGGGCCGCCTGCTGCGCCAGAACTGGGAGCAGAACCAGCAGCTGGACAGCGGCACCAACCCCGATGTCGTGCGCCGGCTCACGGACCTCGTCGACGACCTCTGCCTGGGCTACAAGCTGCCCGGAGCCGGTGGCGGCGGCTACCTCTATATGATGGCCAAGGACCCCGAGGCGGCCGCCCGCATCCGCCGTCTGCTCACCGCCAACCGCCCCAATGCCAACGCCCGCTTCGTCGACATGCAGCTCTCCGCCACAGGCCTCCAGGTCAGCCGCAGCTGAGATACCCTAAAAGATGACAGACTGAACGGGTGCAGCGTCAAAGTCCTGGAATGAAGCAACCTTCGATACCCGACAGCGGGATGTTCTCCATCCATTGCTGGTCGACGTAGGGGAGCATACTGAAACGTAAAGCATGGAGCTTCAGCTCTGGAAACTCGTTGGCGACAAACGTACGCAACGACTTGCCCTTGACATTCTCTTCTGCCTTGACCTCGCAGGGAAACACCTTGCCGTCATGCTGGGCAAGGAACTCTATCTCAAGCGTGGAATTGTCCTTGCTATAGTAATAGACGGGAATGTCGCCGATGCCTACAATTTCCTGAAGGAAAAAGTTCTCCGTATAAGCTCCCTTGAATTCGGTGAAGGCATTATCACCAAGCAGCATGTCCTGAGGGCGCGAGTCGGAAAGCAGGGCGAGTAGGCCGCAATCAAGCAGATATATTTTGAAGGCATCGTTATCCTTATAGAACTTCAATGGGTACTTGGGTGCAGAAACCCTGTGCACTTTGTAGATGAGACCTGCGTCGGCGAGCCACTGGATGGCGGCTTCAAAGTCGGCAGCGCGCGCCCCTTTCTTGATGGTTCCAAAGATAAACTTCTTGTTTTCCTTGGCAAGCTGAGCGGGTATGCTGTCCCATACCTGACGGATGCGGTGAACCATAGTCTTGCCGTGCTTACCGAAATCGAAATAGTAGGTCTGTAGGATGTCTGCCTGCACCTGCCTGACCATTTTGGGGTCTGATGTTTCAGCCCATTTGGCCACCGCTTCGGGCATCCCTCCCACAAAATAGTACTGGCGGAGCATCTCTGTGAGCAGGTCATGGAGGGTCTGTAGAAGCGGCCAGTCAGCAGCGAGAATGGCATCGCGGAGTTGTGGCCTGTCCTTGGCAAGAAGAAACTCCGTGAACGTCATGGGGTACATCCTGATGGTGTTGACCTTGCCGACCGGAAAACTCTCATCCTCGCCCAAGGCCAGTCCAAGTAGCGAGCCTGCCGCCACAACGTGTAGAGGACGCAGGTCTTCGCAGAAATACTTGAGCGAGGCAATACCACCAGCCACCTCCTGAATCTCGTCGAAGAACAGCAGTGTAAGCCCCGGCTCAATCTTCACCTCGTAGTTGACCTCAATAGCATGTACGATACGCTCTATGTCGAAATCGCGGAAGAGCGTGTCGGCAAAAGCATTGTTGTGGCAATTGACATAGACCATGTTCTGGAACTCTCGACGGCCAAGTTCCTTAAGGATATAGGTCTTGCCTACCTGACGAGCCCCAAGTAGTATGAGTGGCTTGCGGTCTGAAGCATCTTTCCAGGCGAGAAGTTTTTGATATACAGTTCTTTCCATCTGATATAAATTGATATTTCCAACTGCAAAATTACACTTTTATGAGGAAATATCAAAGCAAAATCGCATTTTTATGAGGGAATACCTTGCAAAAAAATACATTTTTACGAGGGAATATGTGTGCAAAGGTATATTCGAAGTTTCCAAACCACCCACTCCGTGCGTATTCGAAAAGCAGGCGAGCAGCAGGCGCAGCGTCAAGCAATTTCCGCTTTCAGCAGCGACCAATAGAAAAGAAACTCGCCAAGCCTGCGACCATCATAACACCGTCAGCGACACCCGCCGCATTACCGTCTTTTCCGCAAGACATACTTCCCGTCCACCGACTCAATCTCCGACATCGTGCTGATGACATCCTCCACCTCATCCTCACGGATAGTCGTCCGCCATGCCGTGCGGCTGATGGTCCGCGCAATATCCCTGACGCTTGCCGGCATCCGCCGTCTGCTCACCGCCAACCGCCCCAACGCCAACGCCCGCTTCGTTGACATGCAGCTCTCCGCCACAGGCCTCCAGGTCAGCCGTAGCTGAGGCGGCGGGCTTTCCGTCGCCATAGGCATCGTCATACGACAGCATCCTTCATTTTAGGGTTGAGCCTTCAGTGTTATTATGCTGCAATAATTAATCCCATGACGATGCCAAGACCTTCAGCTGCTATCCTTCCGCTCCAGAAGTCATCGGTCAGCTTATGCTCTACGATGTAGTCGCGGAGCTGCAGTCGCCATACTTTGTTCTGTAGCAATATCCATAGAGGTTCATCGAAATAGGCATACTCCACATTCTCCTTCAGCCAGGCTTTGGAAGGAGTCCTTCCCTTACTGAGACGCTCGCCCTGATAGTTTAGATGCCAGAAAACGTCACTCTCGAGATGCCAAAAAGGCTTTTCTATACCTGTCTTATCATTAAACTGTGAATCCTTGACATACTTCTGCATTAAGATTCTATATCGCCCTTCCAACCAGTCATTGATAATGAACTGATTGTCTTTGAATATATTAGCCTCTATGCCATCGATGATAGCCACTAGCAGCACAGGCTTTGCCACGATGGTCTCACCGTGAATCTTCGCCTGCCTGATTTTCATTATCCGCTTCGTGTAGTGCTGATAGCACTGCTCGTAGCTGAAGAACTGTATAATTCTATTCATAACTTTACGCCTTTAGTTGGCGCAAAGTTATGAAAAGTTTTGGGAAAAAGAAAGGAAAAGGACAAAAAAGACGATGCCCCAGCTCATCATTTTTTTCGCAAGATGTATTTGTTATCAATGGAGTCAATCTCCGGTATCGTTTGAATAAACTCTTTCACGACCTCTTCCTTTATCACTTCTCCCCAAGCTGTTCTACTGATGGTCCTGCAAATATCTTTTAACTTCACCGGTAGTCTGAAGAATCCCATTGCTCGAAGAAGTGCTTGTCTACGCACTGCATACAGCGGATCCTTCAGTATGCTCAGTTTTCTATTGCCTTGCGTCGAACTTTTTTCCTCGTCTTGACTATCCACAATGAGCGTCCCGTCATAATTATACCAGACACCATTGACCTTCAGCTTGCATTCTTCAAACACAAGACTGTCTTCAATGTCCTCTATTAAGTCGCAACAGTCCACAGCCCCGTCTAACACTCTATACAAATCTGTTCGTGGATAGGCCACGATCTTCTTTTCTCCTTTTTTCCACACATAACCATTGAACCGCATACTCTTCAATGTAAAGCATTCGTTCTTGAGGTTAAGACGATATAACTTTCCTCCTATGTATTTTAGTTTACCTTTTTCCGTGAATACCTTCTCCCCATATTTGTTCAGGATAGAGCATTGTATAAAAGAATTCTCTATCGTGAAGTCGCTTTCCTCTGCTTTCTTCTTTCCAGCCTGGCTTGCTTCTACAAGTGTCTTTTCTTCCTGTCCGTAAGTGTAGTCTATCAGTCCAAGTTTGGCTAGGCGCATATTGACAGCCAGTTCAGAGCGTCCTATGAAAGTCCCTATGCGAGCAACATCCATACCCTGTCCAAAGTAAGCTTTTATCTGATCCTCTTCCTCTTTTGTCCAAGGCTTGCCACGCCTGTTGTCCGGCTCCATCTTCACACTTGACGTTGTAATAGTATCTGTCACATTACCCAGCCTATCCAGAAAGACGTGTTCTACTTCGAATATTTCAGGAGCCGTCTCTTCCGTAGCAACCTCTTCAGTATCATCAGGCTCAACATCACCATCGATTAGTTCTTTGGCAGCTGCCAACTTGCCTTCTTCGACGCTCTTGCTATCCTCGCTCGTTATTTTGCCACGAAGTAACTCCAGAGCCTCACCAATCTTGTCAATCAGTTCCACAGCTCCATCCGCACTCATTAGCGAGATCTTCAGGTCAGACAAGAAATTCTCATAGTCAAATACAAACGAGGGCGCAATTTCTCCCTGCCTGAAAGGGTGATTGACTATCTTATCCAGCAAATCATAGACCGACGGGAACAACTCCTTAAATACCTCTCTCTCGCTGCGATGCTTCTTTAAGTAGGAGTAGTATTGAAGATTCAACTCAATCTGCACGTCTTCGCTAAGCTTCCTGAATTGGCTGACGAGCTCTTTGTCTGTTTCCGAATCATTATCCACCATGTCATCATTCCCTTGCGAAAGAATCTTCTCATACTCCGACATAGCGGTAGCAGAATAGTCAACGGTGTTGTCCATACTCACCGACAGCCTGTCTATCTCATTCTCCGACAATTGAGTATAGGTTTCTAACAAGACTCTTTTCAGCGATGAACGGCCAGACTGGAGTGTCATCAGAAAATACAAATCATCGTCAAGTTCTGCACATCTGACAGAATCGTTCAACTTCGCCTCCGATGGCTTCACGTTATTATCCCGCATCAAAGAGAGGATATCTTCTTTCCCTCTAATAGGGACAATATGCCAGAAACTGTCATTTTGAAGATACCAGAAAGGCAAGTATGCGTCAGAATGAAACAGGGGTTCATCAGGCAACGCCTTGTTCCAGACTTTTAGGAACATCGACTTCAACTTGTCATCATAAAAGATTTCATTGTCAGTCAGTATATTCTTCTCAAACAATTCGATGACAGTCAACATCAGCACAGCCTTGTGTGGCGACTTCCTGCCATATTTATTGTTGGCTCTTAGGTTTTTGAATGCTTCTGTATAATCCATAGCGAATCGCTTTTACTTTATCTTACATATTGTTGTCTGCATCGTTCCCAATTCTGTATTGTCGAAAGGCCGTTTCTTTTCTATTCTGTATGCAGTACAAGAAATGGAATTAAGCTTTTCTGCGTCAACGACCTTCCTGCCTTCATTACTTCGCGTTAAATAATCGCTTGTCATTATAATCATCTGCCTGTTGGTAGCTGCAAAGAATAGAACAGCCTGAAGTTTTGTATCTCTACTTTTTGTATAACCATGGGAATAAATTCTTGTTTACTTAATCAATACTCTCTGGAATATCATCTTGTTCGATGTCTTTGGTAGTTTTTTCTGTCAGCTGCAAGAACATATCAAGGAAGGCTCTGTTGGAAAAGAAGTACCCCTTGTCCTCATTTAATTTTTCCTCCATGACAGAAAATCCATAGTTCGCATATTCTTCCATAGTATTTACTAACGCTGTAACTACTGCTCCTGGTTCTAACAAGCCTTTGTCAAGAGCTATCCAGTCTATATCTGTTTTCGCAACTAATGCAATAAAGATATAGGAGCGCAGGCTTGGATATGCCTTGCGAAATTTCTTGGAATCTAAGTTTCCCCAATACTGTAATGGCTGTCCCAAACCTTTCAACTCGTTGGCATCTTCAGAAAGGGGAATTCTTTTGTTGGTATATAGTCCTATGAAGAACGCCATAATATATGGTTCATATCCCGCACCAAGAATCTTGCCTTTCGCCCCTGTATTACCAGAAGCACCGATACCATAGTCGGATATTACTCTAATGACACTCTGCTCGTAGCGCTTCTCAAACCTGGGATTCCTACGCCCCCATAGGTCAATTAGTTTCTCATCTTTCTTTACGAGTTCTTCTATGTCTTTATATCTCTCTTCCATAGTTTATTTTACTTTAGTAATCATTGTTTGAATAGTTCCAAGTTTCTTATCATCGAATGGACGTTTTTTCTCTATGCGGAATATACGCCCGTCTATATCCTCAATTCTTGAATGATCAAGAATAACTTCCCCATTACTTCCGTCACGCAAAAAACTCTTTGTCACAATTATTACTTGTTTCCGGAGACCACTTATAACTCCAAAGAATTCATTTTCCTTAGTCTCAGTAAACGATGACGTTGGTGCATCGAAAAGTAAAGGCAGTTCCGTCTCATCTCTTTCTGCAGACAAATTACCTATAGCAAACAAGATAGACATCAAATATGTTGTCTTTAATGCGGTATTAGGGTTAAAGATTCTCACACTGTCGTTGTTCATCAAGAATGCTTCACCCTGTCCGTTTTGCTTCTCTATGATTCGTATTGTACCCTTAAAGTCGTTAGTGTTCAACTTGGCCAAGAACAGATTTGATTTCTCTTCTATAGCATCAAGCAATCTCCGTTTGTTTTCTTCCTTTGCATTTTTGAATGCATTAGAGATTTGCTGGATAATCAAAGCAGTCTTTGCATACATCTCCGCTGCTGTACCTTCAGAGGTTTTACTTAGTGTCAACTCTGCATCTTCGAGAATTGCTCTATGTTGTTCTCTTTGGCGCTTGAGTATATCTATTCTTCCTTCTGCTTTTTTCTTTTTGTCTATCCAATTAGAGATATTGTCATAGTTTGCTAGAAGCTGTTCTTCTGTTAATCCATCAGCCTGAGCCAATATCCGTTTCTTTTGTTCAAACTCAGTATTGAGATTAGCATCAATTTTCTTAATGTCGTCGTGCAATCGGTTATTAAAAGCAATCGCTTCTTGGACTTTTCTCCTCATTCTAGCTATCTCGGAAAGATTGTCATTCAAAGTCGTATCTCGTTTCTGCAACTCGTCAATGTAGTTGTTTTTATAGAGCGGCTCAATACCCTCGTCAGCTTTGCCTTCAAGTGAGGCCTTATATTCCTGAAGTCGTTCGTACATGTAGTTCCATGCGTCAGTACCCTTTTCTGCCTTCCTTCCACAAAATTTGCAAACCTCTTCGTTAAGCATATCTTCCATTATCTTTCTACCTGGTATATGCGCAGGTAAGGCTGTGAAACCTCTTTCAGCCTCCTTAATGGCTTTCTCTACACCTGCAGTTATAAGGTACTGGTCTTCTTGCTTCTTACGTTCGTTCATAAGCCTGTTAACTAATGCAGAATATTCTTCTGCCGTATCTACAAAACCTAACAGAATCCACATGTCATCAAGAAGATTGATTGTGTAATTCTCCTTGATTCGACCTGCTGTTTCCGAACGTCTTTGGCTTAGTCTTTCTATTCGCTGATTTACTGATTTGAGCAGTTTCGAAGCTTCATTACTTTGCTCTATGTTTTTAAGTAATCCTTCAAAGTTGTCTGCTTCTCCTTCTTTGATGTGGATTTCCCGATCTATATCAGACAAAAAACCTTTCTCCTGTTCTATCGTTTTCTTTAGTCCCTTTATCTTATCAGCATTCTTCTTGTCAAGTTTTTGGGCATTGTCCCTTGCCTGCTCTGCATTCTTGGTTGCATACTCCATAAAGGAGAAATAAGCTTCAAAATTCTGGACTTCGCTAAACTCATCAACAAGTTGTTTCAGAGAATTTGATTTTTCAAGAATATTCAAATCCTGTTCTCCTTTGAACATGATGAACTTTCGCATTTCAGAAGGAAGGTCTTTATCAAATGCGACACCGTCTTTAACGACTCGCTCTATGCCGTTACCTTCTATTAAAGAGAATGTGTAATTGGAGGTTGTCACTTCTCCATCAAAGGATTTAGTGAAATGAAACATTTTTTCCAATACCTTTATCCTGCCTTTATGCTCATATGTCATTGCCACTCGCACATCGTCAGAATTGTTAGGCATCAACTCTTCACTTCTTTTCTTGGAGATATACTTCGTGTCCATTTTGTTCGTTCCGTCTGTACGGAACAACCATTCAAGAGCTTCATAAAAAGTTGTCTTTCCGTCACCATTTGAACCGATTATCAGATTCAAGCCATTAATGAGTTCGAAAGAGTTCTCTCTATAATAACTTCTGAAATTCTGTATTTCAATCTTTTGTATAATCATAGAAGATAGTTGTCATTGATGTAGTTAAACACAGTCATATACACTTTCTTTTGGTCACTTGCATCGGTAGATCCGTCCAGATTCTTGATGATACGAGCAACCGCAGCCACCACGACATTTTCTGAATTCATAGCGGTATACAGGTCTTCATACTCCGACTTGTCGTAATCGTAAAGTTCTTGCAGCTTTTTGTCGTCAAGAACCATGTGCAACATTCTTTCTTTGTTTGTCATAATGTATGATAGTTTTTAGTTAGATTCAGTCCATAATGGTCGAGCACTTCTCTTAGTTCCATTTCTGAGTATGAGGGATTCACTGCAAGCGACGAGAAGTTAATGACTCGCATCAGTTCACCCCTCAACAACGACTGCTCCATACGGTAGCTGTCGCTATAAGGATTTACCTCTGGCACAACTACAAGGTCATGCAGTTCTGCCATCTTCTTGTCTGGATGTGTTCTGAGCACACGACCTCTCCGTTGGATAAACTGACGGGGATTACCCGTACTGGCGCAGAAAACAGCCAACTCACTTCGAGGCACGTCAACACCTTCGTCCAGACACTTCATTGAAGTAAGCACATGCAGTCTGCCCGTGGCAAAGTCGTGCAGTATTTCTTCACGGTCTTGTTGACCTGAGACGAACTTTCTCACCGTCACATGGTCATCCACCTCTGTTACAATCTTTGTGTAGAGGTTAATCAGGTGTTCCATATCATTGTCATCACCAATACTCTCAGCCATATCAAAGTCATCACCACCTCCTATATAGTCGGGTTGGTTGCCCTCTGGCACGTATATCAGCGAATATTTCAAATTGCCTTTTTCTTGGAAACGTTTCTCTATGATGTCATGAAACGCATCAACCTTATTTGCTGCCTTATGGACGATTCGTTTACGTGCCAATAGCATCATCTTCAGTTTCTCGTCGATGTGGTCGAACTTCTCCTTGTCATAGTTGAAATACTTGGCTATCCGCTCTGACAATTCAACGTATGCATCCATCTCGTCAGGTGTGAGCCGCACTAGATGGGGATAGTACATGTACTTGCAGAGTACACCATTCTGTATGGCTTCCTCCATGCTATACTCATAGGTATAATGTTCTTCTGAGCCAAAAAACTTTTTCAACTTTTGGTTTCCTTCATCGTCGAATTGCCTTTCTGGAGTTGCGGAGAGACCTATCCTGCGTAGATAGGGTATTTCTTTAAGCCGCTTGACCAAAGAACCAGAACCCATATTATGACACTCGTCTGCAATCATCAGCAATCTCCTTCTGTCAAAACCATTCAAAACCTTGAATACTCTTTCTCTGGAATAAGAGGCGTATGTGGAAATAATGATATAAGAGACTTCAGGTTCTTTATCTGTCTTGTACTTTTCGTTAAAAGCCACTCGTTCCACTTCGTCTCGCCAGGTGAGATTCTTCGAATAAACCTTGATGATGTTGCTGAAGTGAAACTTACGGCACTCTTGTTCCCACTGGTTGACAAGAGTGATTGTAGGTACAAGAATGATAGCCTTGTAGTAATTCTTCCGTTTGTATATCTCCAGCAGACAATTCAGCGACGTAATGGTCTTACCCGTACCTGTTGCCATTGCGAACAACCCCTTTTGTCCGTTGTCCTTCCAATTCTCAAAGGCTTTCTTTTGATAGTCACGTGGGCCGGATGGATATGGGAACTGAGGTTCTAAGTCCAAGTTCTCATTAACCGCATCCAAATTTTCTTGTCTTTCCTTGATTGCCTTCTCTGCTTTTATCTTCCGCAGTTTCTTTTCAACATCAAGCAGTTCTTCTATATCTTTATCGCCAAAGTTCGACTGGATGGCAGAGATAAGGTTCTCTGGTGACAGATACTCGATGTTCCGTTTCTTGCCTTTCATGATGGAGTCAAACTCTTCACGCTGACTGGCAATGCGGTTCTGTACCATCTTGTCAACAGAATCGCTGCGGTCTATTTTGATTTCTTCAAGGTTGTTGAATAGCCCGCTGATGGTAAAGTTGGCAGAGCCAGTAAAAGAGGTGACGCTATCTCCGTCACGGAACTGGCCAGACTTGGTATGCGATATGCCTTTTTTGTTGCGAGGCTTGATGATGCGAATGTCGATACGCTTGTCGTAGATGAGGAAAGCCAAACACTCAAAGAACTGCTGTTGATACTCGTCAAATGTCTGGCGCAAAGCCTCAAAGTTAGTGAGGTCAAAGCAGTCAATCACTCCACCATGCAGCCCTTTGCTGATAGCCTCTTTATCTTCTTCTGATACGATGTGATTGATGACGAGCCTCATCTTGCCACCATTAGAGATAAAGGATGCGAATCCATCAGCCAGCACGCTGATAGTTGCTGAACTGAAATAGCCCAATTGAAGGTCAAACTCCTTGCTGTTCTCCAAACAGTCGTTGAAGAACTTCTCTGGCGAGTTATACTCTCCAGGTCTATACGTTCCGTCCTCTGCCCAATCTACTTCGTACAGCATAACAACCTCCTATATAAAGCAGTTTGTACACATAATATCATCGCCAAGGATGTCCACAAGCGTGGTTCCTTTGTTCTTCTCTTTGTTCTCCTTCTGACGGCGGATGATGTCGAGTTTCACCTGGCGGATGCGCTCTGGCTTGATGAGGTCAGCAAGGCTCTCGTTCTGATTCCATGTATAGCCATCCTTCTCAAACTCCATCGCTTTAGCATAGAGGTCTGGGTGTTGCTCGTAGAGCCATATCCATTCTATCTTCTGCTGGAAGAAACAGAAGTAGCAGCCTGAGCGACTGCGGCAATAGGTACCTGTCTCACCATCCACCTCAAAGGGTATCTCTTCATAGTAGGCAGGAACTCCAACACCGCTTTCTCGAAGTAAGCGAAAAATGTCTTCCTTCACCAGCACGTCAGTATTATCCAAAAGCGGGAACGATTCCAACTTACCCACAGGATAGTCAGTCGTTTTCAGGAACTCGAACACCGCATGATTGAACAGTTTGACATCGTAATCCAGCAGTGCATTCATCTTCTTGGAATAGTAGAACTGCTTGGTGATGGGTTTCTTCACCGTCTCGATAATTTCATCGCGCAGGAATCCTTCTGGTGTCAGTCTCTCGTATATGTCCACAATCTGCTCCAAGTTCTCTTTGTGCAGGAACTTGTTTATGACATCGATGCTCCAGATGTTCTTGCGGAATGGGAACACGGCTTGGATATTGGGCTTGCTGGAAATATAGCCGTCTCTATCCTCATCGCCACGAATACCTACGTATGAAACCGCATAGTCATCACCCACATACTCCTCAAACTTGTCGAGTTTCATCTTCTTGGTACACCAGCGGGCTTGGGGCGAGGGTAGGAAACCGCCCATCGCTTTCAGGAAGTGATGGAATGGTGTTGGTTCAGGGCTACCCTCAGCAGCACGCAGTCGTTCTATCTTTCCCAAGTAGGCTTCCAGGCGATTGATGAGTGTTTCCGTTTCAGCCAGTTCGCAACCTGTATCTGAATTGTAGTACTCAATCTTCAAGGATGGGTACGTCTGTTTCAGATAGATGGCGAGTGCTGCGCTATCCTTGCCGCCTGATATGCCTAATATATGTCTTACCTTTGTCATTGTTTCATCTTCTTGTTGAGTATCGACAGCAACGTACAAACATCCACGTTGGTATCGCCAGACAGCAGTTCGCTGATTTTCTTTTCCAGTGTTTCTGCCTTCTGTTTGTCTTTCTCAGGCAGGACGTAGGTCTGCGTCCTAACGCTGGTTCCCTTGTTTGTCACCATATCGAATGAGTAGGCATCCGTCTTGTCGCCTTCATTTACCTGCTCAGAGATAGAGGAATACTTCTCACATTCACGGAACAGATACAACAGATCGTCAGCCAACTTGTCTTCCTGTTCGTCCTTCAAGGTGTCGAGTCTCTGCTCCAGGATGGTATAGCAGATAGACTGGTACCACTGAGTGCGATTGTCGTACTCCGTCATCACATGGTGGTAGAACTCACGCTGTTTGTCTGTCAACAGATAGGCCTTTACGTTAGCCAGTCTGCTACGTATCTCTGTTACGTATTCGTTGTATTCATACGACTCCAGCCCGAAACCTTCTACCAATCGTTCCTCCAAGCGGTCTATCAGTTTGCTGTAGCAAGAGCGCAACTCCTTGATGGCTCGTTGGATGGTGTTGCCGTATTCCTCCCTGAACCGCTCCTGCTTCAACTTCTCGTCGTCAAAACCAAGTGCCTCAGGCATATCCTCCAAGAAAGCCTTCTCTGGGTCTTTCGCCTTTGCCAGTACGTCACGGAACTTCATCGTGGATGCGTGGTCAAACTTGCGGGTATGCTTCGTATAGTCGTTCAGCCGCATATAGAAACTGAGGAACGGCTTGATGGTCTCGATGAAACTGGCATTGGTGATAGCAGACTCCTCGCCAAGATTGATAAACCGGCGGTACTGGTTGAAGAAGCCCAACTTCACACCATCGCCTGCAAACTTCTTCACCTCGAAGTCGCTCGGATGCTTCTGCAGCAGGTCGAAAAACTCCATGTTGACGTTGGGCATGAAGGCTCCCTTTGACGCATCGTAGAGGGCAAAGTCCTGACGCTTGATAAAGAGGTAGGTAGGAATCCAGAAGTCCAGGAAACCCTGCTTCAGTTTATAGGGCTGGGCAGACAGAATCTTTATCAACTCTGATACCTTCCTCGCCTTGTTCTCAGAACTCTGCAGGAAGTCCTCGCTGGCCTTCCACAACGGCATAAAGCCCTCGTTGCTTGGAGCGTCTGCAAACTCCCCATCCACATGCAATCCTGTATTCTTCAGCAACGAGAAATAGATGGTCTTCTCTGGTGGGAACTTGTCTGCAGGGAATCCAAGATTCTCTTCGCTATTATGCTCTATCAGATTGGCGAGATAGTTCTTGCGGGCAGACGAAATTGTGCCACTCAGTTTGTGCTTGTTGAACAGTTCGTTGTTCATCACGGGTGTCTGATGGTAGATGGTGTCGCACACCTTGGAGAGCAGGCGGTTGAAGTCACGATGCGACTCTACTTTCTGTTCCTTGCCATTGAACACCCAGACGACGCGGTTCTTGTAGGCAAAGAGGTTGTCGCTGATAGCTTTGTTCAGCAACGCTTCTTCGTACTCCTTCAACTTCTGTATCTCCGTGACGGCAACACGGTCGTTCTTATCGAGCACCCGCTCCAACAGGTACATGTATTTCTTGATGTTGTACAGATGATCAACAATCTCTTCCGTATTGTTGAAATATGCAAATATCAAGGCATGCTCTGAGTTGGCACTAAACTCTTTGATGTCCTTTAGCGCATCTTCCTTTGTCGAAAAAATCAGTTCGATGTATCCATCTGTGTCACCCTTGGGTACAAACTCCACGGGTTCTTCACGTATCTCATAGTCGAAGAATCGTGGTGTACCTTTATGATAGTAGTGGGCCTTGACGGGTGAGATACGCTTGTTGAAGAACACGCTCAGTTCATCGACAAAGGTAACGGGGCGCGACACCATCAGTCCAGCCTCACGTATCTCTGCTTCCAAATCCACGTCTGTTCCCTCGAACAGCATCAGTCGCTCCTTATAGGCAGCATAACGGATAATCTTCTTTGTGGTCAGTTTCTTGATAATCGTCTCAGCATCATCTATTCCCATTGCCAGTCGGGCATATGCTGCCATTTGCTCCACTGATAGTTTAAAGCCTGCTGTGCCAAAGAGCGACATCATGCCAATAGCTTTCACTATCTTGACGGCATGAAGCATTTCTTCCTTTGAAGCCCACTCTTGACCTTCCACTCGTTCTATTGACACCTGCATGCTGCTCCAGTTCATCGAGTCGGCATTAGCGTCTTTCAGGTAGGAGTAAAAGTTGTAGAGCACGTAGTCGTACACATTCTGTAGGTTATAGGTCTCATTGGCCTTAGGCTCAAACTCCATGATGGCGTTGCTGCCCCGTGATGCCAAGAAGGTGAACAGCGAACGCTCGTTCTGTCCATAGCGCTGAATAGCAGAAGTGACGGCGTAGGTAGAGAAGAGGTCCAGCGGATAGAGTTGCAGGGCTGTTTCTGTAGAGAAATCATTAGCCACGTAATGTGTCTCTTTCGCCAGTTCGCAGAGTGGTTTTGCGTTCTCTCCAACAATGGTCTTTCGCTCTTCCTGTAGTTGTTGTGAGGCCAAGAGCAGCAACTGCTCTATGGGTTCTACGAAGGTAATCTCCTTGAAGCGGCCTTTTACCTTTGTCCACTCATTGGTCTGCGCTTCTGTCATGCCTTTAGCGTAGGCGGAGAAGTTCTGGTGCAGCGTGGTGATCAGGAGTATCTGCCGCTGAGGATTGTTCACCACCTCGCAGAGCTTCTGCAAGAAGTAGAGTTCCTTCTCGGGATTGTTCTTGGCGGCATGCTCCAGTACCTTGCCAAACTCATCGATGATAATGACGAGAAACTTACCCTGTTTCTGACAGCGGCTATAGTAGGCTTTCAGTTCGTCGAGTACGCTGATCTTGCTGCCCTCCACGTTGAGGCTTCTTCGCAGCAGGGTTTGCATCTCCGTATAGTCGCCCACAATCTTCAGTATCTCAAATTTGGAGGTCTGCTGTAGCGATTTCGGATTCAGCAAGTATTGCTGTTTCCGCTGCTTCTGCAAGTCCGATTCCAGTGCCAACAGAAAACTCGACTTGCCTGTGCCGTAGGTGCCGATGATGGTAAACGAGTGGATGCCAGTCTGGTAGTCGCTTACAATGCTGTGGATGGCATGTAGGGCATTAGGCGTTACGATGTACTGCGCATCAGCAGCAAAGCCATTCTCGATGTTGGCTGAAAGACTAAACGTGTGCTTCATAATAATCGTCTAATACCTGTTTGTAATCCAAATCATTTGTGAACTGCACCTGACGGATTCCCGCCACTTCGTTGTACGATACATTAGCACTATAAGTATTTGCCAGCTGTTTCAGCATCTGTACCGTTTCATAGTCTGTCATGCAGAAGGTCAGCCCCACGTGGTCTTGTATTGCCTCGAAGGGAATGGTGCTGTCGCCCGTCTGCTCTTTCAGCATCAAGAGTCCATACAGAAAGACCTCTGGCGTCACTTTCCGCTTACCCTCCACATTAAAGTAGTAGCCCTTGCCCGTTGAGTTCTGGCGAATCAGGTCAAGGTCTATCAGCAGCGACGAGAAGTCCTCGTTCGACTGCGATTTGCGGGGTAGGGAATAGTTCTGCAACAGCACTCCGATGTCTTTCTTCACTGTATTGTCGTTGTAGGCATACTGTTTGCCTGCCTCTGCCACCTTCAGTTTGACGTAGGTCTGCACCTGTTCGCGCTCAAACTGGCTGCGCTCCCGTTGCACACCACAGAAGAACATGTTGTAGAGCGTGGCCTCACGCAGGAAAACCAGTTGGAAGTGTAGCAGCCAGAGCGTGGCTAAATCCTCCATATAACAGTCCTTGCCCGTCGCGTCATCGAAGAGATAGTGTCCCAACCAGGTAGCCCCGTCAGCATCCATCACGCCAAAGGCCTTCAGCCAGAAGCGGATGCTGGCCACCATATTCTTCCCGACGCCCAAGTCAATCACCGCCTCTGGCGAGTTGAAGTCCTTGCCCGCCACCACGAAGTCGTAGCCTTTCTTCAACCACAGTGTTTTGCACGGAAATGACTCATGCCCAGAGAACGTATATTTCTTGTCCTTACTATTGTTCGTACTCATTGTTTTAAGTTCCGTAATAGGCAAAAAAGAAACGTACCCTCCTCTTCAAATATCTCTGCTACAGCTGTCGTGGAAATTAGCCAGAAACGAAATACGAAGAAAGGGTACGCCTATTACGGCGTACCTAACTTCCTCCGAGGCTCGTTTCTAAAGTTTTTCCACGACTTTGTAGCCAGAACCTCTTCAGATAGTTGATACTATCAACTTTGCCAATAAGTTACTGCATGGCATCCTTTGTTCTGCCCTTAATAGGGCCAAAGACACAATGCGACTGCAAAAGTACAAAAAATATTTCTATTTCGCCACATTATTATAAAAAAAGATGCGAAAAAGAGCGGAATTATTTGGAAGATGCGGGATACAAGATAAAGGACACAAAAATCGTGCTACAAGTGCTACAGCAGGGGTTAAACGTCTGATTGTGAGCATAAAAGCTGTAGCACGATTCATGAAAATCGTGCTACCATCGTGCTACCATCGTGCTACAGCTGTGCTGCGATTTGGCCGCTGCCCCTTTCCGCAGGTGCAAGTGGCTGACGTACAGGGTGGAAAGGCCGTCCGGCAGGGGCTGTGAGGCTTGTTTGCAACCTTTTGCCTTGGCGCAAAACACCTTGCGGGCCAGCGCAAAATACCTTGCGCCTTGGCGCAAAACAGCGGGCGGTTGTTTTCGGTGTAGCATGATTGTTGCACGATGGTAGCACGTTGGTAGCACGTTGGTAGCACGATTTTCAGGAATCGTGCTACAGGTAACGTGCTGGCTGTCAGCTTGTTGATGCAAGATGTAGCACTTGTAGCTCGATTTTCAGTAATTCAATGGCGGGTGAGAAACCTGCCCTCCTATAAATGAAGGCACCACCTGCAGGAAGCGGTGCAGGAAAAGGTGCAGGAAAAGGAGTGCAAACGGCTGAAAACCAGGGTTGGTGCAGAAAATAGGCAGATGAACTGCCAAAAAACACCAAAAAACCTTTGGCCGTTGACGAAAGAAATGCTACCTTTGCAGCCTGCTTAGGCAGCATTTACTCTTTTGTAGAAGAAGCAAACGGCAGGCATCATGGATTTCCGTACAGTAGTCACTATTCAAAAACCACCCTTCCTCATAGAGCCGCTCGAAGAGCTGCTCTTCGTCGGCTCCTGCTTTGCCGACAGCATAGGGCGTCGCTTCCAGGAAGAGCACTTCCCCGTCGTCGTCAACCCCTTCGGCACCATGTACAACCCCGCATCGGTGCTGCACACCATACAGCGATGCCAGGCGGCTCCGCGAGTGGCCTTCATCACACTGGGCACCAACCACGTCTACCGCCTGAAGGAGACGGGCGAGATCGTCGACAACTGCCAGAAGCGGCCCCAGCGCCTCTTCCAGGAAGAGGAGCTCAGTGTGGCGCAGTGCCTGGACTTCCTCGGCCAGGCCGTCGACGAGTTACTGCGCCGCCGTGCCGACGCCCATGTCGTCGTCACCGTCAGCCCCATACGCTATGCCAAGTACGGCTACCACGGCAGCCAGCTGTCGAAGGCCACGCTGCTGCTCGCCGCCGACGAGCTCTGCCGCAGATACTCCTGTGCACACTATTTCCCGGCCTACGAGATAGTGCTCGACGAGCTGCGCGACTACCGCTTCTACCAGCCCGACATGCTGCACCCATCGCAGCAGGCCGTCGAATACATCTGGGAGCGGCTCTTCGATACCTACCTCAGCCCACTGGCACAGCAGTTCGTGCGCGACTGGCAGCCCATCAAGGCGGCAATGCACCACAAACCCTTCCATCCCGACAGCGAAGAGTACCAACAGTTCCTGGCCCAGGCCAAGGAAAATGAAGCGGCTCTTCTCGCGCGCTATAATATATAAATGTGTAGCGGCGTTTTAGTGTGTCTTATGTCAACTTCTGCGAATTTTTTTGCCCCTAAATGAAAAAAAGTTGCAGAAATATTTGGTGGGTCTTCAAAAAGTTCGTACCTTTGCATCCGCTAAACAGGGAAGCCCCTTGTGAGGCATCTGAGAAAGAGTTCTTTGAAAGACTTACATAGACAGAAGTAGTACAAGAAGCAAGCGCCCATCCGGGTGCTTGGGTAGAAGAAACGAACCGTCAATGATTACGTTTTACAATAAATCGTAAATCGAAAATAAATCGTAAATCGAAAATTAGTAAATCGTAAATACTATTGGTGCTTTTTAACTTGATACTTTTTGGATAGTCGTCCTGTGACAGATCAGACAGTTCTGCGTCCCGCGGTTTTCCCGCGGCGATGCCTGGACAAAGATATTTTTACAATGAAGAGTTTGATCCTGGCTCAGGATGAACGCTAGCTACAGGCTTA
>OCTX011744496.1_pt1 | contig 19000 bp, 10 predicted proteins | sample 1539691 | NCBI WGS metagenome assembly OCTX01 (sample SAMN02144231, study PRJEB22623) | gut metagenome | biome: sheep rumen | host: Ovis aries | place: New Zealand | reverse complement strand
CAGTCATTTGAAGATTGGTTAAATGATGATGACACAGCAGATGATTATAATTCAGCAATATCTGTGGCAACTTTAAAATCTTTTGTTAATGCTTTACTTAAACCACAAGAAACCACTCCAGGTGGTGATGATTCTGGAGATACACCTGCTGCAATTCAATTAGGATTATTATGGGAGCCAAATGCGGAATTGGGAGAAAATTTAACTTCTTTAGGATTGTTGTCTCTCAGTTCTACGGGACAAATGGTGAATATTGGTATACCTAGTTCTATCTTAAATCCTCCTAATAAGATAACTTATACTGGGCAACTAACAAATAACGGTTCAAGTGGTACTGATGTAAATGGCGAACCTTATATTACTCGTAATATACCGAATGATTTATTTTTTGTAAGAGGTGATGAAATTACTCCTTCAACATCTCCGCGCACCTTTGAGGCTGGAAATGGTATTGCTTTAGGTAATTCTAATTTATCTCGAACAGTAATTGGAGCTAATGAAGAAGTTACAGATAGACCTGAAAATCAATTACCATATCATATTCGTTTTGATACTGATAAATTAGTACTTGGATATAATCAAGGAGAGGAGTTTAATCAAGTACTAGTTAGACCAGCTTTAAATGTTGAGGGAACAGTAACCACAACCCAAACCATTGATGCTGGCGCACAGATTAACGGTACAAGAATATATGGAGGTAGTTCAAAACCTACTTGGGCAGGAGTTGATGAACCAGACAACTACAACTCTGCTACTGTTATTTCTGAAGGCGACATTTACGAACAAAACGATTTATTAAAAAATCGTTATAGCCCAAAATTAAAAACGATGACTTTAGTTAGTAGTGTTATTAGTATACCATATAATCGAATGGCTCGTTTCAAAATCTCTTGGCCTACTAGCGCAGAAACTACTAATTGGAAACCTATTGGAATAGTAGGTTACAATATTGATGCTGTAGATACTCAGAATCCTAATGATGGATTATGGTCAAATGTTTGGGAATTATTTGTAGTATATGATAATCAAGACCATAATTTAGCAGATGGAAAAATAAATGATGTACAAGCTGCAATTATGAATTTACATCCAAATAAGAGCCTTAAAATTAAATTAAAAGTGCGCTTATTGTGTATGAGAACAGATATAGGAGAATAAAAATGACGAGTGATTTTACTGGTTTCAGTTTTAATGGTATTCACAGTTCTACACTCGGTATTATAAGAGTTAGTGATGGAGACCGTTATGAGGAAGAGTTGCAATCCGAAGTGCGAGACAAAACTGTAGAAATTCCCGGCAATGACGGAGACTACTACTATGGAAGTACTTATGGTCCAAAATCTCATACTATTGAAATTGCTTTTGATTCTATGACTGAAAAGCAATTTAGACAGTTAAGACAATTATTTGGTACTAAAAAGATTTGTGAATTAGTTTATGATGAGAGACCTTATAAAGTTTATTATGTAAAAATTGAAGAGCCTATTGATTTAAAATATATTTGTTTTGATGAAGAAGAATGGTATTGGGAATCTGAAAATCATGAAGGTTATATACCTAATAGTATTGACCATAAAGTATATACAAAGAAAAAAAGACGAATTTATAAGGGAGAAGGAACTATTAGTTTAATTTCTTATTATCCTTTTGCAAAGCAATTATATAATATATTAGAATATTATGATAGGTATGCTCCAGCAGGTGTTCATTATACCAATATAGATGAATGGAAGGATTCAAGCGGTATTTTAGATGAAAAGACTTGGAACGATAACCAAATAGACCAAGTTAGAGTTTTAAAAAATAATTTTTATAGCTATGCTATAAATGTATATAATCCAGGAGATATGGATGTAGGTTTTTGTTTATACATACCTTTTGACGATTCAGGAAAAATATCTCCGCGCAAGGGACAAAAACATATAATTATTAATGGTGATACAGATGTATTACTATTAAATGAAATTACTAGACGTAATAGTGCTGATACTGGGGTAATTATTAACACAGTACATCATTTAATTGAAGGTGTAAATTTTGCACATTTAGATTTTAAATATGATAAACGTACTCCGTCATGGGAAACTACTGGTACATTATATAATGATGCTATTGTAGAAGGAAATTTCCCTTGTATTAGACGTAAAGATTGGAACACATGGGACGAAGGGACTAAATGGAGTGACACCTCACAATTACAAGGTATTTATATTAGTTGTGGAGATGTTCCTCAAGATAAAAATATAGTAATTTATTATAATTACTTATATTTCTAGGAGGCAAAGGAATGGGCGAATATTACAGTAAACCGTATGAAATTTCCATTTGGGAAGACCGCCTAATTAGTGAAGATAATAAATCAAAATATTTTAAAGAATTTAAAATAGCAACATTGGGTTCAAACACAATGACTTCTCCTCAAAGAGCTGTGAATCCAGTGTTGATTGAAGACGTCAATGGAGAGAAGACATTAACGTTTTCTTTGGCGTATAAATATTTTGACCCTTTACAAGGGGAAATTGTTATTAATCCTTTATATAAATATTTAGTAAATGAGCGGAAAATTAAACTTTTCTATAATAATAAGTGGTATGACTTTGTTATTAAAACACGAGAAGAGTCGGGCGATGAGAATATTTATAACTACACAGCTAAAGAGCTGTTTTCATTAGAGTTAAGTAAGGTTGGATATAATATTACTTTAGACCAGTCATTGGGTAATAATCAAGGAACTATTACTGAATTAGCTGAAAAAGTATTAGAGGGTACAGATTGGCAATTAGATAAAGAAAATACAGATTTACTTCAGCAATTGGTACAAGACCCAATTTATAATGGTGTTCTTGAAACAGAAATAGAAGTTTTAAATCTAGACACTAACGAAAAAGAATCTTTATCACAGGGGCAAGAAATTTATTTCTTTTACTCTTATGTAGCGAATAAAACTCAAGAAAATGTACAATTTATGTGCGTTAGTGCTACTGGCCAAGAACAAATAGATGACCATTATGTAATTACAAGCACTAATTATCGTTTGTTAAATAAAGTAAGTTTTGAAGAAGTTGATGGTATAATAAAGATTGTTGATGCTACCAATCAAACCGAACTAATTACTTTAAATGAACTAAATTATACATATCAAGGATATAGATTAGCTTATGGACCTTTAACTACGTTTGATGCAGTAGCTAATCGTACAGTAGATATTTATAAAGCAGAGTATAACGACCGCGCGCAAACAATATATCATTATCTTGATTACAGTTATGCTACTTCTGAAGTAGTTCGGTCTTTTTTGACCAATGGAAGTAACTTTAATACTTTTGAGAACGGAACTGTTCAAGGATGGAAATCGCGTACAGAGTTAAGTAGAGCTAATGGGGAAATACCTGTAGTACAGCCGCTATCTTTTGTTCATTATCCTCCTATACATAATAGTTTGGATTTGAGAGCAATAGATATGATATCTACAATTGAAGGATATTTACAATTAAAATTTCACGATGTCCTTGGACCAAATTATGAAAACACTTATTATAATAGCGGTTTTGAAGATGCGGCTTCAGCTATTAACCATATTACTGCTGGTGAAGAGTTTGTTTTACGTACTAGGTTTAAGATGGGAGATGAAAAACTAACAGAATTAAAACCTGGTAAAGGCGGTATTCGTGCAATAGTAGCTCTTTATACAGAAGAAACGGATGAAAATAAGCAATTTCCTTATTACTTATCCGAAGAGTCAAAAGCTAAAGGGCTTAAATCATATTTAACCGTATATAAAATTAATCCTGAGAATATAATTTTAAATTTCGATGGAGACTTTCAACTTAGTGAAAATGTTATTCAAAATGGTTCATTTGATAGTACTTTTACAAAATATATAGTAGATGATGTTGTACAAACGCCTTCTACGTTATACTGTTATAAAGATAAAAATAATTTAGATAATGTTTATGTTTGGAATTGTACAGAAAAAAAATATGTACTCAAGGATGATAAATATACCGATTATTATTTAACTACAACAAAAGCTCGAGTTTCTTGCACAAATAAAATGATGTCTGACCCACTAACAAGAATTGGTGTGTTTTTATATGTAGATGACCCAAACTTAGTTGGAGAAGATAAATATATTTATTTACAGGATGTACAGTTAACTCGTTGTTATAGAAATAATGGAGAAATTACTTTACAAGGTAATGTACCTCAATCTGGCGCGGTTGCAAAAGACCAATTTTATTTACAGCCTCTTAAGGGGATGACATTTGACGAGGTTAACTTATATGAATCTTTGGAAGACCTCGCACGAGTGTTAGGTATACCGAGTTCGGTTATTTCTCAAGTATATAATGAAAATTCTGAAAAAATTCTTTCTATTCAAGCCGAACACTCAAATATTTTTGATATATTACAATCATTATGTGAAACCTTTGAATGTTGGTTACATATTGATGTAAAACACGATAGTAATGGCGCGATTGCATTAGATAAAAATAATAATCCAATTAAACGCATTTCTTTTAAAAAATATGCGGGTAAAGATAATTATGCTGGTTTTAGATATGGTGTTAATTTAGAGTCAATTTCAAGAACTTTTGAAAGTGATGAGTTGGTTACAAAATTAATTGTTGAACCAGTACAAAGTGAATATGTTGATAGCGGCTTAGTAGATATACAATATGCTCCAAGTAATACAAGCGGGCAATCTTATATTTTAAATTTTTCTTATTATCAAAATCAAAATTTAATTGATACCGTTGAAGTTAATAAAGATGTTAATGAATTTAATACCAAAATTAAAGAAATTAACAATGAACTACATCAATTAACTTCAGAACGTGATAGTTTGGCATTAGCCTTAACGAGATTACGTAGTAAATATACAGTAATTGAAAGCTTAATTGATGAAGCTAGAGACAAATATGAAGAAGGAAAAGCAGACTTTGAAAAAGTTACTAAAATTCCTTATGACGAATTTGTTTCAACCTATAATACATTAGAAGAGTATGTTGAAGAACAAACGGAAGAAGCAAAGAAAAATAACGATAGAGAATTTTCAATTGCTACGAATGATACTATTGTTGATATTATTGGTCAAATTTATTTGTCTGCTTCAGTTGTCAATAATTATGTTGGTATTTTAACTAATTTAAAAGAAGAATATCGACTATTAGAATTAAAATACAAGGGAGCAAAAGAATACGGAATATCAATCAATATTAATCCTCAATCTATAGAAGTAGGAAAACCTATAATTACTACTGTTGCGATAGATGATTATCTAAATGGTCTTTCTTTTACTCTTTCTAATGAGGAAGAAGCATTAGAATATAGTACTGATATTAATAATAGGATTTTTGAATTATACAGCGGTATTCCTTATAATTTATTTACAATTACTGCTATTCCAGAGCATTATAGCTTAGAAGTATTTACTAATAATCAGTCTTATATTATTAGTAGAGAAAGCGTACAAAATAGTAGTTTTAGAATTTATAATCCTGATACAAATAGTTCTATATTAAGACGTTTTAAGTTAATACCAGATAAAGAATGGAAGGCACAATATCCTGGTTATGATGATAAAGAAGAGCAACTAATTGATGAGAAAAAACAATTAGAAACAGAATTTTATAAAAAATATAGTCGATACATTCAAGAAGGAACTTGGACATCGCAAGACTATATTGACCCAGAGTTGTATTATTTAGATGCTCTTCAAGTTAGTAACACCTCCGCGCAACCAAAAGCTAGCTATACGATTCAAGTTACTGAAATTAGCGAATTACCAGAGTATAATAATTATTACTTTGAAATTGGAGATAAAACTTATATTGAAGATACTGAAATCTTTGGTTATACTTATACCACCTTTAATGATTCTATTACAGTTGAAAATGGTTCTACACAATCGGAATCTTTATATATAAGAACTCCAGTCAGAGAAGAAGTAATTGTTTCTCAAACTGAATGGCACTTAGATTCTCCTGAGGAAAATGTAATTACTATTCAAAATTATAAAACTCGCTTTGAAGATTTGTTTCAACGCATCAGCGCGGCGGTTCAAACAGTAGAGTATAATGAAGCCACATATGCAAAAATAAGTTCTATTCTTGATAGTAATGGACTTATTAAACCGGAATTGTTAAGTAACTCAATGTTAGGGGCTGCAGGAGATGGATTTACTTTAACTTCTAATGGTTCAATTCGTACTGATGGGTCTGGGTTAATAATCCAAGATTTGACAAATGGTGGAAATTATGTTAAAATTATTAACAGTGGAATACAAATTTCTTCTGATGGCGGTAAGACTTGGAGTACGGCTCTTAATGCACAAGGAATTTCTACTGATAATTTAACAGCAGGAACTATTAACACACAAAATATCTGGCTAATGGATGGAGATAACCCATCTTTCCGTTGGGATAAAGCTGGTTTAAATGCATATGGACTCGATGAAAATGGACAGGAAGCTTATAACTTAAGAACCTATGTTCGTTTTGATAAGTATGGTTTATATGGAGTTAAAAATGGAGAAAACTTCATAGCATCTTCCTTACAGAATATAAAAGATACAGCATTTTTTGGAGTTACTTGGGATGGCTTCTTTATTAAAAACTCATACAAAGATGGCGGATATGTTAGTATTAGTTCTGATAATGATTTCCAAGTAGTACAAGGAAATCAAGAACGTATTAAAATAGGTGCATTAGAGTTTGATGACACCGGCGCGCCTACTAAGTACGGCATGAACATTAAAAATGCTGATGGTGAACCAGTATTTACTACCGGTAGTGACGGTAATGTTACTATGACTGGTACTATTAACGCTACAAATGGTATTTTTAGTGGTATAGTTGACATAGGTCCTCAAGACCAAAACCACGTAGTAATAGATGGTGAAATGGCCACTATTAGAAGTAGTAATTACGCTGAAGGCGCGAGCGGACTTGGTTGGGCCATTAACGGTGATGGTGATGCTACTTTTTCGAACGTATCTGTTCGAGGTTCAATTAAAACTGCAGTATTTGAATATGAAGAAATTCAAGCTGTTGGCGGCGCATTTTTATTTAGACCTTCTTCAAGTATTAAAAGTGCGAGATTTGAACCTTCAGAGATTACTGTAATAAGTGAATCTGGTGAAGAAGAAACTATTCAAACCTATTATCATTATGGAGAAAATGGTGAGATAGTTTATAATGATTTATATGTTACAGTAGAAAAACCACTTGTATTTAGAGAAAATAATTGGGTGAAAATTAGTAACTATGCTAATGAACAGGCGCCCGCTCCAACAGATGCAGCTGGTATGATTGGTAATGGTGGACTATCTCATATCTATAAAATTAAGAGCATCAATGTTAATACTAATTCGTCTGATTCATCTGATTATGTAGTAGAAGATGGTGATTACGTTCCTTCTGATTCTGATACTATCGAAGAGACGTTAGAATATACTAATGAAATTTGTTTAGAGGGCGCCGGCGCCATATTAGAAATTACAACTTTAGATGACTTAGCTGGCGGCTCATTATTGGATTTTGGTAGTCATAAGCAAGATGAAGAGGGATTAGATATTCCTGGTGACCATAATTACGGAATTGGAATTAACAGCTCTGATAATTATGTTAATTTACCACCTCGAACTATAAGTTTATTTGAAACCACAATTCATCCAGATAAATCTATTAAAGTTACTTACAATTATCGAGGAATTTTAGGAACATTACCTAAACTTTCTAATGATTTAGTTAGTCCACTATATACTCGATATATGGAAGGCCAGCAAGGTATTTTTACAAATAATATGTATATTGGTGATAAAAATCAGTACATGGCTTTTTATACCGATGAGCAAGGCCGAACACAATTACGTGTAGTGGCTAAAAAATTTGAAGTATTACCAGATGATGGAGATTTGATTGATTTAGGTAATAGTATAGTTGACCAAAAAATTCAATATAATGTTTCAATTAGTACAGAGTATAATTCATTAGAAGAAGATTGGGCACTTACTCCATATGAGGTTGGTGAAAATGAATATCTATGGCAAAGAACTTATGTTAAATATGCTAATGGAACAATAGATTATTTACCTTCTGAGGAAGGATATTATGTTTCTAGTGAAGCTGGACAACCAGGACCTCAGGGACCAGCTGGAGAAGATGCAGTAGTTTTAACAATTGATAGTTCTAATGGTAATACTTTTAAAAATAGTGGTGTTGATACTAAATTGACAGTTACTATATATAAAGGAACAACAATTATTACTGACTTAACACAATTACAACAGGCTTTTGGCAATACCGCATATTTACAATGGTATTGGAAGAGAAGAGGAGATTCTACTTTTAAAGAGTTATTATCAACTGATAGTATGCTATCTAATGATGGCTTTACACTAACTTTAACTCCTGATAAAGTAGATGTTAAAGTAGTTTTTCAGTGTGAAATTAAAACAGTAGATGAATAATGGAGGTTTTCTAAAATGGCAATTAAGGCATTGGGCCAAATTTCAATTATAGATTTAACAGATGGTTATACAGTTTCTTTAGACCAAGACTCTGGAAGTTTTACTGCAGATTCTAATTATAAAGCGGTTAATAACAGTACTCAATTTTCTGTAAATATTACGGCTTTGCAGGGCGGTGATAGCATACCAGGTGGAGCAAAGATTGGTACCTGTGTGATAAAAGATGCAACAGGTACGGATATTACAAGTGGAGGAAGAATTACTGCTACTGCGGCAAGTGGTAATCTTTCTCCAGTTACAATTACAATTTATGGCGGAAGTAGTCAAAGTGCTTTTACTGGTGAAATGGCTACTGTTACAATTCCGGTTTACGTTGAGGGTAATCCAAGTTCTCCTAAACCTGCTACTGATATAGTTATTATGAAAACTTTTACTATCAGTGCAGCGGCGCAAGGAACGTCTGGAACCCCTGGTACTTCTTCTTATACTCACATTAGATATGCTGAAGACGACCAAGGTACGGGCATGAACGCAGACCCAGATGAGAGCAGACCATATATGGGTATCGTTGTTACTAATTCTTCAACTGCACCAACAACTCCTAGTAGTTATTCATGGACTAAATATTTAGGAGAAGATGGACAAGATGGAACTAATGGCGTTGATGGAATTACATATTATATTCATTCTTCTAACGGAACTTATTTTAAAAATACAGGAGTTAATACTCGTTTAACCGTTCATATTTATAAAGCAGATGGTACAGAAGAAGAGATTCCAAGTAATTTAGAATGGTATAAGGGAGACCCAAATAGTGGAGGTACTAAAGTTACAAATACGTCACATCGTTCATATATAGATTTAACTGCTAGCGATGTAACAAATACAGAAACCTTCTTTGTAGTATTAGAGGAAACTGAATAAAAAGGAGAATAAAATGGCTATTGTAAAAAAGGTGGTTGGGCAAATCACATTAAAAGTATTGATAGATGTGAGTTCAGTAACTTATTACTATCTTTTATTGCCTAGTGCCGCGCCAGTGCCAACAAAACCAACAGTCAGTCCTCCGCCAACAATTACTACAGAAGGATACAGTGGATGGAGTGAAACTGAACCTGGATATACTTCTGGAGATACTAGAAGTTTATACGTTACAGTGAGAACAATATATAGTGATGGGTCGTTTGCTTATACGACCCCATCACTTTCATCTTCATATGAGGCCGCAAAAGAGGCTTATAATAGAGCACAAAGTGCATTAAGTTTAGCCGGAGAAACCAGACAATATTTCTGGGATATATCAACTGCTATTGATTCAGACATACCTGCGGGCGCGTATGTAACAAGTGTACCTAGCAGTACTTTTGAACGTACTAAAAGTGGCGGTAATATTATTATTCAATCTACAGGTTTAACTATTAGAGATGGTATTACTCAGTTAGCTTCTTTAACTGGCAATGCTTTAAATTTTTATAATCCTCAGGCACAGTCTGGTCAAAATTCTTTAGTTTTATCAATTGGCGCAAACGGTACTTTACAGAGTGGGAATTATTCTCGTGGAAGCGATTCTAAATTTGCTTCAGACGGAACAAAAATTGATTTAGTAAAGGGTGATATTATTACGAAATATTTCCGTTTGTCTCAAGGATTAGAAAATTTAAATGCTGGTGCATATATTCATGGAACGATTGAGGCTTTAGACGGCTCTATTGGGTCTGACTCAACAAATTATTGGGAAATAGGTAATAGTACTGATTATAATTTACACGATACGGCTAAAATTATTGGCCATGGGTCATCTTTTATTCAATTGGGTGATGATAATACTTGGCGCCTTGCCACTAATCGTATTCATACAGGATGGTATACTACCACTGATTCATTATTACATTATCCTAGTATTGATTCTAAGTATTGGGATTTTGGTATACATACTCCAACCGCAGCAACAGATAAGTTTTTATATATTAGAAAAGCCAAAGATGGAGCTACTTTAACAACTTTATTATATGATATAGATGATACATATACTACATCTCAATGGGATTATCAGTTTTGGATTGACGGCAGTGGTAATGTTCATGCACCAGGTTTTTATATAGGTAATTCAACGACTCCAATTGGTGGCGGCGCAGGAACGACAGCTCAAAAAATTATTAACTCAGATAACACCTATGGAAAAGGTAGTAATACAAAACCAATTTATATAGATAGTAATGGTTATGTTCAAGAAAGTGGATATACAATAAATAAATCAGTACCATCAGATGCTAAATTTACTGACCATATTACGAGTGCTACCACTAGTGGAACTGGGAATGCAGTTACTTCAATTACATCTGATTCAAATGGTAATTTAACAGTTAAGAAAGACATTACTTTTTTAACTTCTTATACTGAAACAGACCCTACAGTACCGGCTTGGGCAAAAGCTACAAATAAACCAAGTTATTCTTATTCTGAAATTACTGGTACAGTACCACAGTCAGCTTTACCAAGCTATGTAGATGATGTTGTAGAATATAACGGTAAATCTAGTTTCCCAACTACTGGTGAAGCGGGTAAAATATATGTAGATACATCTACAAATTTGACTTGGCGCTGGAGTGGTACAACTTATGTGGAAATTAGTCCTTCTCTTGCTTTAGGAGAAACAAGTTCTACTGCTTATAGAGGAGACCGTGGCGCCGCGGCATATGCACATGCAGTTACAAACAAAGGAAGTGCATTTACAAGTGGACTTTATAAAATTACTACAAATAGTGAAGGTCATGTTACTGCAGCAGTTGCAGCTGGCAAAAGTGATATTGGACTTGGTAATGTAGATAACAAGTCAAGCGCGACTATTAGAGGAGAACTTACAAGCAGTAATGTGACAGACGCTTTAGGTTTTACTCCTTATGACAGTAGCAATCCAGATGGATATACGACAAATAAAGGTACGGTTACAAGTGTACGTGTTCAAGCTTCAAGTCCATTACAATCGTCAACATCAACGGCGCAATCGACCTCTTTAAATACGACAATTAGTTTTGCAAATCAAAATAAAAATTTAGTATTAGCTGGTCCTTCTACCGGTAGCGCGGCAGCGCCAACTTTTAGAAGTTTAGTTGCAGATGATATTCCAGGATTACCTTGGAGTAAAATTACTAGTGGAAAGCCAACTACTTTAAGTGGATATGGTATTACTGATGCTGCAGATAAAACTGCAATTACTGGTGTATCTATTAGTAACGCTCAACTAACAGTAACAAGAGCAAATGGAACGTCTACAACTACTGATGTAACAATTACAGCTAGTCAAGCAACTGGAGCTACCAAGTTAATTGATGGAGAGGGCGAGGACGTAGCAGCAGGTTCTGCTACTTTACCAGTTTATTTTAGTGGCGGTTATCCTCAAGCTGTTACTTCTATCGCAAAATTAAATGGCACGGCAACAACGTATCCACAATTTTATGCGCCAACCTCTGCTGGAACACAAGGTTATGTATTGGTTGCAAATGCGAGTGGCGTACCAGCTTGGGCACCTCAAAGTGACATTACTAGTGGTAATACTGATTCATACCATACGGGTTCTGGTTGGAGTGGTTTAACATATAGTTTAACTGGAGTGGGTAATGCTAGTAATATTAGTATTACTATACCTACAGGTACTTCTTCAACAACAGTGTTGCGAGGTGACCATACTTATACTACTTCAATTGCTAAAGATACAACTTCAACTAATCAGTTGACTTTAGCTTATGGCACTAAGTATAAAATTACTGCAGGTGGCACATCGTATGTATTTACAATGCCAGCAAGTGATAATACAAATACTACGTATTCTTTTGCTTCTGGAGATAGTAATGGTCAAATTAAAGTTACTCCAAGTTCAGGTAATGCATATAATGTTGATGTAAAAGGACTCGGCGCGGCAGCATATAAAGGGGTTACTGATAACTCTACTGCAACAGCAGTAACAAGTACTGATACGAATTTAATTACTGCAAGGACTTTATATAATGCTGGATATGTAAAAAGCTCTGGTGTAACTTCGGTTGCTACTGGTACTGGATTAACTGGTGGTACAATTACAACAACTGGTACAATTTCATTGGCAACTATTACTAAAAATAATACTACATCAACTGCTTCACCTTCGCATGGTGGAACAGTAACTATGATTGATTCAGTAACTTATGATAATTATGGTAGAGTAACTGGAGTCAATACTAAAACAGTAACTTTACCAACAGATAGTAATACTGATACCAAGGTTACTCAGGCTTATTCTACGACAAGTAATACTTATCCTTTACTTATGACTGCAACTGCAGGTATTAGTAGTACAAGTTCTCGCGGAGATAATACTGCTATTTTAAATAATAGTATTTATGGTAATCCAAGTACTGGTTTAATTAACTCTTTAATTTATCAAGTGAGCGCGAAAGCACAGATGAAATATGATAGTAGTTTAGAGGCTATTGTATTTAGTTTTGTATAACATGAAAATTTGAAATTCTCCGAAATTTCAGATATAATATATGTATAAGATAAATAATAAATCCTCCCTAGACATATTATATAGGAACCTCCTATCAAGGCGAGACTACACTTGCAGAATTGTAAGCGTACTCTACGCTAATAAATTTATGGAGGAAAATATTATGAATCTTAAAACTTTTAATTCGGAGTATAACGTTGTGGAGTTCCATCACTATATAAATCATGTAGATGATAAGGTTGTAAATCTGGTGGAACTACTTATTGATTGTCCGATTGAGGAGTTCGTTGAGGACGACTTTACTTCAATCTTTATGATTGAAACGGACAAGCACACTCATGTATTTTCATGGTATACAGTTGATGAATACTATGAAGAGAATGGGTTGTTAAAAGTTGTACTCGTGAAGTAATCGGAGAGGACGGACATTCGTGTCCGTCTTTTTTCTTTGGAGAAAATAGGGCTTTTTGCAACTTATTTATGGAATTTGACTTTAAATTATATTTATGCTATAATTTAAATAGTGAGAAAATTATTTTAACTGAGAGACGTGTCTTACGTATTTGGCCTCCGGCGGGCGCCAAGGCTGGTCCCGAAACGGAGAGGCTCAGTCTATGAACGGATTTAACGGACCGGCGCGCTGAGTACGTAGGACTTGTAGATATATGGAGGGAAAGGAGAAGATGAGTTTAAGGGTTTGGTTACCTTTAACGAAGGACTTGAGAAATCAAGGATTGGATGATGTAACGGTTACGAATCATGGAGCGACTTTTAACTCGGCGGGGAAATTGGGTGGAACCTGTAATTTTAATGGGTCTTCAAATTATTTAACTGTTTCTAAGGGATATTTTGGAGCAAATTATTCGTATTCTTTATGGTTTTATACTACATCTATTTCAGCAACTCAAAATTTAGGTTGTTGTAGAAATAGTGTAGGAGAAGGGTTTTCTATATTTTTAATTAGTGGCAAAATTCGTATTGATGGTGGTGGAACTGGTGATGCCACTCAATGGGTCACAAATTATACTTTTTCTGCAAATACGTGGACTCATTTGACAGTTACATGTGCAAATGGGGTATTAAAATTTTATATTAATGGAGTATATCAAGGTACTAAAACAATAACATTAACTTCTTCTAAATGGGGAACAATATATTCAGTTGGAGCAAGCCAATCGAATGGAAGCGGCTATGGAAACTTTTTAGGTGGAAAACTTAATGATGTTCGAATCTATGACCATTGTCTCTCTCCAATGGAAGTTAAGCAGCTTAGCCAAGGATTAGTACTTCATTATCCTTTATCAGATAGATTTTTAGAAGGTACTACTAATTTAGTTACTAGTATCACTAGTGGTGGACAAACCACTTGGGCAAATAATATTTTAACTACTTCTGGTACTAATGCTGATACATATTTTACCATTAATCTATCAGAAAGTATTGTTAATGGTACACAATATACCATTAGTTGTGATGCAGAAGATATACCCCAAGGTACTTGTTGGACTTTTCCATTGGGACAACAAAGTAATACTGCCTTATCTTTCCAAATATATAATGGGCATAATGAGTATACCTTTACAGCAAATAATATTTCATGGGGTACCAAGAGATGTTTTATGGATGATGGTGGTTCTCCTAATTCAGCGAGGGCTACTGGCGCACAATGTAAGATTTATAATTTTCAAATAGAGAAAAAAGACCATGCTACTGGTTTTGCTGGATATGGTGGTACAAGAAATTCTAACACGGTTTATGATTGTAGCGGTTTTTGTAATAATGGCACTATATCTGGTAATTTAACTATAAGTAATGACACACCAAAGTATAGTGTTAGTACACAATTTAATGGTACACAACATATTCAAGCGCCATTTTCTTGTAATGTAATTTCAGAAGCAGTAAGTGTTGCTGTATGGGGTTATGAAAGTAATTGGAATACTTCTTCTGCTGAACGTCTTATTGGTGCAGCCACTAATAGTAGCGGGTGGTGTATAGGAGATTATGGTTCTGAAAACACTTTATTTGCTTTTTATGCTAATGGTGGTTATAATGCAGCAACTGGATTTAAACAATTATCTGCGGGTTGGCATCATTTTGTAATTACTTTTGATGGTTTACATTTAAATTATTATGTTGATGGTCAATCTTTTAGTAGTAAAACTTTTTCTACCAAACAAACTGCAACGGGCAATTATAATATAGAAATAGGTAGACACTACGGAGATAGTTGTAATTTTAAGGGGCGCATGAGTGATGTTCGAATCTATGCAACCGCCCTTTCTGCCTCCGACGTTAAATCCCTCTATCAAAACTCCGCATACATCGACTCATCAGGCAACGTCTACGGCGCGGTTCATTCGGAGGTATAACCTATGTCACAACCACAAATAACAAAAACAGGAATAGTTAAAGCTGAAGGCGCGCAAACTACCTCTAAAGCATATACCCGCGCCAACTCGACCTATTCCTTCACACATACAGACTATACAATTGGTTTCGTCGAACAACGAGGCGAAACTGCAAAAATATACGATGGCGCAATTGAAGCCAATCAATTTTATGAAATTTAAGGGAGAAAAGGAGAATGGCTGTTTTAAAAGACTTAATAGTCCACGGACCGAGTAGGTTCATAAACGGAGCCAAATTTAATACAATAAATGCAGAGTCGATTGGTGCAAGTGAAGGTATTTTTAATAAGCTTGTAGCAACAACTCTTGATGCTAGAGAAGCTACGATTGATAATTTAACTACCACTAATGCTAAAGTAGTAGGTATGTTAGATGTAGAGGGCGAGTTACATACAAACTCTTGGACCAATGCTAATATTGCTAATATTGGTGGAAGCTTTTATATTAGTCCAACAGTAGAAGCAGTAACTGGAACTATTTCAATCACGAGAACAGAAACTAGTGGTGTAGTTAGTTGGACAGTTACTGCGAGTGGAAAATTTGCAACTGATTTTATTAAATCAGGTACAAGTACTACAGGAGTTACTTGGACAGCAAATTCATTAGTATTAATTACAGGCAATATTACTCTTAATAATTTAGAATATCCGCTTGGTACTTTGAAAGGCACTCTTAAGAGTCCGGTAACCGCGAGTGCAGCGTCAACTTCAAAAAATATAACAATTACTAAAGTGGTAGATGCTCAAAATAATACTACCGTATTACAAGAATTGTATGAGTTAAATGGTAATAGTAATATAAGTGGAGCCACTTTTTCCAATGGTAAAATTAGTTTATATCAATTGGGTAGTTTTCCAATTGGAATTCAAATGAGTTCTATGGGAGTTAATTCTAACTCTATTATTGATATTTACGGAGGAGTGAAATCTACTCCAACAGTTAGAATTGGTCATTTAGCAGGATTGCCGACAATTAATGGTACTTCACCAACTGGTTGGGGAATTTATACTGATAATGGGTATTTTAGTGGAGTAATTGTAAGTTCAAGTGGAAAAATTGGTGGATATACAATTGATGCTACTAGTTTATATTCTGGGACTAAAGGTAATTCTACAACTAGTGGACATTTTACTTTAACAACTGATACTTTTACTCGTTCTATTGATGGAACTTCGCGTTCTAATTTACAAATTGCTTTAGGAAGTAAATTTGGTGTAGCAAATGATGGCACTTTATATGCCAATGGTGCAAATATTACTAATATTAATGCTAGTAATATAAATACTGGTTATTTAAATGCTGAAAGAATTGAAGCTGGAAGTTTAACTCTTGGTCAAGTCAATGGGTTAAAAAAAATAATGAGTGATTTAGAAGATAGCGTGTATGGAGTAACGACTTATGTTTATGAACATCAAGATATTTCTACTTCTGAGACAATATCAGAGGTTGTTTATTTAGATAATTCAGGTACAGAACCTAGATATTATTATATTAGTAATGGCGTAGAATATGAGGTTAGTGAAAGTCAATTAAAAACAGAAGTAGTTGAAGGACAAACACAATTAGTTACAGTTACAACTAATATAACTACAGATATTAGCACACAAATGGCAGATTTTAACGATTCAATAAATTCAGAATTGGCAACTTTAAATAGGACAGTTAATAATTATTTAGGTGCTGATGGTTATATTAATTTAGTTACTGATGGTAGTGAGCCATGTATTATAATAGGACAAGGAGAATTTTTTGTTAAAATTACTAATACGGAAATGGGTTTTTATCAAAGACCAGAAAATACAACAAGTATAGAAGAAAATGTAGATGGTGTTACTAAAGTTGCTTGGATTTCATCGAATGAATTGGTAATTTCTCAATCTCAAATTAGAGATAGACAACAAATTGGAGATTTTATATGGGAAGTTAGAGAAACTACTAATGGATATAAAATTAGTTTAAAGCATAATAAGCGAACAGGAGAAAATAATGAGTAGTACATGGTCAAATCAAGCTACAGGACCACTTACGGGTTATAATGGAAATCAGTGGGCTGCAAGATTAAAATATGTCATTAATGAATATGAAACTTATGTGACAGCGACTTGTCGAGTATTTATATATTGCAAAAATACTGGTTTAAATACAAATACTTTTGAGGTTACTTTATCTGGAACAAATCAGAGTAATCACACTGTATCTAATCCAACAGTAAAATTAAGTGCAGGTGAAGAAGGCGAATTCATCACGGCGCGTACTTATAGATGGAATCGTACTCATTCTAATCAAACAGTGACCATAACAGGAAAAGTATATTCTTATGGAGGAACCGTTGGTGGTACTAGTTCAGCCACATATAAATTCACTGTAAGAGCAAAAACATCTTTTACAATTACTTATAATGGTAACGGCGGCACATCTTTAGCTAATCAAACGGGTTGGTACGGAGAAACTTTATCATTAAGGTCTGATATACCAACTCAAACTAATCATAGTTTTATAAATTGGAATGAAGCAGATGATGGGTCGGGAACTAGTCATAGTCCAGGTTCTTCTTTTACTCCTTATCGTAATTTAAATTTATATGCTCAATGGAAATTAGATTATACCGCTCCCGTTATTTCCAATTTAATAGCAGTTCGAGTAGATGATAATGGTGATGAATCAGATGAAGGTAAAAAAATTAAGATAACATTTGATTATACTCCAGGCAAAACTGGAACTACTAATTATACTCCTACTGCTGGTAATACAGGACCTAGTAAAATAGTAATTACTGGGCCAGGAACCAATATTACTTATACAGCTTTAGATTTTACTAAATCACAAGAATATATTTTTCCAAATACTTCTGCTTCTAATCCTAATGAATATAGTATAGATGATTCATATACAATATCAGTTACCATAGGAGATTCTGACCATCCAAATCAAGCAATAACCAAATCTATTGTAGTATCTAGTGCGATTTTTCTAATAGATATAACGGGTGATGGTAAAGCTATGGCACTTATGGGAACAGCGAAAACTGGCCAGCCTTTAACTTTACCAACCAAAACTTATGTAGATTCAGTACTATTAGACTATGTAATAGAACAGGGAGTTACAAATGATTGGCGTTGGAGAAAATGGAGTTCTGGTCGTTACGAGGCTGAAAGAGTGAGAAATATTGGTCAAGTTAGTCTATACAATGCTGATTATTCAACCTCTACTGGTGTATATGCTAGTAATGCAATTGAAGTAGGCGTTCCGCCTCATACATTAGTCAATGGAAGTGTAGAAGTAGCCTATCTTGGTACTTCATCTAATTCAGCTTCTTGGCTTCAAAGAACTTCACTTACTCATTTTAGAATTGCCAAAGCTGCAACTGTTAATACTACAGTGTTACAAAACGTAACTATAAGTGAAAGAGTAGTTGGCGGCACTTGGAAATAAATTAAATTAAATTAGAGCCTATAAAGGCTCTTTTTTTATTGCCCTGAAAATTTCAGGTTCAACTTATTCCCAAAAAAGTTGAACCCCATACGCAAAAACCCACTTACTTATGAGTCAAAGAGTTAAACATATTTTTAAACTGACCAACGCTTCGGCTCATAATACGTTAAGTAGGCACTAGACTCAACCTACGGCTTA
>OCTX012214726.1_pt1 | contig 19025 bp, 17 predicted proteins | sample 1539691 | NCBI WGS metagenome assembly OCTX01 (sample SAMN02144231, study PRJEB22623) | gut metagenome | biome: sheep rumen | host: Ovis aries | place: New Zealand | reverse complement strand
GTTCTTTGTGTAGTCTCATCGAAAAAGCGGATGGATTCTATTTCCGTATCAAAAAATTCAATTCGCACAGGATGTTCATATTCTAAAGAATAAATATCAACAATGCCTCCGCGGCTGGCAAAGGTTCCCGGACGATCTACATAATTGATGCGGGAATATCCCATACGGTTCAACTGTTTTCGAAGTTTCTCCATTCCGAATTCATCGTCTACTTCTAAATGGAGACAATATTCTTTAAATAGTTCTTTATCCGGTAAATAACGGATAAAGGATGCCAGATTACAAATGATCAATCTTGGCTTTTCATCTTTGACAAGCTGCGTCAAAGAATAAATAAATTCGTTTTTATCTTCCGGGGAATAAGCCAGGGACTGCACTCTTAGACTTTCTTCCATGACAAAAAGCAGCACATCATCAACTAACCCGGCTAATCGTTGATATAATTGCTGCGCTTGATAGCGATTCTTTTTTACAATAATTCTGGTTTTATGATCTATTTCAAAAGCGGAAGCTAAACATAAGGCCTCCTCCATATCAAATAGATTTCCCACCCTGTTGGTGTTGTTTAATATTTGCTGGACAACACTGTTTTCAGAAATTCGACTTAAAATTTCATGTTTCAAACAATCACCTGCTTTTATTTTTTGTTGTATCGATTCATGGAAGCGGAAAAAGGATTAGTGATAGAAAATTTGGCAGCAGCGGCTGCATTTTCAATCGCTTTATTCAATTCTTCCATTTCCTCATCTTTGAATTTGGATAACACCCAGTCGATCATATCGATTTGCGGATCTTTTCCGATTCCAACCCTTATTCTTGAAAATTCCTGGGTAAACACACATTGAATGATACTTTTCATTCCGTTGTGTCCACCGGCACTCCCTTTTTCTCTGAGTCGTATCCTTCCGACAGGAAGGTCTACATCATCATAAATAATAATGAGATCTTCCGGGGAAGCTTTATAAAAATCCATGCACTGCCGAATCGCAAACCCACTGTTATTCATATACGTTAATGGCTTTAATAAAATCACATCTTCTTCCTTAAATTTTGTCTTTACAAAGGAAGCAGAAAACTTTTCCTGCGTAAATGATACTTTTAATTCTTCCGCAAGCTTATCAATAACCATAAATCCCGCGTTATGACGGGTCTTTTCATATTTGAGACCCGGATTGCCCAACCCTGCAATAATTTTCATGATTCGACTTCCCCTTTCCGTATTGATGAAAAAAACGGGAACGATCCCGTTTATTCTTTTCCCGGTGAATATAAGATGTGAAGACGTCTGCCTTCTCCTTCACCTTCACTTTTTGTGGTGATATCCGACATATTGGATAATGCGTTATGAATAGCCTTACGCTCATCTGCCGGCATCGGATCTAATACAGCATCTACTTTCGTTCTGCGTACATCCTTTGCGACACGTACTGCCATTCTTGTGATTTTTTCATAACGGTCCTGCTTATAACCATTTACATCAATTAAAACACCTACGCGTTTTTTAAATTGTGCACTGACAGCAGCCTTCACAAGACGATTGAAGGACTGTAATGATTTACCTCCTTTACCGATAATAATGGCATTATTAGAAGTATCTACCGTTACACGATAGAATCCATTGTCGTTTTCAATTTCTACATGACCGTCTAAATTGGCATCATCAAAATATGTTTGAATATAATCTACGATAAATGCTTCAACATCTTTCTCACAATATGCCTCAATCTCAACTGATTTACCCATTCCTAAGAATCCTGCTTTTTCTTCAGTGATTGTGTAATGGATCTCATCTGCAGTAACACCCTTATCCGCAGCTGCTTTTCCTAAAGCATCTTCCAGAGTTTTTCCGATATATTTTTTAAATTCCATAATGATTCCCTATTTTTCTTCTTTTTTCATCATCTTATGAATGACGATTGATTTAATCAAGTTGATTAGTGAAGACACAAGCCAATAGAAAGACATCGCAATCGGCCATGACAAATATAAGAAAGAGATCATACCGGTTGAAAATAACATGGTCATAACCATTGAATTCTGTGTGCTTCCACCGGATGACTTGTAGTCTTTTCGCTTTTCGTGAGAATGTTTACGCTCCAACCAGTTCATAAGCTGCGGAGCTAACATAGACAAGAAAGACAGAATAACCATGGAAATATAAATTACCATATACGGAACATTTCCTGTCGCAAAACCACTTGCCGGTGTTCCATCAAATTTGATTCCCATAAAGTTACCGGTAAGTACTGCAGCAGAGCGCATCGTCGCATAATACATACCCATCATAATCGGTAACTGTAAGAACATAACCGCAATGGAACCAAACGGATGAATATCATATTTCTTATAGAGCGCCTGTGTCTCGTTATACATTTTCATACGGGACTGATCATCGTCTCTACCGGAATATTTATCCTGGATCTTTTGAAGTTCAGGCTGAATTTCCTGCATCTTCTGTGAACCCATCTGTGATTTTCTCGTAATTAAGAATACCAGTGTCTGAATTAAAATAGTTGTGATGATGATACCCCATCCGGCATCTGTCATAGCGGAGATTTTATTAATCAATTGAGCTAACGGCCATACAATTAATCCTTCAAACCATCCGTTTTTCCAGGCAGAACCGTAAGATGTAGCTTTGATCTCAATTAAATCATCATCTTTTAATTTCGCGTATTCTTTCTTTAATTCTTCATCCTCGATATCCGTTGTATTTACTTTGGACTTTTCAATTTTGAAATCTTCTGCAGCAATAATTGAAGTGACCTTTGTCTTTCCATCTGATCCTTTTGGATTAGAACATGCAGTACATGTTAATAATACAAAAAGGCAGACAAGAATGATCTTTGATTTCTCCTTAAAAAAACTAATCATTTTTAACCCTCTTATCTTCCTGTTTACGGAATTTATATTCCATCCTTCTCTTGCAGTCTGCTAATTCCTTTAAATTCTCGTTATATGTATGTCTATGGTATAAAGGACGTACAATCACAATGGTATCGTATTCCTCTTCAAAAGTATAAAGAGAATCAATCATACTGCGTATTTGACGCTTCACTTTATTTCTTTGAACCGCGTTTCCTATCTTCTTTCCGACGCTGATTCCCACTCTTGCCTTCTCTTTACTTCTGGCTACAAAATAACAGACATAAGATTCCGATTTCACAAAATTCCTTTTTTGTATGATAGAAGAAAACTCATAATTCTTACAAACTCTAACTTCTTTTTTCATGAAATTCCCCCTATCAATACAAAAAAATCACCAGTTGCGGTGATTTCTATGCAGATAAAACCTTTCTGCCCTTAGCTCTTCTTCTAGAGAGAACTTTACGGCCACCAGCAGTTGCCATACGAGCACGGAAACCATGAGTTTTCTGATGTTTTCTCTTACTTGGCTGATATGTTCTTTTCATATGTTCGCACCCCTCAGTCTTTCCTTATTTTCAAATAAGATTGCTTGTGTATTATAACAACACTTGAATTTTTCGTCAATAATTAATCGGAAGAATTCCTCTTTTTTAACATTTCATAAGCCTTTTGGCTCGGTTTAAACAACAATTTATTCACCGGTACATCAAATTCCCCAATAAATTCATTGATAGTAGGATTGAAATTATCCTTAAATTTTGTAAGACCGTCATCCAATGTACCTTCTACACCGCCCATATTGCTCCACAGGCATCCTCTTTCAAAGGCCCATTTAAAGTTTTCTACATATTCTTTATATTGCGGCATGAACTTTTTAAAGCGCTCATCCATACCCGCATACAACATTTCACAGGTCTTTCCGTATTTAATGCTTAAGATACCGGCAATGGCTATATCTTTATCCTCGTCACCGAATTCTTTCAACATTTCAGAGAATTCATCGATATCCTTGGATACAGAACGCATCTGATCTTCCAGGCGGCGAAGTTTTTTCTTTGCGTTTTCCGGTGTATTTGCCTGTTCTTTTTCAATTTCTTCTTTACGCTTTACAGCTTCATCATACAGCTTCTTTAAATTACATTTGGCAAGGAAGATAACACCGTCTTCCGGATAGGTTTCCATTAATAATTTAAAATAATCTTTATTTCTTAAAGCCACCTGTTTTCTTTCTTCGGTCAATTCTACCAGACGGCTGAATTCATCCACAAATTCAATTCCACCGGCTTCAATACGCACATTTCTTCTGTCGGCATCACGAATTAAACGCTTTGTGTGCTTCGGCATTTCATCTTCGATATTTTCAGATGCATATACATTGGATTGAAAACGCGGCTGGATCGTATCTTCAATCATCATGGTAAAGCCATGATGATGTGCCCCTGCCTTTTTAAAGATAGATAGATACTCATCTGTATCCGGGTACATATTGGCATTGGCATCGGCTGTTTTATAGTCGTTGACATGAATTGCCGGATCAAATTTAATAAACAGACACTTCCTCTTTTTTCCGATACGAACTAATTCCTTAAAATAATATTGAACCAGCTTTTGGTTTTTATAATCCATAATAGGACCGCGCGGAATATAAAACATTGTAAAGCCAAGCGGCAGATATCTGATCAATACCAGACCTGTGGCAACCAATTCCTTCTTTTCATTATATATACCGGTATATAAGTGATCCCAATTATTCTTGATTTCTGCCCATTCATAACTTTGAAGTAAATTACAGTATTCGTGATTCTTTACAAATTCTGTGTACTCATCTCTGGGAATGTCTAACGCAAATGTATAACTGCTCATTTTTCCCCCTCCATTCGAAAATCTATTCTACACTTCATTCTATAAAACACAATTAAAAAACTCAAATCTTTGATTTATCTTCCTACTTTTACCTATTAAAAATCATCGATTTTTCTGTTTTTTAAGAGATATGTGGAAAACCGCATAAACCGCTTCATTTATTATATATTCTCAATGTATAACTACAGGGAAAACGCAGAGTTTTCCACATTACTTTTCCCCATATCTTGAAGTTTTCCACATTGTGGATAACTGAATTCATACCCAATCGTGGAAAAGTTTTCCACTTTTCCACATAAAAAGCTTTTTTCATTTTGTTTTTCCACATTCTTATGGTTTGTTGTATAATATTTTTTATCGTAGGAGGTAGGGTATGGCTTCCGTTTCATTAGATTCCACATGGGAAGAAACATTAAAAAAGATAGAGGAATCCGGATATTTTTCCGAAGATACCTTTCATACATGGATTGAAAAAACCAATTTATTCCGTATTACAGACAATACCGCATTGATTACTTACCGCTCTATTGTGACCAGAAATATTTTAAGTAAGCCGGATGCGACCTCTGTAATCCGTGATACTCTCAGTGAAGTGCTGGGAAGTGATATCGAGATTGAATTAATCGAATATAAAAAGGCTTTGACAATGCTTCCGGAGATGGATCTGGACAATCGTACGCAAAACCTGGTCCGGACAGAATTCAATCCGGAATACACCTTTGAAAACTTTGTCCAGGGACATTCCAATGCCGAAGCGTATGCAGCCTGCATGGCCTGCTGTAATCAGCCGGGCAGTGTATTCAATCCGCTTTTAATTTATGGAAATTCCGGTTTAGGTAAAACTCATTTATTACATGCGATCGGAAATTATTTGAAAAAAGAAAAACCGGAGGCCCGCGTTTTCTATACATACAGCGGTGATCTGGTAACGATTCTGCTCGATGCGATGAAGACCAAAAATATTCATGGCAATACAGTAGATAAAGTCAAATCGCAGTTAATCTCATATGATTATTTCTTGATTGATGATATCCAAAATTTACAGCAATCTTCATCCCAGGAGGTCTTTTTCACTGTATATAATGCACTTCTTGCCAAAAATGCACAGATTGTGATTACCAGTGATATCCATCCAAATGAATTAACCGGTCTTCAATCACGTTTGATTTCCCGCTTTACCAGCGGTTTATCCGTGAATATTTCAAAGCCGGAATTTGAAACCAGCAAGGCAATCTTAAAAAAGAAAATTGAAGGCAATGAAGAAACCTTGAATATCAGTGAAGATGTACTCGATTATCTTGCCAATAAATTTTCCAATGATGTAAGAAATTTAGAGGGAAGTCTTACTAAGCTGATATTTAACGCAACCCTGGAAAATGCAGATGTTATAGATCTTGACTTTGCCCAGCGCATTTTGATGAAAGAACCGGTGGTTACCACACCGTCACAGTTAAATATCAAGAAAATAAAGAAAGTCGTAACAAGAATGTATGGCTTCTCTTATAAAGATATAGAAGGAAAAGCCCGTCAGAAGCGGCTTGCCAACGCTCGTCATATTATCGTATATCTTTCAAGAGAAATGCTGCATAAACCATATGTGGCCATTGGACAGGAATTAGGAAACAGAGATCATACGACAATTTCCAGTTCTTATGATCGAGCCTGTCAATTGATTGATAACGATAAAGAGTTTAAAATGGCAGTCGAAAAGGTTAAGCAGCTTTTGGAAAAGGAATAGTTTTCCCCGCTTTTCCACATTCTATCCACATTGAAAAATGGGATATATCTGCTTTATATAAAGCTTATTTAGGAAAGTTATCCACTTTTCTGCAGGTTATTATTATTACTATATTTAAAAATATATACATAAGGAGGTAAGCTTGTATGCATTTTAGTATTAATCGAAAATATTTTTACGATAAATTAAGTATTGTTTCCAGAGCTATCAGCGTATTTTCACCACTTCCTGCTCTGTCCGGAATCTGTATCGATGTACAGTCAGACCGCATTATATTAACAGGAAGCGATTCTAATATTTCTATCCGTTCTACCATTGTAGCCGGAGAGTTAAATCAGCTTGTGATTGAAGATACCGGTTCTATTATTATTGAATCTAAATATTTATTAGAAATTGTTCGTAAGATGGACTGCATGATTGTCGATGTAGATTTAATTGATAATTATCTGGTCCGCTTATCCAGCGATAACGGTTTATTCAATTTAAATGGTATTGAAGCCGATGAATATCCAAATGTTGATTTTTCACAGCCTTCTATCAATTTCAAAATTAAAAATGATGTATTGCGTAAAATTGTTGCACAGACATCCTTTGCCTGCAGTGATAAAGATCAAAGACCTGTATTAACCGGTGTGAATTTTAAATCCTTTGATAATATCTTACATTGCTCGGCAACGGATTCTTACCGTCTGGCAAGAAAGCTTGTTTATTTTGATCAGCTTCCGGAATTTAATATCACCATTCCGGCTAAATCTTTAACCGAGGTTGTCCGTTCTGTAAGCGAAGAGGAAGAAATTGATATTTACGCAAGTACGAAAAAAATCCAGTTTGTGTTTGGAAACACGATTATTCAATCCCGCTTGATTGATGGAACTTTCCCGGATGTTGAGCGCATTATCCCAACAAGCTCGGTAGCGGATATGACAATCAGTGCATCCGAACTTGCCGGAGTTATCGATCGAACGAATTTCATCCGTAATGAAAAGCAGCACCTGGTAAAATTGGAATTCTCTGAGAAAATCTGCCGTATTAAAACAAGTTCCAGTGAAATCGGTAATTCCAACGAGGTACTGGTAGATTATGAGTATAAAGGCGAAGATATGACGATGTCTTGTAACGGAACATTCATGTTGGATGCGATTCGAGCATTATCCAGCGAACAGGTTAGGCTTCAATTCTCCGGATTGATGAAACCAATCCGCATTTCCGATCCAAAGGATGAATCCGTATTAATGATCATCGTGCCGATCCGTAGCTATGATTAATAATAAATGTCTCTAAATATTCGATATGTGAATTGTTTCAAAAATGTAACAAAGTTTTCCGACTTGGTTACATTTTTTTCATTTCTTATTTAACAAGAAGTCTTTTTGTGATAATTTAATAATCGAAGTAAAGGAGAGATTTACATGTTAAAAAAATTATTTAAGTGCCTCAGTGCAGCAGCTGTTGTATTATCATTGACAGCATGCGGTAGTTCCTCTTCATCAACAGAAGAGCCTGCAGAAACAAAGAAAGATACCTTCACGGTAGGATTTGACCAAAATTTCCCACCATTCGGTTATGTTGATGAAAACGGTGAATTTGCCGGTTTTGACATCGAAATGGCAACGGAAGCTGCTAAGCGTATGGGCAAGGAAGTTGTTTTACAGCCAATCGATTGGGATGCCAAGGATATGGAATTGGATTCCGGTACAATTGACTGCATCTGGAATGGCTTTACAATTAACGGACGCGAAGACCAATATACATGGACAAAGCCTTATTTCCAAAGCGCACAGGTTATTTTGGTTCGTAAAGATTCCGGTATCACAACTCTGGCAGATCTGAAAGATAAGACAGTGGATGTACAGAAAGAGTCTTCTGCATTGACTGCTCTGGAAGATGAAGGCGAATTAATTAAGACTTTCAAGGAACTGATTCAGGTCGGCGAATATAATACAGCTATCATGGATCTGGAATCCGGTGCTGTTGATGCGGTTGCGGTAGACTATTCTGTCGCATTAGATCAGATCAAAAATAAAGAAGATTTGATGATTCTTGATGAATTTATTTCCGAAGAAGAATACGGTGTCGGCTTCAAAAAAGGAAATACGGAATTACGTGACGAAGTTCAGAAAGTTCTGGATGAAATGATCGAAGACGGATTCTACGAAGAAACATATAAGAAGTATTTTGAAGGCGAACCTAATATTCCTGAAGCATAATATAAAATAATATTTGAATCGATAAGAAACAGAGTTAAACCTCTGTTTCTTTTTTATATATCGTATTATTGAAAGAAATATCATTTATGCGGGGTAAATCTTTATTTTTTATTTTATAATGAATCGAATTGTGGTAATTTAATCGTATAGCGTAAAAAAAACGGTATGAAACGAAAGAGAAAAAGAAACAGCTGTTTTCTTTTTTTCAATCGGTTAGGAGGAGACGAAATGGATATTTCTACAATTATTTCCCAGCTTGGGAAAGGTATGCTTACAACCGTTGGTATTTTTTCATTGACGCTGATCTTTGCACTGCCGTTAGGAATGTTGATTGCCTTTGGTAGAATGTCGAAAAATACAATCATTCAAAATATTTTTAAGATATACATTTCTATCATGCGCGGAACCCCTTTGATGCTTCAGCTGATGGTTATCTATTTCGGACCGTACTATCTGTTCAAAATACCGATTTCATCCGGATATCGAGGTATAGCTGTTATCATTGGATTCGCTTTGAACTATGCCGCTTACTTTGCGGAAATTTACCGCGGTGGTATTGAATCTATGCCAAGAGGACAATACGAAGCCAGTGAAGTATTGGGATATTCTAAGAGCCAGACATTCTTTATTATTATTCTGCCGCAGGTTATCAAACGCATTTTACCGGCACTTACCAATGAAGTAATCACGCTGGTTAAGGATACTTCCCTTGCTTTCTCGATTGCGTATACGGAAATGTTTACGCAGGCAAAAGCCCTGGCTGCTGCTCAAAAGAGCATGGTTCCGTTTATGGTAGCTGCTGTCTTCTATTATGTATTTAACTTTATCGTTGCCTTTATCATGGAACGTATCGAAAATAGATTGAAATATTACGACTAGAAAGGAGCTTGAGGCATGTCAGTATTAGAAATGAAAGATATTCGGAAAAGCTTCGGCTCTCTGGAAGTATTAAAATCTATCAATTTAACGGTGAATCAAGGTGATGTTGTATCGATTATCGGACCTTCCGGTTCCGGTAAATCAACGTTATTAAGATGTGCTGTATTTTTAGAAACAATCGATTCCGGAGAAATTGATTATTCCGGAAAAAAGATTGTTACATCTCCAAATGGAACAGCTGTATATGGGGATAAAAATGTGATTAAGGAAGCAAGAGAACAATTTGGTTTGATCTTCCAAAACTTTAATTTATTCCCGCATTTTAATGTTATGAAAAATATTACGGATGCTCCGATTCGTATTCAAAAGCGAAATAAAGAAGAAGTCTATGCAGAGGCCAGAGAATTATTAAAGAAAATGGGTTTGGAAGATAGAGAGGATTATTATCCATGCCAATTATCCGGTGGACAGCAGCAGCGTGTATCCATTGCCCGTGCCTTAGCTTTAAAACCGAAAATTCTTTTCTTTGATGAACCGACCAGTGCCCTCGATCCGGAGCTGACTTTAGAAATTTTAAAGGTTATCCGTGAATTAGCTGCCGAACATATGACGATGGTTATCGTTACCCATGAGATGTATTTTGCCCGCGATGTATCTGACCGCATCATCTTTATGGATAAAGGATTCGTGGTGGAAGACACGACACCGGAAGCTTTGTTCCAGTCAACCAATCCACGTACAAAAGAGTTCCTCGGACAGTATCATATGTTATGATAAAAAAACAAAAATAACGGCCGAAATTGAAAAGGGATTATAAAAAAGTTATCCCTGGCCAAAAAAAGCCCAAAAATGCCCCTTTTAGGGGCTTTTATTTTTAAATTTTGAGATATCGGCGATAGCTGATTTTATCGATTGGTAAAAACCCTTTAAATATGATATAATAATTAAGTGAAAGAAGTGATTATTTATGGAATTTTCTTTACAAGGTGAATATATCACGCTGCAGCAATTATTGAAGGCCTGCGATGTTGTATCCTCCGGAGGAGAGGCAAAAATATTTCTGGAAGAAACCGATATTTATGTGAACGGTGAACCGGAAAATCGAAGAGGAAAGAAAATTCGTAAAGGTGACATTGTTTCTTTTAATGAGATCAGGATAGAGGTCAAATGAATATTGAAAAATTAGATCTGATTCACTTTCGAAACTATGACAAGGCGAGCTTTTCATTTGAAAAAGGATGCATTCACTGTTTATACGGGAAAAATGCACAGGGAAAGACCAATGTGATCGAAGCCATTTATTTCCTCAGTCATCTGCATTCCTTTCGTACTAATCAATTGAATAATCTTGTCAAAGAAGGAGAGGATTCCTTTATCATTCGCACCCGGATTGAAACCAAAGGGAGAAATGAAGATTTACAGGTAATTTTCTCCGATCGAAAAAAACATCTTTTCAGATATCAGGATCCGATAAAAAAATATTCAGATTTTGTAGGTATTGTCAATGCGGTGCTGTTCTGCCCGGATGATATGATGATGTTTCAGCAGTCTCCGCGAATTCGACGGCATTTTATTGATATAGAATTGATTAAATTGTCAATCAAATATACTTCGACATTATCCCACTATCAAAAGGTTCTTCATGCCCGCAATATGCTGCTGAAGCAGGAGAAACCGGATGAATTTCTTTTGGAAACATATACGGATCAATTGATACAGGATCAGATTGTCATTATCCGGCAGCGAAATCAATTTGTGAAAGAATTGATCGGAAATGCTCAAAAACTGTATCCTTTTTTTTCAAAAGAAAACGAGATTATTGATGCACAATACAGAACGTTTGTTCCCGTGGATGATTCTTTAAAAGAGAATTTGACAGCAGTATATAAAAACAGTCTGGAACGGGATAAGAGATATAGACAGACAACGTTAGGTATTCATAAGGATGATTTAGATTTTATTATTAACGGAAAATTATTAAGAGAAATTGCCAGCCAGGGTCAGAAGCGAAGTTTTCTTCTTGCGTTAAAGCTTGGCTTGACAAAGATGATTGAAGATAAGACCGGACAGTATCCGATTTTATTATTGGATGATGTATTCAGCGAATTGGATGAATTCAGAAGAAGAAGATTTATTCAAATATTACCCGGTTCTATGCAGATTTTTATTACGACAACAGACAAAATGGACTTGTCCTGGTTTAAAGGAAGAAAGGTTCATTTTTATGAAATAGATAGTGGAAAGGCAAAGGAGGTTACATAATGAGTGACGATTTTGAAAAGGAAGTTATAGACTTTGAAGAATTAGAGAATCAAGCTACCTTTGTAGATCATTCTTACACAGCTGACGATATTCAGGTCTTAGAGGGATTAGAGGCTGTCCGCCTGCGTCCGGGTATGTATATCGGTTCTACCAGCCAGAGAGGTTTACATCATCTTGTATGGGAAATTGTAGATAATGGAATCGATGAGGCATTGGCAGGATATGCCAATCGAATTGATGTGACCATTGAAAAAGGCAATGTGATCAGTGTAGTAGATAACGGACGCGGAATGCCGGTCGGTATTCATGAAAAAACAGGAAAAAGCGCGGTTGAAACCATTATGACCGTATTACATGCCGGAGGTAAATTCGGTGGCGGTGCTTATAAAGTATCCGGTGGATTACATGGTGTAGGTGCCAGTGTTGTAAACGCATTGAGTGAATGGCTTGAAGTAACTGTATATCAAAACGGAAAGGAATATTATATTCGTTTTGAAGACGGAGGACATCCGGTAGCCCCGTTAAAAGAAGTGGGAATGACTACTTTATCCGGCACTAAAGTTCGCTTTAAAGCCGATCCGAAGATTTTTACGGATACAACAGAATACGATTATGAAACACTTAGAAACCGTATTCGCCAGCTTGCCTTCTTAAACCGCAATCTTCGATTGACTCTAAAGGATGAAAGAGGCGAAAAGGAAGTATACAATGACTATCTTTATGAAGGCGGAATCATTGAATATGTTCGTTATCTTAATAAGAACAAGAATACTATCAGCGATAAAGTTATTTATGTAGATGGATTACAGGATAATATTTTTGCGGAAGTAGCCTTACAGTATAACGATGGATATCATACCAACATTTATTCTTTCTGTAACAATATTCATACCCATGAAGGTGGTTTCCATGAAGATGGTTTCAGAATGGCTTTAACGCGTGTAATCAACAATTACGGAAGAGAAAATAACTTATTAAAGAAAGATGAGACTTTGTCTCAGGATGATGTGAAAGAAGGATTGGTTGCGATTATTTCGGTTAAGCATCCAGATCCGCAGTATGAAGGACAGACAAAGACAAAATTAGGAAATAGTGAAGTAAGAAAAATTGTATCCAATATTGCCGGTGAGCAGATCAAGCGTTTCTTCTTAGAAAATCCGGCCGATGCCAAGGCCATCGTAGAAAAGTCGATTGTTGCCTCTAAAGCAAGAATTGCTGCGAAAAAGGCAAGAGAATTAACCCGCCGTAAAAGTGCATTGGACGGTGTCAGCTCCCTTCCGGGAAAATTGACGGATTGCTCTTCGAAAGATGCATCACAATGCGAAATTTATATCGTCGAGGGTAATTCAGCCGGCGGCTCTGCTAAGCAGGGACGTGATGCGAAAACGCAGGCTATCTTACCTTTGAGAGGTAAAATTTTGAATGTTGAAAAAGCGCGTGAACATCGAATTTTCGATAATGCGGAAATTCGCAGCATGATCACTGCGTTTGGATGCGGCATAAAAGATGAAGTAGATCTTTCCAAACTTCGTTATCATAAGATCATTATTATGACCGATGCCGATGTCGACGGAAGTCATATCGCAACTTTGATGTTGACCTTCCTGTACCGCTTTATGAAGCCGGTTATTGAAGGCGGATATGTATATATTGCCCAGCCTCCTTTATACAAAGTTCAAAAAGGGAAACGGATTGAATATGCGTATAAAGAACAGGAAATGGATGCGCTGCGTTTAGAATTAAAAGATGGTTATAAAGTGCAGCGTTATAAAGGTTTAGGTGAAATGGATGCTGAGCAATTGTGGGAAACGACAATGGATCCAAAACATCGTATTTTGAAACGCGTAACCATTGATGATGCGGAATATGCCGACAGTACTTTCTCTTTATTAATGGGAGAAGAAGTTGACCCGCGTCGTGAATTTATTCAGGAAAATGCCGTCTATGCGACAATAGACTTCTAGGAGGAACGATTCGATGTCAGATGAAAATAAAGAAAAATATGATCAGATAGAAGAAGTCGAGATATCCAAAGAAGTCCGTGAAGCTTTCCTGGATTATTCCATGTCTGTAATCGTACAGCGTGCCCTGCCGGATGTTCGTGATGGAATGAAGCCGGTACACCGTCGTATTTTACATGCGATGAATTCACTGGGAATGACATCCAATATTGCGCATAAGAAAAGTGCGCGTATTGTCGGTGAAGTTATCGGTAAATATCACCCACATGGTGATGTTGCCGTATATGATGCCATGGTTCGTATGGCACAGGATTTCTCCTATCGTTATCCACTTGTCGATGGACATGGTAACTTTGGTTCTCTGGATGGAGATGGCGCTGCAGCGATGCGTTATACCGAAGCCCGTATGTCTAAAATTGCGATGGAGATGATGCGTGATATCAATAAGGAAACTGTTGATTTTCAAGAAAACTACGATGGTGAGGAAACCGAACCGGTTGTACTTCCAAGCCGTATTCCTAACTTATTGATCAATGGTTCGGTTGGTATTGCGGTTGGTATGGCAACCAATATTCCACCGCATAACTTATCGGAAACCATTAAGGCTATTGAAGCTGTAATGGATGATCCGGATATTACAGTACCGGAACTGATGGAATTTATTAAAGGTCCTGATTTTCCTACCGGCGGTATGATTATGGGTAGAAAAGGCATCCGCCAGGCATATGAAACCGGACGTGGTTCCATTATGATCCGCTCAAAGTACCGCATTGAAGATGCCGGTGCAGGAAAGAAAAGAGTTATCTTCTATGAAATTCCATATGCGGTCAATAAAGCCAATCTGATTAAAAAGATGGCGGATTTGATTAAGGAAAAAGAAATTCAGGGTGTTACATATCTAAATGATGAGAGTAACCGTGAAGGTATTCGCATCGTTATGGAATTAAAGAAAGATGCCCAGGAAGAAGTCATCATCAATCAATTGTTCCGTATGACTCCGCTTCAATCCAGCTTTGGCATTAACATGTTAGCTCTGGAAAACGGAAGACCGAAACAGCTTCCTTTAAAACAGATTATTTTTGATTATCTCGATCATCAATTTAATGTAGTAAGAAGAAAGACTGCATTTGATTTACAGAAGGCAAAAGACCGTGCCCATATCTTAGAAGGTTTGCGTATTGCGATTGATCATATCGAAGAAGTAATTCGTGTAATCCGTCAATCTAGAAATGATGAAGCCAATTTAACCCAGGAATTATGTGACCGGTTTGGATTAACGGAAATTCAGGCAAAGGCAATCTTAGCGATGCAGCTAAGACGTTTGTCCGGATTGGAACGCGATAAGATTGAAAACGAATATAATCAATTGTTAATCACAATTGCGGATTTAGAAGATATTCTTGCCAATGAATCCAGAGTATATCAAATTATTCGTGACGACCTGGATGAAATTGATAAGAAATACGGAGATGCCAGAAGAACAGAGATTTCGGATATCGCCGTAGATATGGAAGATGAAGATTTAATTCCGGTAGAAGACGTCATCATTATGTTGACAGAATCCGGCTATATTAAGCGTCAGCCGGTTGATACCTATAAGGCACAGAACCGCGGTGGCCGAGGAATTCGTTCACTAACTCTTAATGAAGAGGATTCCATTGATACGATGATCTCTATGTCAACACATGATCATTTATTGTTGTTTACGGATAAAGGTCGTGTATATCGATTAAAGGGATACAATATTCCGAGTGCATCCCGCACATCGAAGGGTCTGCCGATTATTAATATTCTTCCATTAGCAGATAACGAAAGAGTATGTATCCTGCAGCCAATGCCAAGAGATAATAAATTCGGAGATTTAGAATTTAAGAATTTATTATTCGTGACTAAAAAAGGAATTACGAAAAGAACACGTTTATCGGAATTCGACAATATCAACCGAAACGGTAAAATTGCGATCACCTTACGTGAAGATGACAGCCTTGCCTTTGTGAAGGCAACAACCGGAGATGATGAAATTATTATTGCCGGTTCGAACGGAAAAGCTGTCCGTTTCCACGAAGATCAGATTCGTCCGACAGGACGCAGTTCCAGCGGTGTTTTAGGATTTAACTGCGATGGATCTGAAGTAGTCGGTGTTGCCATGTCCAAAGAAGGCGATACGATCTTATCGGTTGCCGAAAACGGATATGGCAAGCGAAGCTACTTTGAAGATTACCGCTTAACATCCAGAGGTAAGAAGGGTGTTCGTACCTTAAATGTTACGGATAAGACAGGAAAACTGGTAGGAATTCGAGCTGTACATGGTGATGAAGATGTTATGATCGTATCCAGCAGCGGTATTATGATTCGTATTTATGTCAGAAATATCGGTGTATACAGCAGAAATACGCAGGGTATCCGTCTGATCAATCTGACAAATGATGCGAAAGTCACAAAAATGACTCTGGTATATCATCAGGAAGAAACATCGGAAGAAGAAACAGAAGAAAAAACAGAATCTGAATAGGATATGAAAATCCTATTCTTTTTCTTTTGTTTAGAGATAATAATAATTTATTAATTTTAATAAACATATAAATTTGATTTATACATCCCGCTTTCGTAAAATAGAAATGGAGGTATATAATGACACTTCAACAATTATATTACTGCATTGCGATTGCCGAAAACGGATCTATGAATAAAGCAGCTGAAAAGCTGTTTATTTCCCAGCCTACCTTAACGACCGCTATTCGTGAATTGGAAAATGAAATAGGAATTCAGATTTTCTTACGAACCAGTAAGGGAGTATATCTGACCAACGAAGGACAGGAGTTTTTAATATATGCCAGACAGGTATATCAACAGTATGAATTGTTAAATCAGAAGTATTCTGTGAAAGGTAATATAAAAAGAAAATTCAGCGTCTCCTGCCAGCACTATTCTTTTGCGATAAAAGCCTTTGTCGAGATGGTTAAACAATACGATACTTTAAATTATGAATTTGCGATTCGTGAAACGAAAACGTATGATGTCATAAAAGATGTCGGAACTATGAAAAGTGAAATCGGAATTCTGTATTTAAGTGATTTCAATGAAAAGTACATCAATAAATTATTAAAGGATAATGAATTGGATTTTACTCCTATCTGTGAATGTGATGCATATGTCTACTTATGGAAAAAACATCCTCTGGCATCAAAAAAATCTATCACATTAAATGATCTATTTGATTATCCATGTTTGAGCTTTGATCAGGGAGAACAGGGTTCTCTATTCCTGGCGGAAGAAATTTTGAGTGATATCGAATATCCAAGAGTCATTAAAGCCAGTGATCGGGCTACGATGTTGAATTTAATGATTGGATTAAATGGATTTACACTTTGTTCTGGAATTATTTGTGAAGAATTAAATAATGATGACTGCCTGGTAGTTCCTTTTAAAGAAGATGAACATCATCAAAACAGTACAATGCGAATCGGATATATCACTAAAAAAAGAGCACAGTTGAGCGAAATCGGAACATTATATATTAATGAGATATTTAAATATGTGGAAAATCGATAAGGGCTTTTTTCATTGCCTAAACAGATAAAAAATGATATAAATTATTTGTCAAAACGAAGAGAAGGAAAAGTAATCCTAAAACTGATTTTAGAGACGATATGGATGGTGAAAATATCGACAGAGCATGGATGAAAAGCACCTTTGAGTAATTCGATGAATTCAGTAGTCGAATTCGGTACATACCGTTATCATGTCGAGAGATCTTAAATTTTTTAAGGTAAGAAGGGTGGCAACGCGAGACATCGTCCCTTTATGGTGATGAGGTCTCTTTTTATTTGGCAAGGAGGAGAGAATAATGCTGGATATCAAATTTGTACGTGAAAATCCTGAAATTGTGAAAGAGAATATGAAGAAGAAATTCCAGGACCACAAACTTCATTTAGTGGATGAAGTGCTGGAAGAGGATAAAGAACTTCGTGCTTCTCAACAAAAAGGAGATGAACTTCGTTCTCAAAGAAAGAAAATTTCTAAACAGATTGGTGCTTTAATGGGCCAGGGTAAAAAAGATGAAGCTGAAGAAGTGAAGAAAAAAGTAGCTGATATGGCTGATGAGTTAAAGGCACTGGAAACCAAAGAAGAAGAATTACGTAAGAGCGTAAAAGAAAAAATGATGATGATTCCAAACATCATCGATGAAACAGTTCCAATCGGAAAAGATGACAGCGAAAATGTTGAATTAGAACGTTTCGGAGAACCGGTTGTACCTGATTTTGAAATTCCTTATCATACAGATATTATGGAAAAATTATCCGGAATCGATTTAGAGAGTGCCCGCAAGGTTGCCGGAAACGGATTCTATTATTTGATGGGTGATATTGCCCGCCTGCATTCTGCTATTATCAGTTATGCACGTGACTTTATGATCAATAAAGGATTTACATATGTTGTACCTCCGTTTATGATTCGTTCTGCCGTAGTAGATGGTGTTATGTCTTTTGCGGAGATGGAAGGTATGATGTATAAAATCGAAGGCGAAGATTTATATTTGATCGGTACCAGCGAACATTCCATGATCGGTAAATTTATTGATTCTGTATTGGACGAAAAGGATCTTCCATATACATTAACATCGTATTCTCCTTGTTTCCGTAAAGAAAAAGGAGCACACGGTATTGAAGAGCGCGGCGTATACCGTATCCATCAGTTCGAAAAACAGGAAATGATCGTAGTATGTAAGCCGGAAGAAAGCAAGGAATGGTTTACAAAACTGTATATGAATACAGTAGAATTCTTCCGTACTTTAGATATTCCGGTAAGAACATTAGAATGCTGCTCCGGTGATTTAGCGGATCTGAAATGTAAATCGGTTGATGTTGAAGCATGGTCTCCTCGTCAAAAGAAATATTTCGAAGTAGGAAGCTGCTCGAATTTAACCGATGCACAGGCTAGAAGATTACAGATTCGTGTTAAGGATGATAAGGGCAAAAAATATTTTGCGCATACATTAAATAATACCTGTGTAGCTCCGCCAAGAATGTTGATTGCGTTCTTAGAAAACAATTTACAGGAAGACGGAAGCGTATTAATTCCGGAAGTATTACAGCCATACATGGGCGGTATGAAAAAAATCGGATAAGACTGTGAAAAGAAGGATATGATTCCTTCTTTTTTTTACAACAGTTTATTTAAGAAAATAAAGTATTGAATTTTAGAAGATATTCTATAAAATAATAACTAACATTAAAAACGTTGAAG
>OCTX012182623.1_pt1 | contig 19035 bp, 20 predicted proteins | sample 1539691 | NCBI WGS metagenome assembly OCTX01 (sample SAMN02144231, study PRJEB22623) | gut metagenome | biome: sheep rumen | host: Ovis aries | place: New Zealand | reverse complement strand
ATTTATTCTTTACCGCTATGCGCACTTGCGGGTTGAATACTATTTGAATACTAATGTCTGAACCGTTCCGCCATCATCCGGGCGTTCTGGTATTGCTGCTGTGATACCTGCCCCGTGTTCATAAGGTACTGAATAATAGCGTTCGGGTTGTTGAGATCCTGCGGAACATTGAGTCCCCTTGACCGCAGAAATTGAAACGGGTTTTGCTGTAAAATTTGAAGCATCTGCATCATATTGTTCATGCGTTATCCTCCGTGAGAGCTGAGTGCTGTTTCAACGCTTCTATTTCCTCTCTGAGCGCTTTTATATCGTCTTTTGTGGCGTACTCTACCGCGGGAGCTTTCGGGGCTTCTGCGGGCTTTGCAGAACGCTCGGTGAGATCATAGTATTTCGTGACCGGGGCTTCCAGCGGGTTTTGTGATTTGGTCTTTGTCGCGATCATCGGCGGGTTGCTTGCAACATAAAATGTCAGCGCATTGCCGGGGGCAATAGCCCATGTTTCAACATCGTTTGGGCTTGCCACCTGTATGATGTTATTTGCCGGGATGTTCCCCGGAATCTGCGGCTGGTACTGCTGATTGTAATAATTCTGATAATTGTTTGGATTAAATTGATTGTAATACGGCATCGGCATTGTCTTATTCCTCCTTTATCCACATATAAATAGGTGTTTCGTGTGAGCTATTCCATGCATCATAAAGCACCCCAAAAACCATAGTTGAAACGTGCCAACTGAACTTTATAACACATATACAATCCGGGTATTCGCGTGCTATATCTTCAACAGTGACATCGTTTAGATTGATTCTTTCGAATCCGTATGCACGCAAAACCGCACCCCACACATCATCTGCGTTGGCCATATCGCACATAGAATAAGCAAAAGACGACAAAAGAAGAAACGCCTGTCCCCAATCCATGTTAAGCGCTATGGAAATTGCTCTTACTGAACAATCTCCGACGCTTCTACCGCATGGATTTGGGTTGTAGTGCGAAAATCTCATTTTGTCGCCTTTCATATTCATTATAACGCCAGTATGTCAGCCCACATCTTCGGTCCGCAAACACTGTCACTCTTTCCGTTAGTGCCAAGCTCGACGCCCTGTTTTCTTCTGTCAGCCTGATATGCGTTAATTGCTTTTACAAGCTGTTCGTCGCAGGTCATATCCGGGGCAAGTCCCTGATTATAGAATCGCCTTGCCTTGAGGATCTCAGCAAGCAGCAGGACGTGATTTCCAGAAGCACCAAGATAAACGGAGCCAACACTGAAGGTATACTTATTCTCTGCCGGTTTTTCGGCCGGGGCCTCTGCTGAAGCATACTTCGGTGTAATATATCCCCTGATATACATATCATCAATATTGATGTACCGGTACTCTACACTGTCATTCTTGTTCCCCTCAATGACCTCAATTGTGCCATTCGGTGAAACTGAATTTACATAACCGGTATGATCTGCATATCCTTTGTTGTCGCCTATGCCATTGTCGGACCAATCATACATGATAATATCACCCGGAGACGGCGTATATGAATCATCTTCTACCCATATACCCATTTTTTTAGCTATCTCAATCATTTCCTGACAGCCGCACTCAATCGGGATTATATTATCAGCGCCGGCCTCAATAGCAACCGCTGAAACATAAGTAGCGCACCAAGCATCCGTATACTGTACTTTGTATCCTCTCGGCAGCGGATTGTGTGCGTTATAAATATTTATAATTTTGCGGTGTGATCCGTCAGATTCTTTAAGCCCGATCCATGAACGGGCCACCGCTAAAACCTGTAATGCTGTAGGTGTCTTTTTTTCCGGCATATCTATATAACCTGTATAACCAAAGGGATCTGAATACTTATCTGGGAAGCAATAGAACGTGTACTTGCTGCCGTAGTCATTCTCAATGATCGTCTTATCTTTTACATAATCGCTTCTTACGCGCTTATTTCCCTCTTTTCCATCGGTTATAATGCGCTTAATATCCAAGAAACAATCATGTTCATCAACATAATAGGGAAGTGTTGTTTTGCCTTCTATGCACTCTTTGACGGCCTCGAAGTCCTCTTGAGTGGCGTAACCATTGTTCATCCAATATTCCGCCCTCGACCACCATTCTGATTTTATCACGTATTCAATAAGATCATCATACTTCGAATACGCTTTAAATCTGTTAAGAATCAAGGACATTTCAGCCTTTATCCCGGCTATTGTGCCCTGCTCTTGCCGGCACAATCTAGCCAGTTTCCATATATCATTATCCCTCATTGTTCAGCCCTGACTTTGACTGCAGAACATCAACTGCTTTGACAATGACTTCCGGCAGCGGTACACCCATAAGGCCGGCATTCTCAATAATGCTGATAAGATCATTTGCGCAGAAACCGATAATGACCGCGTTCCTGATATAATCGACCTCGCACATAATATCAAGGCGCTGAGCGATCAGCACAAACAAAAGAATAAGCGCTTTTCTGCAAAGGCCCTTGAATCCCGCCCGGCTCTCAAGCGTTCCCGACGCGGTTTTCTTGCTGTTGTGGAAAACGCCTGCCACCATAAGACCGGTGATGTAATCGACCGCCATAAAAATAATCAGAGATTTCAATGCTGCATCCCATCCACCGAAGGCACTGACAAGGATTGAACCCAAAACCCCTATTGCTGTACAAAGTCCCGCTTTCATAAAAAGCACCTTCTTTCATTTTTTATGACTTAAATATTATCACCTGCGGGACCGGCGTGCAAGACGATTTTATCAAAAATAGAAAAAAGGCTGCGATTTCTCGCAACCTTTTTTCCCGTATCTATGCAGGAGGAACCATGAAGAAATTGAAGCTGTCGGACCTATTAATTATAGATTATCAGATCATTATATTTCCGTCAATAATTAACTTGTGATTATCTTTTGAAATAACACATATTTTCAAAGGTTAATTCTCGCACCTATTCGGTCGTTATTTGACTAAATCTTTGACTAAAAACTAACTTCCTTGACTAAATGGGCGTTTAGTTTACTCAAGTGTCATTTAGTAGTTTACGCCGATGAATTTATCGAGTGTTTCACTTTCACTAATGCCAATTCCATATACGGCGTTGTTAAGAGTTCCGCGACCAATACCGGAGTAATACAGCCTATACAGTGCGTCTATTTTTGTAATGCTCACCCTGTACTGAACATTGTCCCACAATCCCCTACCCAAGATGACGGAAGGCTCAGTGTATGTAACATTGTCCGTGGATGTTTGCAGGACGCTAATCCACGCATCGGCTCCGGTTGTATTTTTGCACATCATAACCATGATATATTGGTTGTCATCGTGAATTATATCACCATGCCACGGGTAGTACGTCAGACCATTATACGAGAAACTCCCAGCAGTAATAGTCCTAACAAGATTCCAACTACTGCCATTTGCACTTTCATAGTAATCAATCTTTTTTGTACTATTGTTGATAACCCAAATTTTATAAATGCTGTCCTCGTATACGACGATTGGACACAGCACATTTGAGTGCGCACCCGATGTATGCAGTAGTTCTTTACTCCCCCACGTAATTCCGTTCTGACTGGTCTGCCTGTAAATATACTCGTTATCAGGTTCAACATATCTATACCAGCATTCCAATACGCCATCAACAAGAACCAGATGCGTATCACTGTTATAATATGAATCCCCAGATGCCGATGGAGTGTCAATCGGATTTGCCGCAATATCAGTGAAAGAAATCCCATCGTCTGAATATGCAATGCACGGATTTTCGGTATCTGTTTTTGAATACGGATATGGTGTGTATGCCATCCAGTATTTATGACCGCCAAAACCTTCCGGGATATACAGCACTTTCGGATGTACATTTTGCGTATTACCGTACACATTGACAAGCGGTAACGGTCTGGCACTGTTCGCAAACCGCAGATTGTAGTTGCTGGTCATAATGAGCCTGCTTCTTACATTGTCGTTAGCATTTATGCTCTGTGCCTTTATTTCAGACTCAATCTGTTCATCCAGATATAAGCTGAATTTCGCCAAGTCAAGTTTAAGCGTAAATGCCTCAGATACTTCTGTCAGATCGTCCAACCTTGAGTTGTCGGGTTTACGGACAGTGATCCTGTAATTGTAAGTATCAAAATCGAACGTATAATTTTCCGCTGACCATCCGAGTACCCCGATAAAATTGTATTGCTTATCGTACTGATTGACCCGCATCTGATAGCCAGATGCTATAACCGCAGTTGAATATATAGGCGGCAGAAAATTAGTCAACGCTCTTCCCAACGCTCTTATGACGGTATTATCTGTCGGTCTGACTTCTGCGTTTATAAAGAACGCACCCGGCAGATGCATTTCGCTCATCACTCCTTGTCTTGCAACCATATCAACCGCTGTGAACGGCGGTTTGTAGTCCATTAATGTGTCGCCCTCATTTAGAATCAGAACATATTGACAGTCCTCAAAATCCGACTGTGTCCCATTTGCACCGATATATGCCAAAATATATACATCGGTTTCGCTTGCAACTGTAAACGTGGCAGGTGTAACTCCAATACTGTACAGCAATACTTTTGCATTAGTAACAATCCTGAAAGATAGTCTTGTACGCATCGCATATGCATTATCGTTACACGGTTTGAACACACATGTATAGTTTCCCGGTTGCAGTCTTATGGCATTTGACAGATATGCGATACCTCTTTTGTCAGAAGTACCATTAACAGTTATCAATCCGTTTGAAACTGAGACGCTGTAATCACCTGCAAGATATTGACCGTTATTAACCAATGCTTCATTATTCGTTTTTTCGCTTATAAGGTCAATCTTCTCATTACGTTCCTGTGGTACAGATACAGACCCATTAAATAAACTAGAGATAATAAGTCCAAACTTTTCGTTACCATAATCGTTTAAGTGCAAATATAAATCATTGTCGCCGTTATCCGCGAAATAATACCCACGGTTGTCTTTTGTGATTCCCATTTCCATATAAGCATCCTTATATGGTATGCTATACAGTCTTGCAACATTTGCTTTTACCAGCGCCATGTCATAAGGATAAATGCCGTAAATCGTCCAAGCGATAGGCGGAACATCCATAAATATTTTGACGCTTGGATGATTGTTAATGAGGTATTCAATCGCAGACTGCAAAGCACCATATACGGTTGTTGTGTCAAAATCGGAACCTACTGGCTCTATTTTTCCAATATTAACGCCCTTCACATAGTCATTAACGCCACCCTCAAGAAATACCGCATCAACTCCCGTATAATCATATGATTTAATCCGTTCACATATCTGAACAGAAGTATTGCCCGATACCCCGGCGTTTACTACTATCGCGCCCAGAACATTCCGCATAACACTCTGATAACCATTGCAGACTTTCCCCGCCCACTCAGGAAGTATACCATCCGTGCTGTAACTGCGTCCGTCATACCAAGTCCGAGAATCACCAAAGCACACAATGGTTTTTCCAGCCCACATTCGGCTTGATATAAGCCCTTGGATATATTCTCCACGGATTAATTTGTAATCATAAGTTTTTTTTGAATTTACAACGATATACTTTGCTCCGTCTGGTGCAACTTCTCTTTGTTTTGTGATTGTCAACTGAGATAAATTGCTTCCAGAACGAATCAATATATTACCAGCCGCATCTAAAAATGCCATAGGTCTTGCCGCAGACGCGCCACTTGCCGTAATATAAAATACATCACCGCTGTCGCATTGTGCATAAGTGCTGACATATCCTGTATTGTGCGTTCTTGAACCAATATCTACCGACGCAATTCCATCGGACAAATCATAATACCCTGTTTCCCATCCTGTTATTTCTTCTGCATTTGTTAAATCACCTAAATCAGCCTTTAATGTATTCAGCTCGTCGCCGGTCTTCTTGGCGTCTGCCGCCGCTCCCGAAGTTGCGAGCGTGTTATCAATCACGCCCTGAGCCAGCTTTGCCGCTGTGATAGTATGATCTCCGATTGTGAGCGCGGCCATTTCGCCAGCGTCGATCTTAGCCTGTACTGCCGCCTGAATCGCCTCGGTATTAAGTGTCGGATTATGTACATCATCGTAACACTGCTCAATAGCATTCGCAATGTCATTCCGCACCGTTCTAGCAAAGATCGCAGTCCTTATGCTCTGTAAAAATTGTTCTATACTACTCATACTTTATACTCCTTATGTCGGATCTGGTGCAGGTTCCGTCTTGTTTATTGCCGTTATGATCCCGTTTTTTACGGTTATGGACACATCAAGACCGTTGCTCTGTTTCCATGATATGCTATTCGTCGCTCCGTTTGCCGGTACAACGCTTCCACATGTTATCTTTCCGGTAACAGTAGCTTTTCCCCCGATTGCAATATCATCGCAATTAATGTCCGCTGAATGTATATCACCATCAACATTTATTTGCTTTAGAAAATGTGTTCTTCCATTTTCTACAATGATTTCATTTTGGTTGGCTTGGAGCATTAGTTCAGTTTCCGATCTTAAAGCCACTCGGTTAATTCCATCGTTATAATCTGCACTTAAATCAAGCGTTCCAATAAGAGTGTTGATGTATTGCGATTCAGGATCATACGGACTCGGTGTTGCGGAAGGGTCGTACTCCCGCTTGTACCCTCTTAAATATCCCTGTTGCATTAACAACTTTTCATCACTAGACTTAGATACAAAGTCACCGGTCTCAAGATTCCAATACGTATGTTCTGCTGCATCTTCAATTATACCCACTTTTAAGAGGTTCGCAAATACAATATTTGCGAATATTTCTTCGGTTGCGAATTGACCATTAATGGACCACGCGGCCTTCCATGCGCTTGACGTTGCCGGCGCGTAACCTGCATTCGAGAACCTTATGCCACGCATTGAAAATTCCATAATGTTTGTTGCTTGCGTCTTATCTGGTGCATCCATCATAAGTGTACGCAGCCAATGGCCGTTTTCATCGTATTCTTCGATCTTATATCCGCCATACTGACCGCTAAATGTATTCATTATATTTGCAATTTCGGACCTTATTACAGTTTCCATTTTCAACGCTTCGCGTTTTGCTGCGATTGTCGCATCGTGGCCGGAACTTGTGACACGGCCGGTAAGCGTGACTTTTTTTGATCTCAGATTGGCAGACATTACAATCCGTTCATCTTCTGGCTTTTGCGGTTTCATAGTCATTTCTACAATCGGATAGGTGGCGTTAAGGCCAAACATTTCCGCCTGAATATTGACACGATCACCAAAATACATTGTGTCAATCGAACTGTCTACAGCGGACAAATCAACTGCAGTTAATTTGAACGTCGCGCGTTCGAATTGTGTTTCCCTAAGATATGTCTGACCCATCGTTTTAAGATTGGCAGGATCACTTATGCTGTCATAGGTAACAGTAGTCCATATATACCCGTAATTGTCCACGGCCGGGCCTGAACCAATAATATAGTTTTTGCCGTCATTTACACTTGTTATGTCAACACGCTTTTCGAACTCGCTTTCCGTATCATCATCTATTTTTGAACCTAAAGGAATAACAACTGTTTTTACACCTTCAGCATTGAAGTTTTCGGTGTAGTCCATAATGTTATCCCCTAGCTGTATGACCTGATTACAGTAATTGCCGTATTCATTAAGGTTGACATAATCGAGATACAGTGTGCCGTTTTCGTGTCTCAGACGCAGCACTCCGCCATGAACAGAAATAAGGTTTTCCCGTATCGCGTCAAGCGTTGAGTTGTTATCTGTTATTTTAGCACCGGCATTAAGCGAATTTGAGACAGTGACATATCCCACGTATATCTTTTTGCGATCATCGTCAAACATTTGCTGATTGTGAATATCAAGCACGCCGGTAAGGAATTGCAGCGGTGTAATTTTGCCCCAATTCCTTTGCGGCTGCCTGCTATCACTCAGGAACGACAACGCGCCCACGGCCGTTAATTGACGCTCTAGGCCCATATTCCCGGTATACGCGCGGACCTCACCGAAGAATACTTCTCGATCATTCTTTTTGACCGTTATCATAGATTTTCTGAGCAATATGCTGTCATAATACGGGTTTGAGGACGGCACTTTCATTTTTGCCGTTCCGCTGTCATTCATTTTGAGCTCAATTTCCGGATCAATGACAGTGCATAATTCATCCCCAGGATAATACAGCACTTTATCATCAATCAGTATTTCATACATCATAACCGCGACTCCCTGTAATCTATAATAATGTAGGCCGAACCGGTAAATGTCAAAGTTACATCTGTTGCACCGCATACGGTAAGATCAGGAAAACGATTCCTTCCGCTTCTCAGAGTATAAGTCTTATTATTTCGAGAAGATTTGACAGTCAATGTATTACTTGTAATATTGCTTACATTAAATGTCGGTACAACGTCTTTTCCGCCCTTCGGTATCACTGTTGTTTCGCTGTTCTCAACGGTCAGCAGGCCGATATAGCGGAACACAGTTGTTTCAAAGTTTACATCATCCCATGCGATTTCATCTTGTGCCGATTCTTTGCTATATTTATACGGTTCAGCATCTACATATATAGTGATCTTTCCTAAACGCTTACTCACGTCAAAATCGCTAACAGAGCACATACCGTAATAATAGTATGACGGATCTTCCTCCATCGACACCCGCATAAACTGTCCATGCACGTATTCTGCGAGTTCTGTATAAGTAGTATAAAACTTGCTTTTGTCGATCAATTTAAAATCAAATGACAGTTTACGGTTATCATAATACGGCCGGCCGTTCACGTTTGTTAAATTTATGCGGCCGTCCCTCCACGGGACCGACAATGTTTTTGTTTTGACCGGGGCGCTGCCTACGACTCTATGAGTCATAAGCAGGCCAAAGTCTTTATATGTGTTTTTATCACCAATGTTTAATCCGGCTATCATACTACAGCCTCCCATTCTGCGATTTCACCTAATGCCTCATTCATATCATTCGCAATGTCGGCCACATACGATCTTTTGTCAGGGTATAAGTATACCTGCTGATTAGATAATCCCGGTAAATACTGAGCAACAAGCTCATACAAGGACCGGATCATGCTGTCAACAGTCATTCCATGCCGCGGCTCGCCGCCTACCGTTGTAATCGGTATTTCTATATCCTTAACCGCCGATCTTGCCGAATCATAGACGGATTTTACCATGTTTTCAGCTTCGTTTGTAGGCGCGTTATCTTCCATATCCTCAGCAATACCGGCGTCAAACATGCGGCCAATGTAACGACCTAATCTTGACGGGGAATTGATACCGAGGTAGTCACAAGCCGCGTTAAATGCGTTACTAGCAGCATCTTTGGCCGCATCCCATATTGCACTTGCACCATCTGCCAAACCACCAATAAGGCCATTAACAACCTGACTTCCAAGCTCTAGCCAGTCAACATCAGCAAATGCGTCAAATATACTGTTTATTATGTCCCACGTGCCGGAAACAACTTCCGGTATCATTTCAATAATACCGGCTATGAGTTGCCCGATGATTTCACCGCCTTTTGTAAGAAACTCAGGTAGTTTTTCGGCTATTTTCCCGATTATCTCAACTATCAGGTCAAGGATTGTCTTTAAAATCTCAGGCGTTTTTTCAACTATACCCTCTATGAGCTTCATAATAAGCTCTTGTCCCTTTTGCAGGAACTCAGGCAGGTGATTAAGTATATTTTCAATAAGGGAAAGTATCACATCGACCATTGTTGAAATTATAGTCGGTGCGTTGTTTAACACACCCTCGGAAAGACTTGACACCATTTCAATTCCTTTTTCAAGGAACATTGGTAGATTTTCAAAAATAAACGATATTAATTGATTAAGAAGATCACCAATAGTTGTAATCAGTGCAGGCTCAGTCTCAAGCATTCCATTCATTAGGAATGTTATCAGCTCAATTCCCTTATCAAGAATAAGCGGCAGGCCATCACTAAGGCCAATAAGTATTGATTCAAACAGTAGGCTAATATTTTCTGTTAATACGCCACCGTCAGAGAATCCGCTTAAAAGGTTAATAAGCCAATTTACACCCGTTTCAATAAAATTAGGTATGAAACTGCCGAGAATATCCATAATCGCATCCATGAATGACGAAAGATCACTAAACATGTCATATCCGAATATGGCTTCCGATACTTGCGCTAAAATGCTATGAACGGCCGTCACCGCTGCGGAGCCCAAAGATTCAAGTATGCTAGGCAAACTAGCAACAAGCATCCCCACCAGAGCAATAGCCGTTTCAAAAAGTGACGGAAAAACAGCGTCGATTATACCCGGTATTGCGTCGGCAATGATCGGTGCCGCACTAACGATGAAATTGGCAATTCCCTCCATTGTCGTTTGAATACGCGGGACAATATTATTAATAAGGCCGGCACCCTCGCTGCCGTCACCGAAAACAGCCGTCAAAAAGTTATCGAACGCATCAGAGACACCTTCACCGCGGCCAATAGCCAACACTACATTATCCCATGCAGATTTAGCCATGCGTGATGAACCCTCGATTGTATACATGGCCTCTTTTGCCGTTGTTCCGGTAATGCCTAAATTCTCCTGAATTGCATGAATAGCGTTATAAACATCTGAGAGATTACTAATGTCATACTTTACACCGGTCAGTTTTTCGGCATCAGTAAGAAGTCTCTCCATTTCTTTCTTAGTTCCGCCGTAACCGAGCTTCAGGTTATCAAGAAGGGTGTAATTCTGCTTACTGAATGCCATGTATGCATTTTGTACAGACTCCATTGACGTACCCATTTTGTTCGCGTTGTCCGACATATCCTGAACGGCCATATCAGCGACTTTTGCGGCCTCGACTTCATCACCTGTTGAGGCTTTAAGAGACGCAGCGAACGCGGTTATGGTTTCCATGTACTCATTCATATTGAGGCCGGCAGTACGGTACGCCTCACCTGCGTTTGCCATTGCCGTTTCCTGAGCTGTCATAAGCGTATTGTAACGCTCTGTAACCTCGTCAACGCCTTTTCCAACGCTTTTTGCGTATTCCTCGATACTTTGACCCTGCGTGCCGAAAAGTGTCTCTATGCCGCCTTCTAGCTGCTCAAAATTGGCATACATCCCGACAGCCTGCGCGCCCATTGCCGTAATAGCTGTAGCGGCCGCGCCAACGGCAGCCGCTCCAACCTTGCCAATAGTAGACAGTGCACCACCGATACGATCACCGATAGTATTTGCCCTGTCTGCAGCGCTATCCAGTCCGCTATCATATTTTGAGCTATCAAGTGAAATTGTCGCAAATAGATCAAATACGTTCATCAGTTGCACCAAACACTTTCATAAATTTGTTGATTATATTATCCGAATCTTCCGGCCTACTGTTTACCGGGTGTAGCAGTGAATACAAACTCTGATTAAGTATCTGTTTGTTTTCTGTCGCTGTATTTCCGGTGAGCGCCCGCATACCGTCTGAAATATAAAAACGGTATGTTGACAACTCGTGATCTTCTTTCATCCGAGCTACAACATACCGCATAAATGGTTTTAGTTCTCTTTTGCCTCTGTATTCCCCGTAACAGAGCCAGAAGATGCGCTCGAATCGTTCTGACTCTGCGAGGAAAAAAGTTGCAATACCTCCGGTTCGCTGAACAATTCAAGCAGCCGGATAGGTAATGTCATAATACAGACCTTTTCCCGGTATTCTTCCGGATCTTCACCGTCAAGGATTGCAAGGCACGTGATAACCGCGCTTTTGTGCAGCTTAATCATTGCCTTAATTCCCTGAATGCGCGTATCTTTATTCCTGAGCTTGTCTGTAACATCTGTGTCTGTCATTATTTCGGTGACGGGATCGAGCAGATCGCATAAAACGTCAAGCGCTTCCTCACCTTTGATCTCTGAGATTTTCATTTAACCCCCTTAACCTGGTACTACCGGCGCGCTTGCTTCAGCGCCCTCAGATACATAGAAATCCATCGGTACTTCATCCTGTGCCGATATGCTGTAATGACCGGTCAATTCAACTGACAAATTACCTTTGCCGCCCTTTGTTGTTTTCAGGCTGAGGCCGGAAGTGGAAAGAGCGTTTTTCAGACAAATAGCTGCAAATCCGCCGTCTGACAGATCGCCAACCCACCAAATCGCATCTGTAAAATCTGTCAATTCAAGATGATTTCTCGGCGTGATCTTCCCTGTTGCCTGAGTTATGTCTGCCGCACCAAGCGAGAGCTTGATAACGTCGGCCGTAACATTCAGGGCCGTAAATGACATTTTGGCGTCATATCCGGTGATCTCTTTGAACTCTTTCATATTGTTTGGGCAGTTGTCAACATCTTCCCCGTTGTCCTGATACGTCGGAACGCAGGAGGCTGTAATTCCGCCTGTCGTTGCACAAACAATATTCGAAAGAGTCATTGTCGGATTGGACGGGTCAAATGTTTTCAGCAGCACGCCCGCATCCATCTGTAACTCATTAAAAGCTGTTTCTGAGATTTTAGTAAATCTTTTTGTTCTCATTTATTGCTACTCCTATACTTCTGTTAGGAACTCAGCGCTTATATTGATATATATACGCCTTATAAGATTGTCGCTATCGTCGCTCATGCGTTGCGCAAAAGGTGATCCGCGCTGTAACCACAATTTACCATGATCTAAGTCAATTATAGCGCCGCCATAGCTTAACGCTTCCTCTATCTCATGCAGTTTTTGTGTTATCGGAGCCCATGATGTGCCACGATACCAGAGCGACGCGGACAATGACACAGGATTATCAATATTCCCCGTGACAACCTCATACGTTATATAAGGCGGCCGCGGGGCGTTCCATCCGGTAGGAACTGTCTGTTCGTCGTATGCCGTCAGGCCAAAACTCGACCAAAACGAATGTATAGCCTGTTCTTTATCCATTAGGCAGCTCCCATTCCTCAGCGGTCACAATACGCATATTGATAGTTGACGCGGGCGGATCTTTTTTATCGTCGCCGTCAGACGTGACGCGAAAGATTTTCCCGTCGCTCACTCGTCTGAATACATCGTGATACTGAAGGTTCATGCTCTTTAGCGTATGGACCGTGTAAAGATTAGTGACGCCCTGTTTGTCCGCAACTCTGGCCTGCAGCGATGTATCGAATATGCAGGCCGCCTCGAACTCTGCACCATCTACCCACGTTGTTATATATCCGCCGTAACCATCTGAGGCCGTTGTCTTATCGAGCAAAACACAAGGCTCTAACATATCAGTGTAAAGGCTCATACTCTTATTTTCCTCCACCGGTTCAGTCTTGACGCGAATTGATCTTGCCATGTATAAGCGCCGCCGTCGCTATTTGAACCGGCTTTTTTGGTGTACGAATATCCGCCGAAGCTCTCAGACGTGTACGGGCTTTCAAGCGTGTTCTTGTTTGCCGCGCACCAATTTTGAATGTCAGTGACAAGGGCAATGAAGTCCTTTGGTACGGCCATAGACCATATAGAACCGTTGAATATTTCAGCGCCGGTATAGTTTGCGCTGCCGATCAGGTACACACCGTCATTGAGCACGCTTCCGACTACTCTTATATACTGGCCGGGTAAAAACTGAGTGTCTACATCTGAGCCGGAAGTAAGACCTGCGCTACTCAGGACATATAAGTGCCCGTCTCGGACCTCAAATGTGCCGAAATATTTTTCTTTACAAAAATAATTCCTTATTGTAGCGCAAATCTCACCTACCATGATCTACCTCTTATTTTACAAGGACACCGAACGCCTCAGAAGTTCCGTTGGTTGCGTCGGTTGCCGTAATCGTTGTGCGGCCCTTTGCAACACCGGTCACAACACCGTCTGAATCTACTGTTGCAACTGTTGTATCACCGCTTGCAAATGTTACTGTTGCATTGGCCGGGACCTTTGTCAGTGTATTGGTTACAGTGCCACCAACAGCGACCGAAACTTCCTCTTTGTTGAAGGAAAGGCCGGCAGCGGAAGCGCCGATTGTGATAACAGCGATTGCGTCAAGGTACTCCGCAAACAGTGTGACGCCCATAATAGCAAAGGACTCACCGACTGCAGTTGAATAGTTACCGTTCGCATGGAATCCGATCAGCGGTGTCTCTCCCTCAACGGTGTAGTCAAGACCAAGCTGCTTGAACTCGGAATTTGCCGGGTCAACATAGTACATAATAATATTATCCGCAAGTGTAGCAATTACTTTACCACGCGGGAGCTCAGAGCTGAGAATCATAACACCGGCGCCCATGAAATCACGGACATACTGCAGGCCGAACGTGTTCTGTACCGTCAGGTTGGCAGCACCAAGATACTTATACGCATCCAGCGTATTCACAAATACTACCGGTGTAGAATAATCGCGGTGGAGCTTCTTGAACTTGTCAATTACAAGGCCGATTGCCATTGCAATAGCCATCTGGAATGTCGTCTCAGTGCTTTTCAGTGATCCGGACTGAAGGAATGTATAGAAACGCTCAAGTACATTCCCCTGCAGCTCGTTAAGAAATGCTGTGTCTGTACGCTGTACAGCGACGGCAGCGCCCCACTTCTTGACAGACTCGATTGATACGGCCTTTGCATACTTCTCAAGAGTGATCTCCCCGAAAGTTTTCTCTACGACACTTGCCTTAGAGTACGGGATTTCCTCACCCTCACCGACCTGACCATTGTTGGCCAGTGTTACGGATGCTTCGATTGTTTTCAGTTTTGTACCTGGCGCGGCCTCAATCGGACGCATAATTCCCATGATCTCACGCAGGGAATCCCAGTTCTTCGCAAATCTCGTTACGAAATCGACTTCACGCGCTTTAACCTGAAAATCAGCGCTCACTGTAAGATTCTGTTTAGCCATTTTTTACCTCACTTAAAATCCGAATAAGGTGTGATTCTCGGCAATAGCCGCCTGCCTCTCACCCGCATCTTTAATAGCCAGAATTTCATCTTTTGTCATTTGGCCGCCACCATTTCCCGGAGGTGTCGGTGTCTTTGCGCCCTCGGAGCTTTTTGTCTCGATAAAATCAGCCCATTCCTCTTTGATAGAGTTTTTCAGTGTATCGGCGTTTTTGATTTTACCGTTTTCGTCAAGCTCGACGCCCGCAAGATCGGCCACCTTCATAACTGAGGCCAGACGCTTTTCAGATACGCCCACTTCCGTAAGTAGGTTCTTGTAAGCATCCTTTTTCTTTGCCTCGGCTGCCTGCTGCTGAATGCCGGCTTTATACTCTTTATACTCTTTTTTGATATCGTCGTATTTCTGCTTGTAACCGTCGTCGGCGTTTTCCTTTGCCTCGTCGATCTGCCGCTGCAGGCCGGGGATTTTTGCGGTTTCGTCTTTCAATGTCTGAATTTCCTCTTTCAGAGCATTGACCGTCTCTGAATGGCCTTCAATGACGGATGTAATCTGTTCTTCTGTCAGCCCTAATTCTTTAAGGGCCTTTCTCGTTAGTGCCATAGAATCTCCTTTGCTTCGGTGGAATTTCTTTTCCATTTGATACTATATTTTATATTAACATAACACATTAAAATGTCAATAAAAAAAGCGCCTGATGGGAACCGCAACACCAGACGCTTTAAGCTATTATACAGACCGGGCGTTTACCGTTTTTATGGGAATCCGTCTCATTGCCCTTCGCCGGTCATTCTATCATACCTTTTATATTTTTGCAACATAAAAGCCCTCGTTTTCACGGGGGCTTTTACTCTTTCCACACGTCACAACACCCATTGGCAAAAAGGCTCTCTGTCTCTTTATGACTTCCCCGGCTTTTGCTCGCTTATGGGGTATGGCGGCAATCGCCGGGAAAATCATTTAAAGAGACAATTATGACAACACAAACGCATGTTAGCACATGATCTAATTACCGTCAAGCATCTTCCATGTAACTTTTGGCTATTTTTTTGTAACGGTCAGTGTGATCTGCTGCTGCACTTTTTAAGAAATGGTTTGGAGCTACCATTGTTCCGCCGTGGCGGTGTCCAAACTCTACATAAGGCGCGTACTCTACATTTGTTCCTATAACGACCATTGATTTACTCGGATTGTCACGCGCTGAACCACCGGTAAATACATTCCCGTCGTCGTCGCTATATTCATCTACACCGTTATATTCGCGCGTTGCATGAGTTATTGAATTTCTGAGCCTGCCGGTGTCAATTCGCCGCGGTTCTTGGTCTAAATGCAATTTTGCGTACTTTTCGGCGTCTATCCCTATTGCTTCTAGCGCGCGCGCTAGAGCTTCGTCTTTTGCGCTTTTAAACAGATCAATATTACTGATTATTTTTAGCAGTCCCATTTTTACGCCTTTTCTTTTTGTACTTGTATACCGGCTTTGACGCCTTCCACTGTTCGTATGTCATGCCTTTTAGATCGCTATTGTGCCGTATCTCGTCTATATCATCATCAATTCCGGTCAGTTTACCCACAACTGTACAACGGCAATTATAGACCAGATAGCCCGGTGCGGCAGGATCACCCGGAAACCTGAGCTTATAGCCGTCAAGGATAAACGGTTGTCCCACCTTTACGCTTTGTTGATCGGCAAGTCTATGTTCGTGCCGTGTTCGGCCGTCTAGTGTTGCAATCCATACATCCTCTAAATGCACGCCCATTTTATCGGCCCGTTCATGGCCTGCACGCCGGCCGGCATTCTCGGCAGCGGTTGTCATAGTCCGCGCGTTCCTTATTGCGGCCGCCTCATTTGAATCACAGACACTTTTTGCCAGTCTAGCGGCCAATTTTTCTATTGACTCACCCTGTAATATGCCCTGCATCATAACAGACTGTATTTTCTGCTTTTCCCATAGCTTAGCGCGGCCAAGCCTTATATTTAAGGCCGTTTCTTTGCCCGGTGGGGGTAACATATCGGGATTATCACGCATAAGGCGCTCGACTGTATCACGATCATACAATGAAAAGGCCGTATCTATACCGGATTGAGTCTCAGCCTCAAAGTTTCCATAATTGTAATTATCAGCATACGCGGAATATCTGAATTTTTCGGCCATAGACCGGGCCTTTTCATTGGTTGTCAGAACGTCGTTTGCGATATTCTCTTTCAGTTCTTTCCACCGCTGCCCCACTAAAAGCTGATTCTTACGCCACTCTTTATATTCTGATTCTTTAAGCGTGCCTTTTTCGACCTGCTTTGCTTTGATTTTGTCTTTTTTCTCGAAACTACGAAAATAATCATCAGCCTTTTTGTTTATTTCCACCGCTGCTTGTGCATATTCATACCGGATTCTGCGTTCTAGCTTATGCAACTCAGCATCGGTATACCTATGCATGAAATCACTCATTCATTTCTTCCTCGGCCAGTTCTTCGTTTTCGTTAAAGCCGGCATTTGCGGCGTTCATTTCCTCTGCGGTCATTTCTTTTATCAGATCATCGGCCTTGTCACCGTCACCCAAAAGAGTAAGAATCTTTCGTGTCACATAATCTTTCGGGAGATATTCCCCGGACTGGATCAAGTTGGTTACAAGCTCGGAAACATTAAGAATTTTTGACCGTGTAAATGAAACCTCATCGTCTATACCGGCAAGGTCCATAATCCCGTAGATGAAATCAAGCACGCAGTATTCAAATTCATCACACAGGCCGTCAATGTCATTATAGGCCGCCTCAATCTGCGTGGCCGTAACCGCGCCGCTGGCTATTCTCTCAACGTCAACGGCCCGCGCATCCCGGTACAGATCGCGCTCTATTCGATCTAACAGTGCTTCGCGCGTATTTCCGTCATAGTTTATAGTGTTCGGCTGCGCTTCGGCCCTATCATCTACCGTGGCCGCATGTACGGTTCTTATTCTTTCGACGAACTGAGCAAGGTCAACATCATCCATACCACCGGCGTTCTTAATTGTCCAGTAGATAATACTTGCCTCGTCTACAGTATTCGCATACCCGGACTTAATCAGATCATAACAGTCAATTTGTTCCTGCAGGCCAATAAGTTTAGACTGGTGTTCGGGATTTCCCCACATTGGCACAATTGGGAAGGACGGGTAATTTTCACCGTCGTATATTTCGCGGCCGTCTGCTTCTGATTCTCTGACCTTCAGAATATACGGCCGTTTTTTGTTCAACACTGAACCGGTCCCGTTACGCCAAATGTATTCAGTGTAACCGTCTAATTCATAGAGCGTGGCCCTCAGCGGTTTACGCCGGTTACTGTCTGCGATCTGCCAGAAACGTATCCCGGCCATTGCAGCACCGTTTTCTTCATCAAGGAATGGGAAATATTCAAGCACGCTGAATACGTCAACATGGTCTAAATTCCAAAATCCGTATGCAACACCGTGATTTATAGCATTCTCAGCTACTTTTTGCAGGGCACGATCAAAATTCTTTCGTTTTGTGCCGAGCTTGTCTTTTGTTTCTTCTTTGACAAATGACGCGCCGTTTCCGAGCAAATACTGAACCTCTTGTGTTATAAAGCGCTTGTATTTGCCGGTTGCCATTTTGAAGTTAGGGCTCCACTGGTCAACAATCGCATTTCCCGCGACGGTGTAAAGCATCTTTTGAAATGCTCTGATCGTAGGATTCTGCTGCTTCTTGTACAATTCCGCCTGAGTTGCGACCTGATACAGTGTAGATTCTTTGTGCTGCCTTATTGCCTTTCGAATAAAGGCCATTCTTTTTGTTTCGTCGTCACCGACCTCTAAAAAATCCTGATAGGTTAGCATTTTAGCCCCCTTTTAGTCATTTGTTGCGTCACGTTTTGTATAAACCCGTGATTTTTGATACCTGATTTATAATAATAAGCCAATATTTGCGGTTATCTGTCTCTTATTGGCTTTACTATCCGCTTTGTTTCGACAAAATAGCGCGTGCTGTCGGCGTAATGATCGTTTACTTTGACCGGTTTTTCATCTTCGCTCTTATCATCCCACACATAGCCGCCCATTTCATCGGCCCATTCTTTGATTTTGTCGCTGACTTTGATTTTCCCGGACTGCATAGCAACGGCCGTGTCTCTTATTCCGTTCTCAACGTCGTTTATTGCCGGCCGGACCTTGCACCAACCACGCTTTTTAAGCAGCGCGATAAAGGAAGCGGCTGACGGGTCAATGATTGTCTCTATTTTCCGCGGCATATCAT
>OCTX012247714.1_pt1 | contig 19046 bp, 13 predicted proteins | sample 1539691 | NCBI WGS metagenome assembly OCTX01 (sample SAMN02144231, study PRJEB22623) | gut metagenome | biome: sheep rumen | host: Ovis aries | place: New Zealand | reverse complement strand
CGTGCCGGCGCTCGCCCGTGGCGTCGTTGACGATGGTGGCGTCGCGCAGCATCTGTACCACCGACTCCGGCGTCAGCCGGTACTCCGTCACCGAGGTGCGGTCGTAGGCCGTGCCGCCGAAGGTGATGAACAGGAACTCGGCCCAGGGGGCGTGGCGCAGGGTGTGGCGGAAGAGGTCGCCGTCGTTGAGCGTCTGTGGGAAGCGCATCTGGCCCCACTCGAAGCGCTCGCCTATGAGGCAGCGCTCGACGCTGAGCACCGACGTGGTGAGACAGTTGGTGTAGAGCAGGTTGAAGTGGCGGTAGGCGCCGGCGGCCACCTCCTCGTCGAGCATTCGCCAGAGGTTCTGCTTCTCGCGCACGTTGAGGTTCAGCTCATACTGCCACAGCTCGCGCCCCATCTTGCGGGCTTCGTCGATGTAGGTCTCGGTGGCCACGGGCACGAAGCGGGCACTGGCCGTGCCGGCGATGCTGGTCATGAAGGCGCTGACGTCGGGGTCGCTCTCGAAGGTGAAGACGTAGTCGAGCCCGTGCATGGGGCACTCCATGCGCAGCGTGGCGTGGCCGAAGACGGAGTAGACGGCCACCAGCGGTTCGGCTATCATGATGCTGGCCTTCAGGAAGTTGCTGCTGTCAGGTGCCAGCCTGAAGGTGTCGGCCGGCTCGGGTGCCTGTGCTGCGGCGCTGGCCGTCGTCCATCCCGTCAGCAGTGCGGCTGCGGCCGCGAGTATTGCGATGCTTCTCTTGAATGTCATGGTGGGGTACTATAGGTGCTTGCGGAAGAACTGGAGCACGCGCTGCTGGGCCTTCAGCGGACAGCTGTGGGGCATGTCCCAGAGCTCCGTCTCGAGCACGTCGTCGGCGCCCTGCGAGCGCCACGTGTCGTGCATCGTGCGGAACGCCTTCTCGACGCCGGCCACGGGGAAGAGCTTGTCCTGGCGGCCGTTGATGAAGAGCATGGGTTTCGGACAGGCTATCGAGGCGATGTGCGGATAGTCGAGCCAGCGGCGCAGGCCCGGCAGACAGTTGGCAAAGCCGCCGTTCTCGGTGCGGCTGTACTTGAAGCTGAGCTGCTCGTCGGTGGTGGTGAGCCAGCAGATGGCCGCGCCGACCTTGATGCGGTCTGACAGGGCCGCGAGCATCCAGGCCCTGTAGGCGCCCATCGAGCAGCCCATGCAGCCTATGCGGCTGGGGTCCACCTCGGGCATCTGGGCGAGCATCTCCGTGCCGCTGATGTCGTCGTAGGTCATGTAGGCCGAGAGGTCGATGCCGTACATCATCATGTTGCCGGCTATCATGTCGTAGCGGTCGCGGCGCGGTCCCTCCTGCTGTCCGCGCTCGCCCCACATCGGGGCGTCGGCCGAGAAGACGACGTAGCCGTGGCGGGCCAGGTAGTCGCCTACGAACTGCCCCTCGTAGAGGTTGTCGACCCAGGCCTGGGCGTCGTTGACGACGGTGGTGTCCTCGCAGGCCAGCGGGCGTATCATCTTCTCCTTGCCGATGAAGAGGTGGGCGCCGTGGTCGTGCAGCAGGTTGACGGCGGGGAACGGTCCCTTGCCGTCGGGTATGAGCACGTAGGCGGGCACGGTGTAGTAGCGCGATAGTCGTAGCTCGATCTTGCGCGCCCGGTAGCCGTCGCGCTGCTCCTCGTACAATAGTTTAGAGTTTAGAGTGTAGGGTGGAGGCGGCGGCGTGAGCATGCAGTCGAAGACCTTCTGGCGGGCGGCGCGGCGCCACTCGTCGAAGTCGGTTATCGGGCTGTTGCCCCAGGCCATGGGGTAGGTGAGGTCCTTCAGCAGCGAGTCGGCATAGACGGGCAGGTTGCGGCTGAACTCATACTTCTGCCGCTTCTGTGCGTTGACTCCCGAGGCGACGGTCAGGAGCCAGCAGAGCGTGACCAGCAACAGGCGGCTCATTGCAGGAAGTCGAGTTGGCGCCTCAGGGCCTGCAGCTCGTCGCGCACGCCGATGAGTCGGCTCAGCACGTCGGCGGTCTTGTCGGCCCCCTGGCGGTTGTTGTTAATGATCTTCTTGGCGGCGGCCAGCTTGAAGCCGCGCACCTTGACGAGGTTGTGGATGAGCCTGATCTGCTCGATGTCCTTCTCCTGGTACTGGCGCACCTTCGCCGGTCCCGATGTCTTCGGCTTCAGGAAGGGAAACTCCGTCTCCCAGTAGCGCAGTGTGCTCTCGTTGAGGCCGAACTGCTCGGCCACCTCCTTGATACTGTAGTACAGTTTCTGTGGTTTATACTCGTTCAGTGCCATCGGTATTTTCGTTTTACATATTCCCTAAATTCAGATTGACGCCGCAAAGTTACGAAATTATTCGGAAATAAGGCGGCATAATCTGAAAATAATTCGCACCTATTCACGCTTATCTGATGTAAAACAGCCTTCCGCCGCCTGACGGGAAAAAAGAAAGAAGTATGACCTGCCGGGGAAAACGCCGCGAAGACGGGCGGGCCGGCAAATCATACTTCTTACTTATTACTTATTACTTAAATAAGGCAGATCAATATCCGGGGTTCTGCCAGAAGCCGTCGGCCGTGGCCGAGTACTGCAGCACACCGTTGGCATCCTGCTGCACGGGCGTGCTTACCTCGTTGGTGACGGCAATCATCTGAGCCTCGGGGATGGGACGGTAGTAGTGCTGAACGGCAATGTTGCCGGCAGCCTGGCCGTTGTACTTCTTCACACGGTCGAGGAGCGTGTGGGTGCGCTTTAGGTCGAACCAGCGCTGCTGCTCGCCGCAGAGCTCGAGGGCACGCTCGTCGAGGATGGTCTCGATGCCGTTCATCTGCTTCAGCGAGTTGTCCTGTCCGCTGATGGCGCGGGCCTGGCGCAGCTCGTTGATGGTGGCCAGTGCGTCGCCGCCGTTCTGCAGTTGGCACTCAGCCTTGATGAGGTACATCTCGGAGAGGCGGAAGACGATGGCGTCGCGGTGGCTGATGTCGTGAGTGGGGTACTTCGACTCGTAGACGTCGTCGAGGAACTTCTTGATGCCGGGGTACGACTTCCATCCGCCGACGTTGACGTTGTTGTAGCGGTTGTCGCCGTAGACGTCGCTGGTGGCCTTGGCCGTCTGTGTGGGCACGGCGGTCATCTCAGCCGACGTGTAGACGGGGATGTCGCCGCCCGAAGCGAACTGCAGGCGGTAGCGGCCCTTTGCCCAGGCCTGCAGGGCGCGGCCCTCGGCTGAGTTGCCGTCGAGGATGGAGTAGAAGATGGCGGTGTCGCCGGCGTTGAAGTAGTTGCCGTCGGCAGCGTAGGCCACGTCGGGGTCGGTCATGTGCTGTCCCATGTTGGGGTAGAAGTTGGGGCGGTTGCCCTCAAGACCGCTTACCACGTTGTAGTGGGTGAGCATCGTGCCGTCGCAGCGCTGGTCGGTGGTGCGCACGGCCTCCATGCTGCGCCACAGGTAGGGCGAGGGCACGTAGCGTGTGAAACCGCGGCCGTAGGGCGAGTAGAACTTGTCGACGGTGACCATCTGGCCGGTCTTCACGCTGCGGATGGCCGACGTGGTGTTGCCCAGCACGCGGGTGAAGATGTGGCCGTCCTTGCCGGGCTCGGTGGCTGCCGAGCATTGCGAGGCACTGGCCTGGGCGCCCATGTCGCCGGTGTTGCCGTTGCTCCACATGGGCACGAACATGAGCAGCATGGCCGAACCGCCGCGGCTGTAGCCCGTGCGGGTGATGAGCGAGTTGAACGACAGGTGCGATCCGTTGGAGTTGGTCTTGTAGCGGTAGGGTATGCAGTTGTCGGTAGAGAGCGCCTCGTCGTAGTAGACGCCCCAGATGGCCTCCTGGTTGGTCTGCACGGCCTCGTTGCGCATGGTCCACGAGTCGTTGAAACGGCTGTAGAACGAAGCGCCGCTGCCGGCGATGACGTCCTCGGCCGCAGCCTGTGCTATCTGGTAGAGGTTAGGATAGCCCTCGACACTGTTGTTGCCCAGCCATGATGCGGCGTAGAGGGCCACGCGTGCCTTCAGTGCCTCGGCGGCGTAGTAGGTGGCGCGGGCTTCGAGTCCGCCGTTCTTGGCCTTGTCGGTGAAGTTGGCCGTCTTGAAGTGGGCCATCGACTCGTCGATGTCGGTCAGGATGTTCTTATAGACGACGGCCTCAGGCACGCGGACGGGCGTGGTCGACTGAGCTGTGACGGGCTCGGTGTTGTAGGGGATGGGTCCCCAGGTGGCCACCATCTGCGAGTAGTACAGGGCGCGGAGGAACTTCACCTCGCCGAGGTACTGCTGCTTCTTCTCCTCGTTGATGGCGGTGTTGAGGGGAATGTACTTCAGGGCGTTGTTGCAGACGTCGATGGCGTCGTAGAACATCTCCCAGTAGTGGTCGAGCACGGCGTCGTCGGCGGTGTTGCCGTCGAGCGAGCGTGCCGAGAGGTTGTATGACGTGAGCGACTTCTGCTTGTTGTCGAATCCGGCGAGGAAGAGGTCGCTGCCGCACTCGGTGAGTCCCAGTCCGGCCTCCTTGCCCCACCAGCCGCGGGTGTAGGCGTAGCACGATTTCACCAGGCCCTCGATACCGGTGACGGTAGAGTAGGTCAGGTCGGCCGTCATGCCCGTCTTGTTGTCCTCCTCGATGAAGTCTGAGCAGGAGGTATAGCTTGCCAGGGTCGAGGCCGCAATAAAGAATGCAAATATCTTTTTCATATCGTTATCAATTATGAATTATGAATTATGAATTTAGAAAGACACGTTCAGGCCCACGACGACCTGCTTGGCCAGCGGCCAGTTGATGCTGCCGCCGCGCTCGGGGTCGTAGTCGTCGACACTGGCGAAGGTGAAGTAGTTCTTCATTGAGCAGTAGACCTTAGCGCTGGCCACGTGGATGGGAGCGAGCAGCTTCTTGTCGAAGTTGTAGCTCAGGGTGATGTCCTTAATCTTGAAGAAGTCGTTCTTCTCGTAGAGCAGCGAGCTCTGGTAGGTGGTGTAGAGGTTCGAGTATCCCGTGCCGTTGGTACCCGGCGAGGGGAACTTGGCGCCGGTGTTCTGCGGTGTCCAGTAGTCGACCTCAGCCCAGTTGGCGTCGCCGTCGTTCAGGCCGATGGCGTTGTTCTTGTCGAAGGCGAAGTAGCCGCCCAGACGTGCCATGCACTGTATGGAGAGCGCGAAGTTCTTGTAGCTGAACGAGTTGGTCAGACCGATGATGTGGTCGGGCGTGCGCTTGAAGACCTTCTTGTCGTCGTCGTTGATCTTGCCGTCGTGGTTCTGGTCGATGAGCTTGATGGTGCCCGGCGTGCCGTAGTTGCTCAGCGGGGCGGTGAAGTCGATGCCCTGAGCCTTGTAGTCGGCCACGTACTGGTCGTACTCGCCTACGTTCCAGCAGCCGTCAGCCTCGTAGTCGTAGTAGGCCGAGAGGGCCTCGCCGACGATGAGTCCCGTCGTGCCGTCGATGTTGCGGTCCAGTCCGTCGGCCAGTTTCACGATCTCGTCGTGCGAGGTGGTGTAGCTGGCGTTGATGTCCCACTGGAATTCCTTTGTGCGCACGGGCACGGCGTTAAGCCCGATTTCCAGACCGTGGCCCTTCGACTCGCCGATGTTCGACAGCACCGAGGTGAATACCGACGATGCCGGGGCGGCCTTGTAGTAGAGCAGGTCCTTGGTGTTGGTGAAGTAGTAGTCGATGGTACCGTTGACGCGTCCGCCGATGATGCCGAAGTCAAGACCGATGTTGACGCTCGAGGTGGTCTCCCACGACAGGTCGGTGTTGCTCATCGACATGGGGATGAACATCGAGGCCGAGCCCGGGGTGGTGGCGCTGACGGTGGCCAGCGTCTGGTAGGGGCTGACGGCGGCGTTACCCGAGATACCCCAGGCCACGCGCAGCTTCAGGTTGTCGAGCCACGACTTGGTGCCCTGCATGAAGCTCTCCTCGGTGATGCGCCATCCGGCCGAAGCAGAGGGGAAGTAGCCCCACTTCTTGCCCTCGGCGAGCACCGACGAGCCGTCGGCACGCAGCGAAGCCGAGAGGAGGTAGCGGTCCATGAACGTGTAGTTGATGCGGCCGAAGAACGAGAGCATGGCCTGCTTGGTGTAGCTGGACGAGGGTGTCTCGTCGGCCGAGATCTTCGTCACGTCGTAGAACTGCTGGTTGTAGTAGTGCTCCTTGCCGGCCGTACCGTTGTAGCCCAGTCCCTCGCGGACGTCCTGGCGCAGCTCGTGGCCGAGCAGGAAGGCGAAGTCGTGCTTGTCGTTGAGCGTCAGGTTGTAGTTGGCCGTGTTCTGCCAGGTCAGTATGGTCCAGGCGTTCCAGTTGTTGGCCATGTAGGTGGTCGAGGGAGCCTGGTAGCGGTTGGTCGACTGGTAGTCGTTGTACTGACCCACGCGCCAGTTGCGGCGGTCGACGGCGAGCTGCGACTTCAGGGCCAGGCCCTTGATGGGCGTCAGCTGCACGTAGCCGCTACCCTGGTAGCGTGTGCTCTCGATGTGGCTCTTGTAGTTGTCGCCCTCGTCCATCAGGGGGTTGACGTGTGCCGAGTACCAGATGTTGGGCGTCTCGTTGATGCTGCCGTCCTGGTTGTAGGCGTGGGTGATGCTGGTCATCTTGCGCGCACGGTCGAACACCGAGGCGTTGCGGGCGTTGTGGTCGCGATAGGTGAACGACATCGAGGCGCCGATCTTGACCACCTGGTTCACCTTGTGGTCGATGTTCAGACGGCCGCTGTAGCGGTCCATGGCGTCGTGCTTGAGCAGACCCTTGTCGAACATGGCAGCCAGCGAGGCCGAGAAGTTGGTCTTGTCGTTGCCGCCGCTGACGCTGGCCTCGTAGTTCTGCGACGTGGTGTTCTCGAGAATGGTGTCGTACCAGTCGGTGTAGGAACCGCCGTTGATGATGTCGACCACGGCGGTGCCGTCGGCGATGGTCTGTGCGCCGAAGACGTCGTCGATGGTGACGTTCGACGTGCCCCAGTTGCCCGACTTCAGGTCGGCCTGGTAGTTGGCACGGTCAATCCAGCGCTGCACCTCGGTGCCGCCGTACATGCTCTTGACGGCCGACGTGGGCGACTTGAAGGCGAGGTAGGCCGAGAAGTTGACGCGCGTCTTGCCGGCCTGTCCGCGCTTGGTGGTGATGATGATGACGCCGTTGGCACCCTTCGTACCGTAGATGGCCGTCGAGGCGGCGTCCTTCAGGATGTCCATCGACTCGATGTCGCTGGCGGGTATGTCGAGGCTGCCGGCGTACTCGACGCCGTCGACGATGATGAGCGGCGAGTTGGAGGCCGTGATGGAGCGGTTACCGCGCAGGGTGATGCTCACGGCCGATCCGGCCTGGCCGTCGCCCGAGAGGAGGTCCAGACCCGGCACCTTGGCCTGCATGGCCTGCATGGCGTCGGGGGCTGCCACCTGGGCAATGTCCTCAGTCTTGATGCTGGCCACGGCACCGGTGAGGTCCTTCTTCTTCATGGTGCCGTAACCCACGACGACCACTTCGTCAAGACCCATGGCGTCTTCCTGCATGACGACATCGACACTTGACTTGCCGGCTACGGAGACCTTCTGCTCCTTGTAGCCCACGTAGCTGATTTTCAGGACTGCGTTGTTGGGCACCTTCTGGATGGTGAAGTTACCGTCCAGATTAGTCACGCCGCCAATCGATGTGCCGTCGACGAGGACGCTTACACCAATCATCGGTTCGCCCGTGGCATCCTTCACGGTGCCGGTGACTGTCTTCTGGGCATAGGCCATGAAGCACACCACCGACAGGAGTAAAGCCATAGAGACTCTCTTGATTTGTTGTTTCATAGATGTTTGTTTTAGTTTGTAAATGTTGAAAAAAAGGTTGTTAGCTATTGGGGTGGCTTGAGTGCGGACGGGGCCGCAAGCCGGGTCAGGGCAGCTGCCAGCTGTCCTGACGCTGGAAGACGCGGTCGCGCGTGATGAGCTGGGCCTCCTTCTTCGTCAGCTGGCGGCTCCAGCCGACGCGGCCGGCGGTGGCGGCGCCGGCGCCCGTGTTCTGGTACTCGCAGTAGCGGGCGGTCTGCTCGCGCTCCTTCTGCCAGTGGTGCCAGCCCTCGGGGCGTATCTGTGCGGGCAGCTCACACTGCATGAAGAGCGTGTAGCCGTAGTCGCGCCAGGGGCGGCCCAGGTAGACCTTCTCGACGCCGGGGGCGCACGTCACGGTGCAGCGGTTGAAGACGTAGCCGTAGGGCTGGTCCTTCGGTGTCGAGGCGGCGGTGATATAGCTGTTGGCCTTGCAGTAGATGCTGCACTGCTCGAACCAGGCCGTTGAGGGACCGAAGATGAAGTCGGTGGTGCCCTCGATGTAGCAGTGGTCGAAGAAGAGGCGCGTGTCGGGCATGCCGGTGTAGACGGTGTCCTGATGGCCGAGGAACCGGCAGTTGACGAACACGAGACGGTCGCCCTGGGTGTGCAGGGCGACGGCCTGCCCGAGTCGTGCGGCGTTGTTCTCGATGGTGAGGTTCTTCACCGTGATGTCGTTGGCGTCAATCCTGAGGGTGAACGAGCGGAAGGTGCCGAGCTTGGGGCGGTCGCCCATGGCCAGCAGCTGGTCTTTCAGCGCCTTGGGCCAGTAGCTGCCGTCCATCGAGATGTTGGCGTGGTCGTCGTAGGTGATGACGGTCTGGTCGCGGTCCTCGCCGCAGAGCTCGATGTTCTGCAGCCACTGCGGGATGATGAGCTTCTCCTTGTACGTGCCTTTCTTGATGTAGATGACCTTGTGGTAGTCCATGAAGGCGCGGCAGACCTCGACGGCCTCGCTGATGGTTCGGAACTGCCCGGTGCCGTCGCGGGCGACGACGAGGGTGTCGGGGTTGTCGTAGTTCTTGGCTGCGGCGGCGCCGCAGCATAGCGAACAGAGGGTGATGAGGGTTGTTAGTAGTTTGTTCATTGGGTTTTTGTTATACGATTTCTGAGATTTCCTTGAGGTCCTTGACGTTCTTGAGGTTGGCCACAATCTGGTGGACGTCGTCGCGGTCGTGAACGCGCAGCTCGAGCGTGCCCTCGAACATGCCGTCTTCGCAGGTGAAGTTCAGGTTGCGGATGTTGACGCTCATCTGCGTCGAGATGACCTGCGTGACCTCGTTGAGCAGGCCTACGCGGTCGATGCCGCTGATGCGGATGGTGGCCACGAAGAAGAGCTGCTTGTGCATGTCCCACTTCGCATCGAGGATGCGGTTGCCGTAGCCCGACTTCAGCTTGGCGGCCACGGGGCAGTTGCGCTTGTGGATTTCGATCTGGCTCTTGCCCGTGATGTAGCCCAGGGCGTCGTCGCCTGGAATGGGGTGGCAGCAGGTGGGGAAGATGTACTGGCTGATGTTCTGCTCGTTGATGTAGATGGGCTTCTTGCGGTTGAACTTCTCGGGCACGACGAACAGCTCGCCGTTGGCGTCGGCGTCGGCCTTCTTGGCCTTGACGAAGGGCACGTAGCGCCGCCAGCCGCCGGTAGAGGCCTGCTTCTTCTTGTTCTTGCCGTTGAGCTCGTCGAGGTCCTTCTCGCCCAGGAGCACCCGCTTCTCGCCTAAGGCCAGGAGGAAGTCCTCGCGGCGCTTGTACTCGTGGTATTCGGCCAGCTGGTCGGCCATGGCGGCGGAGTACTCCTTGCCGTTCTTGGTGAGCCAGGCGTTGAGTGTCTCCTCGCCCTTCTTCTGCAGCTCGCGGTTCTCGCGGCGCAGGATGCCCTGAATCTTGCCCTTGGCCTTGGCGGTAGAGACGAAGTTGATCCAGGCGGGCTGCACGTGCTGGGCGTTCGAGGTGAGAATCTCCACCTGGTCGCCGCTCTGCAGCTTGTGGCTCAGGGGCACGAGCTTGTGGTTGACCTTGGCCCCGATGCAGTGGCTGCCGAGGAAGGTGTGGATGGAGAAGGCGAAGTCGAGGGCCGTACAGCCGGCGGGCATGGTCTTAATCTCGCCCTTGGGCGTGAACACGAAGATCTCGGAGGCGAAGAGGTTGAGCTTGATGGCGTCGAGGAAGTCCATGGCGTCGGGCTGTGGGTCGTCGAGAATCTCCTTGATGGTGCGCAGCCACTCGTTGAGCTCGGCCTCGTCCTCGGTGTACTCCTCTTCCTCGTCGTCGCCCTCCTTGTATTTCCAGTGGGCGGCGAGTCCCTGCTCGGCCACCTCGTCCATGCGGTCGGAGCGTATCTGCACCTCAATCCAGTGGCCCTGCTTCGACATCAGCGTGACGTGCAGCGCCTGGTAGCCGTTGGTCTTGGGGTGATTGAGCCAGTCGCGCAGCCGGTCGGGGTGGCTCTTGTAAATCTTCGATATGGCGACGTAGATGTTGAAGCACTCGTTGACCTCCTCCTCGCGCTTGTTGGGTGTGAAGATGATGCGCACGGCGAGGATGTCGTAAATCTCCTCGAACGTCACGTGCTTGTTCTGCATCTTGCTCCAGATGGAGTAGGGGGTCTTTACGCGCTCCTTGATGGTGTACTGCAGGCCCATCTTCTGCAGCTCGACCTCGATGGGCACGATGAACTCGTCGAAAAGTTCGTGGCGCTTGGCCTCGGTCGATGCGAGCTTCGCCTTGATGCTGGCAAACTCCTCTGGGTGCTCGAAGCGGAAGCTGAGGTTCTCGAGCTCGGACTTGATCTTGTAGAGGCCTAAGCGGTGGGCCAGGGGGGCGTAGATGTAGAGCGTCTCGCCGGCAATCTTGTACTGCTTGTTGGCGGGCTGCGACTCGAGGGTGCGCATGTTGTGCAGGCGGTCGGCAATCTTGATGAGGATGACGCGGATGTCGTCGCTCATCGTCAGCAGCAGTTTCTTGAAGTTCTCGGCCTGCGCCGAGGCCTGCTCGCCGAAGATGCCGCCCGAGATCTTGGTCAGTCCGTCGACAATCTGCGCAATCTTCGGGCCGAAGATGTTCTCGATGTCCTCGACGGTGTAGTCGGTGTCCTCGACGACGTCGTGGAGCAGCGCCGAGCAGATGCTGGTGGAGCCGAGCCCTATCTCCGAGCACGCTATCTGTGCCACGGCGATGGGGTGCATGATATAGGGCTCGCCCGACAGTCGGCGCACACCCTTGTGTGCCTGTCGTGCGAAGTTAAACGCCTTGGTGATGAGGTCTACCTTCTTGCGGTGGCGCGAGGCCAGGTAGCTGTCGAGCAGCTTCTGGAACGCGCCGTCAATCAGTTCGTCGTCTTTGATGCGGGTTTTCTCTTCTTCGTCCATGTTGTTTCCTCCCGTGCGCGTGTGTACATTTATATATTATTAGCGCCTGCGGCGCTTGCTCTTCGTCTTAGCTTTAGCCTTCGAGGCCTTGGTCTTGCGGGCGGTGGCCCGGGCCTTCTTGCGCGACTTGCTCTTGGTGGCCTTTGCCGCCCTGCCCTTGGCCTTGCGACCCTTGCGGACGGTGGTCTTGCGCACCTTCCGCGTCTTCTTGTGGGTGTTGAAGGTGGGCTGGTCGTCGCTAATCTCTACCTCGGCGCGCTTGGCGAGCAGGTCGCTGGCGTTATAGTTGTAGATGGAGTCCTGGTTGTCAATGAAGCGCGTGACGTCGTTCAGCGCGAGCTTGATGGCCGAGGGCTTGGTCAGGCCCGGCACGATGTCGCGGCGGTACTCGGGGTTCAGCGTGCGCAGCATGTCGATGTCGAGGTCCAGCACGGCGGCCACCTGCTGCAGGTGAACGTTGCGGTTGACGACGACGGTGTCGGTCTTCTCGGGCAGCTTGGTGCGCATCGGACAGATGTTGTGGGCCGAGTAGTAGGTCATGATGTAGTTGGCGGCGATGAAGGCGGGCACGTAGCCGCGCGTCTCGCGGGGCAGGTAGGGGTAGATCTTCCAGTAGTCCTTGACGCCGCCGGCGCGGGCGATGGCCTTGTTGATGTTGGCCGGGCCGCAGTTGTAGGAGGCGATGACGAGGCTCCAGTCGCCGAAGACCTTGTAGAGGTCGGCCAGGTAGTGGGCGGCGGCGTAGCTGGCCTTCAGCGGGTCGCGGCGCTCGTCGACGAGCGAGTTCACCTCGAGCCCGTACTGCTTGCCTGTGGCGAGCATGAACTGCCAGAGTCCTGTGGCGCCGACGCGTGAGACGGCCTTCGGGTTGAGTGCCGACTCGATGACGGGCAGGTACTTCAGCTCCAGCGGCAGTCCGTAGGCATCGAGAGCCTCCTCGAAGATGGGCATGTAGAAGTTACAGGCACCGAGCATGTAGCTCACCGAGTGGCGCAGCCGTCCGCTGTAGCGGTCGAGGAACTTCTGCACCACCTCGTTGTAGGGCATCTCCATGATGGTCGGCATGCGGCTGAGGCGCTCGATGTAGACGTCGCGGTCGAAGGTGGGGTTCTCGTCGGTCGTGCGGCAGTCGGCATCGGGGGTGAGGTACGTCTTCGGCATGAAGAGGTTCATCAGCGAGTCGAGGTCGTAGGTCATGGCCTCGGGGAAGTCGATGATTTCCTCGTTGCCATCCAGGTCGGTGACCATCAGCTCGTCGTCGGTCATTTCCACTTCTTCCTCGTCGTCCTCGTCGTCCTCGTCGTCGAAGTCGATGACGTCCTGTGCCATCATGGCACTGGCCGAGGTGAGCAACATTGCAATCAGTAGCAGGTATTTCTTCATGTTCATTGTCGTTTAAAAGTTTAGTTGGCAGTTGACGCCTAACGATGAGGCTTGGATGGGGCTTGACGCCAGCGGGTTGCCAATGACCGTCGGCTTCACTTTCAGGCTCAGGTCGCGCGAGATGTCGAACACTGACAGCTCGGCGTCGACGTAGGCGTCGATGACGCTGATGGCGTAGACACCCACCATGACGAAGAAGCTCAGGTCGCGCCAGCGGCGGTACTTGTCCTTGCGCTTCTTGAAGAGCTCCTTGTAGCGGGGGAGGTTTGTGTCGTCAATGACGCGGCCCAGATGGACGAACTTCATGTAGCTGGCCGTCGTGGGGTCGTCGTCAGAGATGTCGATAAAGGCCTGCGAGTAGTCCTTGTACATGGTGTTGTTCCACGTCAGGGCGTAGATGCAGCCCATGAATCCGCCATAGACGATGGGCAGCTTCCAGTACTTGCGGTTGTAAATCTGTCCGCCGCCGGGGATGACCAGTGCCAGCCACAGGGCCCGTTTCGGGTTGGGTTTCCACGTCGTCCAGTCGCGCTTCTTCTTGGTCAGCGTCACTGTAGAGTCGGGGGCGGTCAGCTTCAGCTGCAGTTGCATGGAGTCGGCGCGGGCAATGCTGTCGAGCGGTGCCAGGTCGCGCAGCAGTGCCGAGTCGCTGCTGATGGTGAAGAGCGAGTCGCTGTCGACGGGCTCATAGCGCGTAGAGTCCGTCTGAGCCAGACAGCTCAGGCTGCAAATCACGGTCAGTAATGCAATAATCGTCGTTCTCATTTCACTTTTCACTTCTTCCCGTCGAGCACGTTCATGATGCGCTCCAGTTCTTCCTCGCTGTCGAACGCGATGCTGATCTTGCCCTTGCCCGTCGGCGAGCAGGTCATCTGGACCTTCGTCTGGAAGAAGTCGGCCAGGCGCTGCCGCAGCGCGTTGTACTCCTGAGGCAGCTGGGGCTTGGTGCCGACGGTCTTCCGCACGTTCTGTATGTCCTGACCGTTCTTCAGCATCTGGACCATCTCCTCGACCTTGCGCACGGAGTAGCCCTGCTTCTGGACCTCCTTGAACAGCTTGATCTGCTGGCTGGGACTGTCGAGCGAGAGCAGCGCGCGGGCGTGGCCCATGTCGATCTCCTTGTCCTTCAGGGCCATCTGCACCTGGGCGGGCAGCTTCAGCAGACGCATGTAGTTGGTGACGGCGGCGCGGCTCTTGCCTACGCGCTCCGAAATCTTGGCCTGCGTCATGCCTGTCGTCTCGGCCAGGTGCTGGTAGGCCAGGGCAATCTCGATGGCGTTGAGGTCTTCGCGCTGGATGTTCTCAACGAGGGCCATCTCCATGACGTTCTCGTCCTCGACGGTGCGGACGTAGGCCGGGATGGTGGTCAGGCCGGCAATCTGGGAGGCGCGCCAGCGGCGCTCGCCGGCGATGATCTGGTAGTGCCCCTGTCCCACCTGGCGCAGCGTGATGGGGGCGATGATGCCTAAGGTCTTGATGCTGCCGGCCAGCTCTTGCAGGGCTTCCTGGTCGAACTCGCGTCGGGGCTGGTCGGGGTTGGGCTCTATCTGGTCGATGGCAATCTCGCCCAGGTCCGACGAGCCGCCGGTCCTGACGTCCGACGTGTCAATGAGTGCATCGAGCCCGCGGCCGTTGCCTATGTCGTCTAATCCGCGTCCTAAGACGCTGGTGTTTGCGTATTTCTTCTTTACTGCCATGATCTTTGTCTGCTATGATTTAGGTGTGGCGTCGCGTAGGATAATCTCCTTGGCCAGGGCCAGGTGGTTCTTCGAACCCGTTGAGTCGGCGTCGTAGAGGATGACGGGCAGTCCGTGCGAGGGACTCTCCGACAGCTTCACGTTGCGCTGGATGACGGTCTTGAACACCAGTTCCTGGAAGTGGCGCTTCACCTCGTCGTAGATTTGGTTGGCCAGACGCAGGCGCGAGTCGTACATCGTCAGCAGGAAGCCCTCGATCTCGAGCCTCGGGTTCAGCTTCGACTTGATGATCTTGATGGTGTTCAGCAGCTTCGAGATGCCCTCCAGGGCGAAGTACTCGCACTGCACGGGGATGATGACCGAGTCGGCGGCCGTCAGCGCGTTGACGGTGATGAGGCCCAGCGACGGTGAACAGTCTATTAGTATGTAGTCGTACTCGTTCTGAATAGGAGCCAGGATGCGCTTGATGACACGCTCGCGGTCGTCGAGGTTCAGCATCTCTATCTCGGCACCTACCAGGTCGATGTGGCTTGGAATGATGTCCAGGCCCTCGATGTCGGTAGTGTAGATGGCATCGTGCACGTCGGCCTTGTTGATGATACATTCGTAGATGGAGCAGTCTACCTCCTGAATGTTCACGCCCAGTCCGCTCGAGGCGTTGGCCTGCGGGTCGGCGTCAATGACCAGTACCGTCTTCTCAAGCGTGGCCAGCGAGGCGGCCAGGTTGATGGTCGTTGTCGTCTTTCCCACGCCGCCTTTCTGGTTGGCTAATGCAATGATTTTTCCCATTTTCAATCCTTTTACTAAAAAAACAGGTTGCAAAGTTACTAAATTATTCATAATTCGCGGGGCTTTTTGGGAAAAAAGCGGCGCCGCCGAGCGCATAATTCATAATTTTTAGTAATTTTGCAGCCAAATTAGATTGATTTATGGTAAACAAACGTCACTTGATACTCATTTCCAACGACGACGGCTATCAGGCCAAGGGCATCAATTCGCTGGTGGACATGCTCCGACCGCTGGCCGATATCCTGGTGTGCGCCCCCGACGGGCCGCGCTCGGGCTACTCATGCGCCTTCTCGGCGGAGGTCCCGCTGCGGCTTCACCTGCGGCGCAAGGAGCCGGGCGTAGAGGTGTGGTCGTGTAACGGCACTCCCGTCGACTGCGTGAAGATGGCTCTCGACAACCTGACTGACCGCACGCCCGACATGGTGATCGGCGGCATCAACCACGGCGACAACTCGTCGGTGAACAGCCACTACAGCGGCACGATGGGCGTCGTGCTCGAGGGATGCATGAAATACCTGCCGTCGGTGGCCTTCTCGCTGTGCGACCACAGCGAGAAGGCCGACTTCGAACCGTTGCGCCCGCTGGTGACGGCCATCACCACCCGCGTGCTCAGCGAGGGACTGCCCCGGGGCGTCTGCCTGAACGTGAACTTCCCGCTCCTCAGCACGCCCTATAAGGGCGTCCGCGTCTGTCGCATGGCCTTCGGCCGCTGGGTTGACGAGACGGAGCGCCACCACCACACGCGCGGCTACGACTACTGGTGGATGGTGGGGCGCTACGATGCCGACGAGCCTGACGCCGAGGACACCGACCGCTGGGCACTCAACCACGGCTATGTGGCCATCACGCCGACGCAGATTGACGTGACGGCCTATCAGGCTATTGAACAGTTAAAGACCTGGCAGCTATGAAGTACTACCTGATAGCCGGTGAGGCCTCTGGCGACCTGCACGGCTCGCACCTGATGAGGGCGCTGAAGACCAGAGACGCCGAGGCCGAGTTCCGGTTCTTCGGCGGCGACCTGATGGCGGGTGAGGGCGGCACGCCGGTAAAGCACTACCGCGAACTGGCCTACATGGGTTTCGTGCCCGTGCTGTTGCACCTGCCGACCATCCTTCGTAACATGAAGATGTGCAAGCAGGACATTGCGCAGTGGCGGCCCGACGTGGTGATACTCATCGACTATCCGGGGTTTAATCTCGATATTGCCAAGTACGTGAAAGCCAGCGGGATATGTCCCGTCTACTATTATATCGCGCCGAAAATCTGGGCGTGGAAGGAGTATCGCATCAAGCGCATCAAGCGCGACGTCGACGAGCTGTTCTCCATCCTGCCCTTCGAGAAGACATTCTTCGAAGGGAAACACCACTTCCCCATCCATTACGTGGGCAATCCGACGGCCAGCGAGGTACGCGAGTTCCTTTCAAGTGTAGAGTGTAGCGTGCAGCGTGTAGAAAAACCTAAAAAAATTGCCTTGCTCGCCGGCAGCCGGCGGCAGGAAATCAAGGACAACCTGCCCGCGATGATAGAGGCCACACGCCACCTGGCCGGCAGCTATGACGTGGTGCTGGCCGGTGCTCCGTCGATTGAGCCCGCCTACTATGAGCCGTTCCTCAAAGGTTCCCATGTGCGACTCGTGATGAACCAGACCTATGAGCTGCTGTCGCAGGCCACCGCCGCCCTGGTCACCAGTGGTACGGCGACGCTTGAGACCTGCATGTTCGGCGTCCCCCAGGTGGTGTGCTACTACACGCCGCTGAAGCATTTCATCGGCATGATGAAACGGCTGGTGCTGACGGTGAAATACGTGTCGCTGGTTAATCTGATTGCCGACCGCGAGGTCGTCACCGAACTCGTGGCCGAGACCTTCAGCGTAGACAACATCCGTCGCGAACTCGAGGCGATTCTTCCCGGCGGCAGCCGTCGCCAGCCGATGCTCGACGACTACAAGGAGGTCCATCGCCGCCTCGGCGAGAACAATGCCCCCGACTGTGCGGCTGAAATCATGGTAAAACTGCTAAAACAGCGTCAGCGTGTAGAGGTAGACCACAGCGGCGGGAACCGCCATTAGCGTCGAGTCGAAACGGTCGAGCATGCCGCCGTGTCCGGGCAGCACGTTGCCGGAGTCCTTGATGCCCAGGGTGCGCTTGAAGAGCGACTCGATGAGGTCGCCCCACGTGCCGAAGACCACCACCACCAGGCCCAGTCCGGCCCATTCGTAAGCGTTGAGTCCCAGGTCGTTGACCTCATAGAGGTCGGTCAGGTACCAGATGAGCACGGCAGCGGCAACGACCAGCAGTCCGCCGCCGACGCTGCCCTCCCACGACTTGCCCGGCGAGATGCGGGGGAACAGCTTGTGGCGGCCTAAGAGCGAACCGACGCAGTAGGCTCCGGCGTCGTTGATCCAGAGGAACACGAAGACGGCCAGCGGGGCCAGGTAGCTGTACTGAATGTCGTAGCCATTGCTGCGGAAAGCCAGCACGTTGAGCAGCGACAGGGGCAGGGCGATGTAGAGTTGCGACAGCATGGTGTAGGCCCAGTTGTTGATGGGGTCCTTGGCCTTGAGGTAGAGTTCGGCCACCATGAGGTAGATGATGCTCACGAGGTAGGGAATGAAGACCGTGGCCGGCGTCAGCCCGCTGTTGTAGCCCGCCATGGCGAGGAACAGGTAGACGCCGCTGACGGTACTGATAAAGCGGTTGATGCTTATATAGGGGCGGTCGTTGACCAGTCCGGCGAACTCCCAGATGGTCATGCCGGTGACGATGCTGAAGAGCAGCGTCATGGCGCGTGGGTTCAGGAAACTCGTCACGATGGCAGCGACGAAGAATACGCTGGTGATGGTGCGGACGATGAAGTTCTTCATGCCTTTTCCTCCTTTTCCTTTTCTTTTTCTTTTGCCTCAAGTTCAAGTTGCTTGGCGCGCTCCTCGGCCATGCGCTCGGCGTCGGCACGCATCTGGGCCTCAAGCAGTTCCTCGGCGCGCGAGGTCCAGGGACGCTTGCCGAAGATGCGCTCTACGTCCTCGGCGAAGATGACCTCGCGCTCGACGAGCAGCTGGGCCAGTTGGGCGTGGCCCTCCTTGTGCTCGGTCAGTATGCGCTTGGCGCGCTCGTACTGCTCGTTTATCATGCGCAGCACCTCGTCGTCCATAATCTTGGCCGTCGTCTCAGAGTAGGGGCGCTGGAACTGGAACTCGGCGTTGTTGTAGTAGCACAGGTTGGGCAGCTTGTCTGACATACCGGCGTAGGCTACCATGCCGTAGGCCTGCTTCGTGGTGCGCTCCAGGTCGTTCATGGCGCCGGTCGAGATGTGGCCTATGAACAGCTCCTCGGCAGCACGGCCGCCCAGCAGCGAGCACATCTCGTCGAGCATGGCTTCCTTGGTCTGCAGCACGCGCTCCTCGGGCAGGTACCATGCTGCGCCGAGGGCCTGGCCGCGCGGTACGATAGACACCTTCACCAGGGGGTTGGCAAACTCGGTGAACCACGAGATGGTGGCGTGGCCAGCCTCGTGGATGGCTATTGAGCGCTTCTCCTGCTCGGTCATGACCTTGGTCTTCTTCTCCAGTCCGCCGATGATGCGGTCAACGGCGTCGAGGAAGTCCTGGCGGCCCACCTTGTCGCGATTGAAGCGGGCGGCGATGAGTGCGGCCTCGTTGCAGACGTTGGCAATGTCGGCACCCGAGAAGCCCGGCGTCTGGCGGGCCAGGAAGTCCACATCGACGTCGTCGCCCAGCTTCAGCGGCTTCAGGTGTACGTGGAATACCTCCTTGCGCTCGTTCAGGTCGGGCAGGTCGACGTGTATCTGGCGGTCGAAGCGGCCTGCGCGCAGCAGGGCCGAGTCGAGCATGTCGGCACGGTTGGTGGCGGCCAGGGTGATGATGCCGCTGTTCGTGCCGAAGCCGTCCATCTCGGTGAGCAGGGCGTTCAGCGTGTTCTCGCGCTCGTCGTTGCCGCCCATGGCGGGGTTCTTTGAGCGGGCACGGCCTACGGCGTCGATCTCGTCGATGAAGATGATGCACGGGGCCTTGGCCTT
>OCTX012289521.1_pt1 | contig 19061 bp, 20 predicted proteins | sample 1539691 | NCBI WGS metagenome assembly OCTX01 (sample SAMN02144231, study PRJEB22623) | gut metagenome | biome: sheep rumen | host: Ovis aries | place: New Zealand | reverse complement strand
TTGTCAAAACTATTTTCAACTTTGATTCCTGGACCCATAGTTGAAGATATAGAAATATTCTTAATATAATCACCTTTTACAGTTGCTGGTTTAATTCTAAGAATATTTGAAATAAAAGCATCTAAATTAGCAATCAAGTCTTCATCAGAGAAAGATGCCTTTCCAATAACCCCATGAACATTTCCAAAACTATCAGTTCTATATTCAACACGTCCAGCTTTTACTTCAGATACAGCTTTTGCAATATCTAAAGTAACAGTACCAGTCTTAGGATTTGGCATTAAACCTTTAGGTCCTAAAATTCTACCCAACTTTCCAAGAAGTGGCATCATATCTGGAGTAGCAATCATAGTATCAAAATCAAACCAATTTTCTTTTTCGATTTTTTCTAAAATATCTACATCGCCTACATAATCAGCACCTGCATCCTTAGCCTCTTGAGCTTTTGGACCCCTTGCAACTACTAAAACTCTTTGTGTTTTTCCAGTTCCTTTTGGTAGAACAATTGCTCCTCTTAATTGTTGATCAGCTTTTTTTGTATCTAAATTTAATCTCATAGCAATTTCAATTGAACCATCAAACGAACTTACAGAAGTATCTTTAACTAATTTAACAGCTTCTTCTTTAGAATACACTTTATTTTTTTCTATTTTAGCTAAAGCTTCTGCATATTTCTTACTTCTCTTTTTCATTATATTTCCTCCTTATGTGGTAAAAGCGGATTTTTACTAATTAATTTAGATGTAAAAAACATCTTACTTATCCTTCCACTAGGTATAACCTATAGAATAATTAAAAAGGTTTTACTCTTCGCCTTCAATAACAATACCCATATTTTTTGCAGTTCCAGCAACTATTTTCATAGCTTCTTCTACTGTATATGCATTTAAATCAGGTAATTTAATTTCTGCAATTTCTCTTAATGTTGCTTGTGAAATAGTTGCAACAGTCTCTTTTGAGCCATTAACAGAACCTTTTTTAAGCTTAGCAAATTTTTTCAATAAAAATGCAGTTGGTGGAGTTTTGATAACAAAATCAAAACTTCTATCCTCATATATTGAAATTTCCACTGGTAAAACATCACCCATTTTATCTCTAGTTGCTTCATTATATTTTGTACAAAAATCTTGAAGATTAATTCCAGCAGGTCCTAAAACAGTTCCAACTGGTGGTGCTGGGGTAGCTTTTCCAGCTTCAATTTGTAATTTTATTTTTTTTACAGCTTCCTTTGCCACGAAAAACACCTCCTATATTTCTAAGTTTTCGCGAGTGGTACAAATAGTTTGATTCCCGCTTCATAAATGCAAACTATGCTCCCACTAAATCTATATATTAAAAAAATAAATATAGCCATTAAATAATAACACACAATTATTATATTTGCAAGAACTATTAAATATTATCATTAACAAACTTTTAAGCTTGCTCAATTTGAGAAAGTTCAACTTCAACGGAAGTTTCTTGACCAAACAAATCTACAAGTAACATAACTTTTTGACTTTGCAAATCAACGGTATCAACAACTCCAAACATTCCTTGAAAAGGACCTGCAACAATTTTAACCTTAGAACCTTCTGCAAGTTCAACATTAACATCCATTCGACTAATTCCCATATTACCAAGAATATTATCTACTTCATAAGGTTGCAATGGTGTTGGTTTAGCACCCTTCCCACTTGAACCAATAAAACCTGTTACACCAGGAGTATTACGAACAACATACCAAGCTTCATCTGTCATAACCATTTCAACAAGAATATAACCTGGAAACATTTTTTTTACTTTTTCTTTTGTAACACCATCTTTAACTTCAACTATTTTTTCTTCTGGAATAACAACTCTATAAATATAATCCTTCATATCCATAGATTCAGCTCTCATTTCTAGCTTCTCTTTTACTTTGTTTTCGTGTCCAGAATAAGTATTTACTACATACCACTGTTTTTCCATAAATAAACTCCTTCTTAATTAAATAAAGATTTAATAAAAGCAAAAATAACATCAATCAAATAAAAGAAACTCGCACAAAAGATAATAAAAAAGATTGTTGCAATAGAGTACTTAAGCATATTTTCTTTTGAAGGCCAATGAACTTTATGAAATTCGCCTTTAACCCCATGACAAAAAACACGGAATCTATCAAGTAAACTTTTTTTACTCATTGTACTCTTTTCTTGCTTTTTTATTGTTACTTTTTTTTGTACTTTTTTTACTTTCTTACTCTTTGTTTTCTTTACTAATTTTTCTAAATCATTCTTATCAGCAACTGCTTTTTTTCTAACTTCTGCCATATTTCACCATTTCCTATTTTCCAAAATAAAAACACTTTCTAGTGCTTACACCATTAAAATAGCATAAACAATAAAAAATGTCAATTAAAAATAAGAGAAAAAACACTTATAGACCAACAGATAACACTAAATAAAAATAAAGAGAAAAAAATGATTGTTGGAATAATCAAAAAATGAATAAAAGCAGCATTAGACGAATTATTAATTTTTTGATAAATTAAAGAATTAAAATAGTTATTACCTGCAATAATTTCATTTATCATATTAAATTTTGCATTATTTTCTCCTAAAGAAGACAACTTTCTTCTAAAATCTTCTAAACGATATTCACAAAGATAAACAGATGCCCCACGCTCAATGATTCCACGATAATAACCAATATCTTCAGCCGGCAAAAAGAAAATTAAATCATTAAATTTTTCTTTCAAAATCTGAAACGTTAAACTGTTTAACATATTACAATAAATAGCTATCTGCAGAAAAGATGATTTAAAAATATCCTGACGAATTATTTCCTCCCTCTGTGCTAAATCTTTAGGCAACTCAATTAATTGTTTAAATTGAATACACCTAGCATTGTCATTTAAAACAGATATAGAAGTAGGGGAAAAATTAGCAACACAATATCCATGATCATGAACATATTTTAAAGCACAATCTAAATTTAAAAAAATAGACCTTAATTCTTCCTGATTATTTTTATGTGAATTAATCCATGACAACAAACTTTCAGATTGCTCACCAAAAACAGTTGTATTAAAAAAATTTAAAATTTTCGCCACAACAACACCCTACCTTAAGTTTAATTTTATCACAAACACAAAAACTTGCTAAGAAAAATTGATAGTTTTTTGCAAATTTAATAAAAACTTTTTAAATACATTTAAAAAATGTAATACAAAGCTTATTCTATAGTATTGACATTTTTCTAATAAATTATAAGCTTTGCGCAATTTCTAGAAAATCTATTTAATATAATTATTTTACATTCTGTCAAATTAATTTCCTTTTTCTTTCTATATGATAACTGATTTTAGTTTCTCCATATGGACCATAATAAAAAGTGTAATATGCAATTATATTTCTACAATTAATTATTACACTTTTGTAGTACCAAAAGACATTATCCATAATAGTATTCTTGTAGTGCTTGTCGAAGTTGCTGTCGAGCTTTTCGGTTACGAAATTCAGCAGAACTAACAGGAATATCTAATAAATTGGAAATTTCTCTATAAGTGAAACCATTCATCTTTAATTCAAAAATAGCTCCTTCTTCCAAAGATAAATTACAAATAATATTACGAAAAATATTTTGAATCTCTATATCATTCCATAAACTATCCAAATCGCTTTTATCATCAACAATTAATGAATCATCAAATTCATTAGAATAAAAGGAAACATTCTTAATTCCTCTCGTAATCTTTCGGCAGAATGATAAAAGCCTTCTTTTAATACACACAACAACAAATGTATAAAACAAAATATTACGAGACTCATCAAAAGAAACTAAAGCATTTTGAAAAGCAATATAAGCTTCCTGTACAAAATCTTCTAAATCATAGCCATATTGACAAAATTGCTTATAAATCCCATTAGCTATATTACAAATAACTGGAGAATATTTTTGATATAAAATATTTAAAGAAAAATCATTTTCCTCTTTAACCATATAAATTAATTCATAATCATTATACTTTTTATAATCCATGAAACCTACTTTCTATTCCGAACTATCTCATAAATCATTATTCCTGCAGCTACACTAGCATTTAAACTATTTGTTTTTCCATACATAGGGATTTTTGCTAAAAAGTCACACTTTTTCTGCACTAAAGTAGAAATACCTACACTCTCATTTCCTATAACCAATGCAATTTTTCCTCCATAATCAATTTTTCGATAATCAACGCTATTTTCTAAACACGTTCCCACAATCCAAAAACCTTCCTTTTTTAATTTTTCAATAGCATTGACCAAATTACTAACAGAAACAATTTTAACATTGTCAAGAGTTCCTACACTAGTTTTCATAACAGTAGCATTTAATTGAACTTGTCGATCTTTAGGAATAATAAGGGCATCAACTCCAGCAGCCTCACAAGTTCGAATAATAGCACCTAAATTGTGTGGATCTTCTAAATGATCTAATAAAACAACAAAATCAATCTCATCGTTTTGTATAATATCATGAAGTCCATGATATTTGTAATCCGGAATATCTAAAATTATACCTTGATGAAGTCCCGAGCACAAATGATCAATTTCTCGTTTTGAGCATCGTTTCACACTAATTTTGTTTTTTTCTATTAGAGAAATAATTTCTTTATCATCGAAATTATCTTGAATAATTATTTTTTTTATATATTTATTTTTTTTCAATAAATCTCTAGCAACATTTTTCCCATATACTAACATATTCTATTTTAAAATGAAATTCATTATTTCATTTATCCTTTCTTCATTATTACTAAGTTCCAAATATCCAATCAAAGCCTCTAATCCCGTTGCATACTTGTAAGTTACAATATCACAATTCTTTGGGTGAGAAGTTGTTTTATAATTTCTTGCTCTTTTAACAATAGATATCTCATCATCACTAAGAAATTTATGATTTATCATTTCCTGCAAATACTTTGCTTGATTTTTAGCACTTACATATAAAATTGCCTGATTTTGTAAATCATTAACATTTCCAATACCAGTATCAATCAAAAATCTTCTAACATATTTTTCATACACTGCATCACCTATATAAGCAAGGACTAACACATTTATTTCCAATAAATTCATAAACTCACCAATTTTATTATATCACGGATAATTATTGTAGTAAATTGATGACTATGCCTAACATATTATTTCTAAAAACTCATAAATATCATTTTTTATAGGAAATATAATATCATAAAATAGCATTAACTAATTTTAGAATATCCACAAAAAAAGAAACTAGCTATACTAATTCATAGGTAGTTCCTTCTCTAGAATCAATTAATTTAATACCTTTAGATAACAATTCATCACGTATAGCATCTGCTGTTGAAAAATCCTTATTTTTTTTAGCAGCTGCCCTTTTCTTAATTTTATCTTCTATTTCTTTTTCTAAATCATTATCTATTAGCTTTGTTTCTTTCTTCAATAAATCTAAAGATAATACTTTATCATACTCTTCTATAATTGCTAATTTAGTACCATCACTTAATTTTTCGTTCTTTAATACTTCATATAATAGTGCAATCATATTAGATGTATTGAAATCATCTTCTATGTTCAATTTAAATTTATCAATGTAACTTTTTTTGCTTTCTTCATTAACTTCATCTTTTATTAGTCTAGATATCCTATTTTTTAACTTAAAATATGCATTTTGAGCACCATCCAAAATATCATATGAAAAAGTTAACTGACTATGATAGTAAGAATTCAAACATAAGTAACGATAGCTTAAAGGATTGTAACCCTTTTGTTCTAACAATGATATCGTTAAAAATTCACCTTTAGATTTACTCATTTTACCCGTTTCATCATTTAAATATCCTAAATGAACCCAATAATTACACCACTTATGACCTAAATAAGCTTCACTTTGTGCTATTTCATTGGTATGATGTGGAAATATTGCGTCCTCAGCCCCAAAATGAACATCTAAATACTCCCCTAAATATTTTATTGAAATTCCTGAACATTCAATGTGCCAACCAGGATATCCTCTACCCCATGGTGAATCCCATTGTAATTCTTGATTCACGAATTTAGAATTAGTAAACCACAATCCAAAATCAAAAGGATTTTTTTTAGCAGCATCTTCTTCTATATCTTCCCTAACTGCTATCATCAAATCATCACTATTACGCCCAGACAACTTATAATAATTTTCATATTTAGTAGTATCAAAATAAACATTACCATCCGAAATATAAGCATATCCAGTATCAATAAGTTTGGTTATCATTTTAATATATATATCAATATTATCAGTTGCATTAGACACAACGTCTGGTTTTCTTATATTTAATTTAGCACAATCATTAAAAAAACAGTCTGTATAATATTTGGCAATTTCCTTTGATGACTTATGTTCTCTCCTAGAAGCAACAACCATTTTATCCTCTCCAGAATCACCATCACCTACCATATGACCAACATCAGTTATATTCATAACTCTATTTACTTTATAACCTAAAAATTTCCAACTTTTTTCAAATATATCTTCAGAAATATAAGTACGTAAATTCCCAATATGAGAAAAATGATATACAGTAGGTCCGCAAGTATACATATTAATTACATCATTATTAATAGGAACAAACTCCTCTACCTTTTTATTCATTGTATTGTATATTTTCATAAAATCACCTACCAACACTATTATAACAAAGACAAAACTAAAAAGAAATACTGTATTCTTCTTCTAATATAGAATTTAGTTTATAAAAACCATAATGTTCATAATCCAATTTATCCCAAATACAAGAAACATCTTTTCTTGTTAAACATATTTCTTTATGATTCATTTTCTCATTTCTAAGAACAGAAAATATAAACTGTTTTTTAGAAATAGTATCAAAAGACAAAACAGAATCAAATGAAAAATCAAACAATTTATCTTCTGAATTTGAAACAAAACCAAGAGACGATTCTACAACAGTCGATATAAAAAATACAATACACTTTGATAATATTATTTTTTCCCCTTTATAATTCATAATATATCCCAAATGAAAAGCTCGAAATAATTGTTTTAATATAAAACTGTTTCCTTTTTCTATATGATCAATAATAATAATAGAAAAAGGATTTTCTCTAATACTTGAAAACAAATACTGTTCATCATAACCAATCTGCTCAATAGAAGAACCAATAATTTTAAAAAAGGAAGAAGGAGATTGATAATCTATCATATTTATTTTTATACAATTAGCAGTAGAAAAAAGTTCATTTACAACATTATCTACAAAAAATGTTTTGCCAACACCTTTTTTACCAATTAATAAAAAGGTCATAGTTCTTTTATTTTTGATATAATTATATGTACAAATTTTATTTAAAAATTCTTCTATTAATTTTTTTTGACCAAATACAATTTTTTTCAAATGATTAGAAAATATTTCTTTGTTTTTGCACAAAAAGACATTTTTAGGAGCACCACTAAGATTGTAAAGAACATCTTCTATGTCTTTTTCTGTAATTATGATTGTATTATCTAAATTACTATCAAATACTTTTTCATTATATTTCGAACGCAATTCCAGCTCCTTATTTTTATATACTAAAGCCTCTTTAAAATTATGATTAATAATTTCTTGATTTTTTTTCAACTCATACTCTCGTATTTTAGATTCGTATTTTAAAGACAACTTATCAAAACCATTCTTTTTAATAGAACAATATGAACAAACATCATCAAGAAAATCAATTGTCTTATCTGGTTGTCTGCCTTTAAAAAGGCATTGAAAAGATAAATTTAAAAAATAATCAATTAATTTTTTAGGAAAAGAAACAGAATGATATTTCTCATACATAGGAATTAACTTTAAAAGTATTTCTCTTACTTCACTTCGAGTAGGTTCAGAAATATATACTTTTTGAAATCTACGATCAAAAGCTTTATCTTTTTCTATAAACTTACTATATTCAAAACTAGTAGTTGCCCCTATAATCTTAATTTCATTACGAGCTAAATATGGTTTCAAAATATTGGAAGCATCTATTGCTCCTTCTGCTCCACCTGCACCTACTACAGTATGAAATTCATCAAAAAACAATATAATATCAGGATTACATGTTAATTCTAAAATAATTTTATTTAATCTTTCTTCAAATTCGCCTCGATATTTTGTTCCCGCAATCAAACTAGCCATCGAAATATTATAAATTACTTTATTTTTAAGTTTTATTGGAACTTCTCCAAAAGCAATTCTTCTAGCCAATTCTTCTACAATAGCTGTTTTTCCAACACCAGCATCCCCAATTAAAAGAGGATTATTTTTATTCTTCCTAGATAAAATTTCTATTAATCTATGAACTTGTGACTCTCTCCCTATAACAGGACTATATTGATACTTTAAACTACATTTATTCATATTCACACCAAATTCATCTAATAAAGTTTTATAATAATTATTAGTTTTAGCATTAGAATTAACAGTCAAAAATTTATTATATATATCAATCAAATCAATTTTCATTCCCAATAATATTTGAATTGCAACTCCATCTCCAGCTTGAAAAAGAGCCATTAATAAATTATAAGGTGTAATTAAACAATTATTATTACTAGTATTACAAGTAGCTTGGGATAATATTTTACGAAGTAGTGGTGTAAATAAAAACCACTCACTTTTTTTAGCGCCTACTCCCACACTTTTAATTAACGTATTACGAAACTTTTCATATGATACCCCATAGTCATTCAAAATCTGTGTAATATATAAACAAGAATTCTTTAAAATAGCTAACAATAAATGCTCACTTCCAACATAAGGATGTTTTAATTCAAGCATTTCTTTTTTTGCATTTATAATAATTTTCTGAGAATCTTCATCAAAAAATGAATTCATTTTATCACCCAAATTTATTTTATAATCCTAAAAAAATCTTATCAACAAAATATCATCCAAAAAAAGCGACAAAAAAAGAGTGAAAAATCACCCTAATTTACAATAAAAACTAAATTGCTAAAATAATGAAAACTATAAATAAGATAACAAATATTTCTACAAATAATTTCCAAATACTTTTTAGCCATGCTTTATAAGAAATATCTAAATAAGATAAAATTCCCATTAAAACCAAACTAGTTGGAGCAACTAACATAGACAATCCATACATTGATTGAAAAATAACCGCACTTACACCATAGTTTTTAGCATTAACAAGACTAGCGTAGTATGGAGCCACACTTTGGAAACTATATGTAGCATCAGAGTTAAACAATCCTGCTAACATAGACACAATAGCTGTAGTGGCAACATTAAATCCTTTAGTTAAACCTAAAACAAAATGATAAATTGTCATTTGGAATGGATGGTAAGTAACCAATACTAATATAGAATATAATAATAAAACAATACTAGCAGGTGTTAAAGCTATTCTTGCACCCTTTTTAAATCCATCAAAAATATCATCAAATGATATATTATAAATGAAAGCTAATAACCCAATTACTAAGGCCATAGGCAAAAACATATCTGTAATATTCCAATTTCCAAAAGCATTAACTGTGCCAAAAATTTTAGCAAACAATGGGAATCCAAAAATCTTCATTGTTTGGAATCCTTTTGTAGCATCATCAAACAACTTAACTTTAAATCCAGAGTCTCCCCATGGAATAAAGGCAACTACAAATAAAACTAACAATATTCCAAATAAAATAGCTATTGGTAAAGTAGTTTTTTTCACATTAACTGGATGTGGTACAAATTCATTATTTTTTACTAATGTTTCTTTTACAACAATAATATCTTCTTCTTTTAAGGCTGCTTTATTATTGTTCTTTCTAGTTCTAGATGCTGAGGAATTTTTGGAACCTCTAGAAGTAGTTTTTGATCCTTTAGAAGTAGTTTTCTTTGCTGATGTTTTTTTAGAAACTACATCTTTCTTTTCAATTATTTTTTCTGCTGGAGCTGTTGAATGAGCAGACTTTTTTATTACCTTCTTTTCTATTTTAATTTCAGACTCATTTCTTTTAATATATGTTAACATATTAAAGACAACTAAAACAATTGCTACTGCTAAAATAACAAAACGAACTCCTATTTGATAATCAAAATTTAAAGAGAAAGTTGACGTTAAAATACCTATATTAGAATTAGCATAAGTTGTACCAATCAAGCCAGCAATTATAGATCCAACAGTAACAAAAGCTGCCACCATTTTGTCATATCCCATTAATAATACTAAAGAAATAATAAAAGGAACAAATAAAGCTAATCCAAATTGGAACCCACAAATAGAAACAATTAAAGCATTAATAATTACAATGATAGCTAAAACAACTTTTTCTTTTCCTTTTAATTTTTCAACTATATCATCTAAAAAGATACGATAAGCAGGAATTTTATATAAAATTCCATAAAAACCTCCAACTAGAATTACAAAAAATGCAATATATCCAAAATAGCTTAATGCTGTTAGTGGATAATTAAACAAATCAAATAATCCCATTTGAATGCGTTCTTGTTCTACATACTCACCAGAATAATAAGCAGCTGGTAAAATCCAAGTAAGTAACATAAATACTAACATAGTAACAAAAACGACTTTACTTATATTATGTTTTTTCATAATTAACCTCCCAATATAATTATAACTATTTTACGTTATTTTTACAAGCATTTACACTTTTTTTTAATGAAATTTTAGTGAAAAAAAAAGAAAATTAGATATCTCTATTCTTTTCTTTCATTGTTGGAAATAATAATACATCCCTAATTGATTCTTGTTCAGTAAATAACATAATTAAACGATCAATTCCATATCCAATTCCACCAGTTGGAGGCATACCATATTCAAGAGCTTCAATGAAATCCATATCAATATCATTTGCTTCGTCATTTCCCATATCTTTTTCTTTCAGTTGAGCTTCAAATCTTTCTAATTGATCATCTGGATCATTTAATTCCGTATAAGCATTAGCACATTCATGTCCGGAAATAAAAAGTTCAAATCTTTGAGTAAATCGTGAATCATTAGGATCTTTCTTAGTCAACGGACTAATTTCAATTGGATGTCCATATAAAAATGTCGGTTCTATTAATGTTTCCTCTACATATTTTTCAAAAAACTTATTAACAATATGACCATATTGCTTTTCATGTTCTTCTAATTCAATCTCATGTTCTTTTGCTAAATCGATACACTTTTCTAAATCATCAATCTCTTTAAAATCAATTCCTGTTTTATCTTTAATAGCATCTATCATAGAAACTCTCTTCCATTTACCAGATAAATCAATGTCCTTGCCTAAAAAATGAAATACTGTTTTTCCACACACCTCTTCTGCTATCGTTTTATACATATTTTCAGTTAAATCCATCATACCTTCAAGATCACTATATGCTTGATAAACTTCCATCATAGTAAATTCTGGATTATGCATCGAATCCATTCCCTCATTACGAAAAGTTCGACCTATCTCATAAACTCTTTCCATTCCACCAACTAATAATCTTTTTAGATTTAGCTCAAGAGCAATTCTTAAATGCATATCCAAATCTTGTGCATTATGATGAGCGGTAAATGGCCTAGCTGCAGCTCCTGTTAATAGAGTCGTCAAAATAGGTGTTTCCACTTCTACAAAACCTTGATTATCCAAAAACTTTTGAATACACCTAATAATTTTAGGTCTCATAAAAGCTACCTTTTTACTATCATCATTGACTATTAAATCAACATAACGCCTTCTATACCGTTCCTCTTTATCTGTTAATCCATGAAATTTTTCTGGTAATGGTCTAAGTGCTTTAACTAAATGAGTATACTCTAAACATTTAATAGTAACTTCTCCCGTCTTAGTCTTCATAACTTTACCATAAACACCAACAATATCCCCAATATCTGCCATCTTAAATAAATTATAAGCATCTTCACCAACGTCATTAATAGATATATAAATCTGTATAGAACCAGTTTTATCTTTTATGGTAAAAAATGAGGCCTTTCCCATTCTACGAATAAACATAATTCTTCCTGCCACTTTAGCAGTATCACTCATATTTTCAAATTCATCATGATCAACATCTTGATATTTTTCTTTTACTAACAGCGCATAATCTTCTCTATTATATTTATGCCCAAAAGGATCTAAACCAAGAGTTTTTAATTTAGCTGCTTTTTCCCTTCTTACCAATTCTTGTTCTGTAAAATTTCTCATAAAATCTCTCCTAATTCTCTCTCACAACCATCGTATGCAGTAATTTATCATGAACTGCACAGCCATCTTTTTTATTCATAATCATAATCACAGATATAAAAGTTATAATCCATTTAATAATTTCTATAAATATAATCATATATAAATAAATACTCTTTGGACTAAATAACATAACTGCAAAACTAATAATATCAAACAATATAAAATTAGCTATAAAAGCTCTAAAAATCATTTGATTCATAAACAAAGCCCCATCTAAAGATATAATTTTTATCTTTAATAGCTTTTTACCAAAAGTCTGTCCTTTTGCATAAATTTGATAAACAACAAAATACAAAACACTAAATAATATTGTAACTAAAGATATTATACCTGAATTTCTAGCTAATTTATAATACACATTAGAATATTCCTTCAAATAGACCTGACTATCAATTTCGTTTTTTTGAAGCTTTTGAATAATTTCAACACCTTGATCTTCAAGTTTAGTAATCTTCTTGTTATCAACGAAAGGAGCTGAAATAAAAGCTACTACAACAGAAACAATTAACATATCAACTAAAAAAGCAATAAATCTTTGTAAAAATAAAGCTTTTTTTAGTTCAACACCTTCATTTTCATTCTTCAAATCAAAAGTATTTAATGATTCTTTAGTCATAAGTTTTTTCCCTCCTTAAATTCATTTAATAAACAAATTATATCATGAATACTAGATGTTTGATAGATTTTATTTTTTAATTCTCTAGCAGACTTTACTCCCTTAAAATACCACGAAATATGACTTCTAATCTCTAAACAAGCTAATTTTTCATTTTTTAAATCCTTCAATAAATTCAAATGTTTTAAACATAAGTCAACTCTCTCAGGTATTCCTATCTCAAGAGTAGATTCTCCATTTAAATAACAAATAGTATTTCGAATAAGCCATGGATTTCCAAGAACACCTCTCCCAATCATAACAGCATCACACCTAGTCTCATCTAACATTCTCTTAGCATCTTCTGGAGTTTTAATATCCCCATTACCAATTACTGGAATAGAAACAGCCTCTTTTACTTGACGAATAATATCCCAATCAGCCTTTCCAGAATATCCTTGACTACGGGTTCTAGGATGAATACAAATAGCAGAGGCTCCAGCACTTTCTACTATTTTTGCAACTGAAACAGCATTGATATGTTGATTATCCCAACCACTACGGATTTTGACAGTTACTGGAATAGGAACAGAGTCTACTACTGCTCGAACAATTTCATATATCTTATCCGGACTTTTTAATAAAGCACTCCCTGCCTGAGCACGAACGGCAACCTTTGGTACAGGACATCCCATATTAATATCAATAATATCTGGTTTCATATTCTCATATATATATTTTGCAGCAGCAACAAAAGACTCCTTATCACTACCAAATATTTGTTGAGTAATTGGCCTTTCTTCTTCATGCATAATAAGCATATCAAGTGTTTTTCTATTTCCAAAAGAAATAGCTTTGTCACTAACCATTTCTGCATAAATTAAACCACAACCAAATTCTTTACAAATTCTACGAAAAGCAGAATTACAAACTCCAGCCATAGGAGCTAAAACAACTTGATTTTTAATTTTGACATTTCCAATATTCCACTCCATAATAATCTCTTTTCACATCCAATTCAATTAAAAAGGAAAAATAAAACGCTCTTTAATTAAGCGCCTATTTTCTGTTTTGCTTTTTTAATAAATCACGAATTTCTTCAAGCAATTCAACTTCCTCAGATTTCTTTACAGGTTCTTCTTTCTTAACTTTTTCTTTTTTGCCAATAGACATAAATTTATTAACAGTCTTTAATAAAACAAATAAAACTAAAGCCATAATCAAGAAATTAATAACTGCAGTTATAAAATCTCCATAACGAATAACCTGACCACCATAGATTTTAAAAGTTCCACCAACTTCAGCACCACCAATACCATTAATCAATGGATTAATAAAATCTTCTGTTAAAGCTGTAACAATTCCTTGAAAAGCTCCACCTATAATAACACCAACTGCCATATCAATTACGTTTCCACGTAAAACAAATTCTTTAAATTCATCAATAAATGAAAAACCCTTTGCTTTTAAATCTTCTTTACTAACTTTTTGAATCATTCTCCTCACTCCTTTAACTATAATTATAGTAAATTTTTCCAATTTTTCAAGAAAAAAGTAAACACATAATTTTGTGTTTACTTTTATTAATTATACATCCAATTCTTTTAACAACTCTGCTTTATTCATTTTTGAATAATTTTTTATTCCTTTTTCCTTTGCTAATTCTCTCAATTTTGTTATAGATAAAGATTCTAGATTATCACTATTTTCTTCCGGCATTTGACCATTTTCTACTAAATAATCAATTTGTTCTTTTGTTAAAGTTTCATATTCTAATAATGTTTCAGCAATCAATTTCAATAAATCCTTATTTTTCTTAATAATATCTATTGCCTTTTTATGACAATCATCAATTATTTTTCTCATTTCCATATCAATTTCATTAGCAACTTCATTTGAAAAATGTTGAGGTTTATTATAATCTCTTCCTAAAAATACACTTCCTGATTGTTGTTCAAACTGAAGTGGTCCTAAATCACTCATACCATATTCAGTTACCATAGCACGGACAATTTTAGTAGCTTTCTCAAAATCATTATGAGCACCAGTAGTTATTTCACCAAAAACAATTTCCTCTGCTGTTCTTCCTCCTAAAAGACCAGTAATTTCTTCCAATAAATCTGTTTTAGTAGAGCACAATTTTTCTTCTGTTGGTACCATCATATTATATCCACCGGCAGTTCCTCTTGGAATAATAGTAACTTTTTGAACATCACTAGCACTTCTTAATTTCAAACCAATAACAGCATGTCCAGCTTCATGATAAGCAACTAATTTACGATCATCATCACTATATTTATGGCTTACTTTAGCAGGACCCATAAGAACTCTATCCGTTGCTTCATCAATCTCACTCATAGTAATTTCTTCCTTATTTCTTCGAACAGCAAGTAAAGCAGCCTCATTTAATAGATTTTCTAAATCGGCTCCACTAAAACCAGGAGTTCTCTTTGCTAAATTTTTTAAAGTAATACCTTCAGCTAAAATCTTATTTTTAGCATGTACACCTAAAATTTCTTCTCTTCCTCTTACATCTGGTAAATTAACAGTAACCTGCCTATCAAACCTTCCTGGACGAAGAAGAGCAGGGTCCAAAACATCTGGTCTATTTGTAGCAGCAATAATAATAATACCTTCATTAGCTCCAAACCCATCCATCTCAGTAAGTAATTGATTTAATGTCTGTTCTCTCTCATCATGACCTCCACCTAAACCAGTACCTCTTTGACGACCGACAGCATCTATCTCATCAATAAAAATTAAACAAGGTGCATTTCTTTTTGCTTGTTGAAACATGTCACGAACACGACTTGCTCCAACACCAACAAACAATTCAACAAAATCAGAACCACTAATAAAATAAAATGGAACATTAGCTTCTCCAGCAACTGCTCTTGCAAGCAACGTTTTACCTGTACCTGGAGGACCCATTAATAAAACTCCTTTTGGAATTCTAGCACCTAACTTCTGAAACTTTTTTGGGTCTTTTAAGAAATCAATTAATTCTTTTACTTCTTCTTTTTCTTCTTTTAATCCAGCAACATCCTTAAAAGTTACTTGATTATCTTCTGTATTTAAACGAGCTCTACTCTTACCAAAATCTAAAGAACTTTTATTTCCAGCCATTTGTCTACTAAAGAACCATAAAGCTGCACCAATCAATAAAACTATTGGAACCACATTGACAAGTATTAACAATAATGATGATGCATCTGGATCAGCTTGTACTGTTAATTTAATCTTTCTTTGATCACTAGCTTTTACGATTTTTTTCATTACTTCTTCTGAAAGAGGTAATACTGCTTCAAAACTTTCATTTTCCTTATAGTTATTTAAAACACCACTAACCTCATACACTTGCCCATTTCCTCTAGGAACTAAATGAAGTTCGGTTACCTTTCCCTTTTCTAATTTTTCAATAAATTCGTCATAACTAAAATCGTGTATATCCTTATTCATTACAGTAAGAATATAAAATACTCCCAACATAATAATTCCTAAAAATATATACGGTAACAAACCCTTTTTTAAAGTTTTTTTATCAATCTTTTTATTCATAGATATTTCCTCCTAACTGTATTTCAATATTATATCATAATAATCTGCCTTTTTTTTGTCAAATTTAGATTTTTTTATTCCAGGAATCCAAACAACATTACCAGCAGAATCAATAACGATTGGCCAAGAATCTCTTTGATTTAAAGGAATTTTTTTATCAATAAAAATATCCTTTACTTTTTTTGTACCATTAAGTCCTTTTACTTTTATCTTATCCCCAATTTTTCTTGTACGAACGATTAAAGGCAAACTTATTTCTTTACTATCTAATCGACAGATATTATTACTATTTTCATCTGTAGTATTTATTTTTTCAATACTATGATTATCAGGTAATAAAACATAATTATCAAATTCAATTTCATAATTAGATATCATACTAGTTTCTCTAATAAATTCAACAAAATCATATTTTTTTAAAACAATAACTTTATTTGGTAAATTAATAAAACTATTAACTTTCTTACTATTAATAAGTTTCAAAATTAGATCAATATGTTTATCTCCTATAAGAATTAAATCATCATGATAAAACTCTCCCAATAAATAATATAGCATTTCTCTCTGTATATATGGTTCCTCTTCTAAAAACTTAGAAACAACAATTTGATCTCCATTCATAACTCTATGAATAGCTCTCATTCGTACCCTATCAATAAATTTACTTGCTTCATCTAATGTATTACTAAATTTTAAAAATTTTAAATGAACATTCTTATCTTCTTCTTTCAATGGTTTTAAAACATATTTACGATACCTATTTCTAGTATATTTATCCTTATTATTTGAATTATCAATAAAATATTTTACATTATTTAATAAATCATACTGTTCAAGTTCTTCTTTTGTATATTGAATAAGTGGCCTAACAATTGAATAATTATTCATAGAAACAATTTTTTTGAATCCACCATATCCACCTAAATTAGAACCTCGTACAATTCTCATCAAAACAGTTTCTACCAAATCATCACCATGATGAGCTGTCATCAAATAATTGGCATTATATTTATTAACAAGATTTTCAAAAAAACTATATCGAATATTTCTAGCTTCGTTATGAAAATTGTCATCTCCATAGTCTTCGATAACCATAGACTCAAAAATAATATGATTTTTAAAGCAATAATCTTTTAAAAATTGTTCCTCCTGATAACTTTCTCTACGAATATTATGGTTAACATGCCCTACTACTAAAAACAAATTATATTTTTTTCGAATTTTTAATAACATATCAACCAAAGCCATAGAGTCAGGACCAGCCGAACAACCAATAACAATACGATCTTCATTGTGAAAAACAAAATTATCTTCGATTTTAATCATAAAAAATCCACCCAACCAACATATATTATAACAGAAAAAAAGAAAAATAAATATTTATTCTTCTGGAATCTGTAAAATATATTCTCCATCTTTTGAATAAAGATATTTTTCCCTAGCGTATCTTGCTATATAATCAGGATTTTGCAGTTTATTAGCATCTACCTTTAATTCTTCCTCTTTTTCTTTTAAACTGGTTAATTTATCATCCAATTCTTGCTTTTCATGATATTTTTCAAGTATTTCTAACCAATACTTACCAATAGTAAATGCCATCACAATAATAATAAAAATAGAGAAAAATCCAAAAAATAGCAATCTTGTTTTTATTTTACGCTGAACTTTTCTTTTTGCCACAACATTCACCTACCTTATCACCTTATATTATACTACAGGAAGATAAGCAAAAATTGTAATATTTTAAATATTGACAAAAGTTTACACTATTTTTTTTTCAAAAGACAATAAGATATTAAAAAACCAAAAATAAGAAAAAGTAAAAAGTAAGAATGAATAATTCCATTATTTAATAACAAAAGGATAAAAAAATAAATAAATGCACTGCCAATACAAAAAATAGCATTAAAAAGTATTCTCATATACCGATTTTTATAAAATAAATAAGAATATATTTTACAAATAATCCAATAAAGAAAAAAACCATATACAAAAGAAACTAAAAAACTGATTATTTGATCTATTAAAATCATCATTTAAATAACCTACTTAAAACACTTTCCTCTCGTTCTTTTTTCTTACTTTCTAAAATATAATCAATAGAATTTATATTACCCTTTATAGTAACATTTCCAGCTAAAGTATCCAACTTAACCAAAACTAAATCATCTCCTTTAATAATTAAAAAACCCATAGTTGTTTCTAACAAAAAATGAAGATTGTCGAAATTTTCTACTTTTTTTACACCAGTAATAACTAATGTTTTTCTTTCTAATAAACTAATACTATGATTATAGTTATTAACACTAGAACTTTCTTTATCCATAAAAAGCCTCCTACTAAACAATATGAAAATCAAAAAAAAATAGTACAAAAAAAATACTGAAATATTCAGTATTCTCTTATTTATTCTTCTTCTGAGACATCTTCTGCTTTTTCATATGCTTCTAAAATAGCATCTTCAAACATTGAACGAACCTCAGGATTAATTGGATGAGCGATATCTCTATATCCACCAGTTGCAGTTTTTCTACTAGGCATTGCTATAAATAAACCGTTGTCTCCTTCAATAATTCTAATATCATGTACTGCAAAACTATCATCTAACAAAACAGATGCAATTCCCTTCATACGAGAACCTTCCTTTTCAATTTTACGTACATTTACTGATGTAATCTTCATAAGATTTTTCCTCCCT
>OCTX011991438.1_pt1 | contig 19061 bp, 14 predicted proteins | sample 1539691 | NCBI WGS metagenome assembly OCTX01 (sample SAMN02144231, study PRJEB22623) | gut metagenome | biome: sheep rumen | host: Ovis aries | place: New Zealand | reverse complement strand
AAGAAGTGCTTCATTGCTGCTGTCCTTTGTAAGAACTGCGCCTTCCTTATTGTCGAAGTCGCTCTTTGCTGCCTTGCTTGTTACTGTGCCGTTTACAATGCTGAACTCAACATCGCTTGCAAGCACCTTATAGGACTTGCCGTTAGCATCTGTGATCTCAGCATCAGCTGATGCCGGTTCCTCGTGAAGTACATAGTCGCCGTCCTCAAGCTCAAGATCCATTGTCTCGCCGCTCTTGGATGTCCACTCAGCAACCGGTGTTGTTTCACCCTTCTTAGTTACTGTGATCTTAGCGCCTTCTACCTCAGTCTTACCTGTTACATCGGTCTTGTTTACATGGACCTTATAGGTCTTTACCTTGATAGCGTCATTTACCTTGATAACGCCCTCAGAAAGTGCAATTTCACCTTCGTCGGTTGCTACCGCAGCCTTTTCTGAGATCTCGCCCTTTTCGTTGATGGTGAACTCATACTCAGCCTTGATGATATGATACTCGTTGCCGTCCTTGTCTGTAACATTAGAAGCGGCATCCTCAATCAGCTTATAAGTTCCCGGTGCAAGTGAGATCTTCCATGTGCCGGTGTTGCCATTCTCGAAGGATGTCCAGCTGCCGACCTCAGTATTTGTAGCCGTGTCTGTTATAACGAGCTTAGCGCCCTTAACTTCTGCCTTGCCTGTAATATCAGACTTGCTGATAGTTACAACTACTGTCTTGTAAGCATCGCTTACTGTAAAGGTATTGTTGTCAAGAACAACTCCGCCTGTTGTCTTATCGATATCATCCTTGGAAGCAACAGTCTGAGAAGACTCAACAGTGCCGTTGTGTACGGTGAACTCTACGTCGCTCTTGATAACCTTGTAGGTGTTTCCGTCTGCGTCTGTGATCTTTCCGTCTGCGCTTGCTGCTTCCTCATGGAGTACATAAGTACCGTCCTCGAGTACAACATCCTTGGTCTTGCCGTTTTCTGATACCCACTCGGCAACAGGTGTTGTTTCACCCTTCTTGGTAACTGTCAGCTTAGCGCCGTCGAGTTCCTTATCGCCTGTGATATCGGTCTTATTAAGCTTGATAGTTGTTGTGTTTGCTGCATCGCAGATAACAAGCATTGGTTCCTTCTTGTCATCCTTTGTGAGAACTGCGCCTTCCTTGTTATCGAAGTCGCTCTTTGCAGCATTGCTTGTAACATTGCCTTCCTTGTCAACAGTGAAGTCAACTGTGCTTGTCAGGACCTTGTAGCTCTTTCCGTTTTCGTCAAGAAGCTCCTTATCGTTTCCGCTTGCATCCTTTGCAGCTGTTTCGGTAAGTGTATACTCACCTGCTTCAAGTGCAACGTTCCAGATAACGTCCTTCTTGGACTCCCATGTTCCTACTACATTTCCGCTCTTCTTGTCGGTGATAGTCAGCTGTGCGCCCTCGACCTCGGTCTGTCCTGTAACATCAGTCTTGTTGATGTGTACATAGAACTTCTGCGGGCCATCCTTCTGAGCATCTCTGACTGTGATGAGATTCTTGTCAGCATCATACTCGATAGAACCGTTCAAATCGCTCGCCGGCTTAGGAGCCTTGGTTATCCTGCCGTTTGCTATTTCAAACTCTGTCTCGGATTTTGTTACCAAGTACTCATTGTCGCCGTTGACGAAAGATGTGCCTGATTCTCTAAGAACGTAGACACCGTTTCTGAGTGAGATCGTTTTTGCTGTCTTACCGGAAGTCCACTCCATACCATATATTACGTTCTTGATTCCGCCGATTTCATCTTCAAGTGGGTTCACACCATCATTGTTCTTGATAACTTCTTCCCATATACCGTCGCCGATATTTTTTCCTGTTACCTTGTCAACTATCTGGATAGTAGCGCCGGCGATCTCATCGTCGCCTGTGATAGCCTTCTTGGATACGTTGATGTTGGTGAACTTAGGCATCTCAAATCTCGTCATTTTGTGATATGGGAAGTGCCACTCACCTGAAGTATTCTCGAAGTAGCCTGCTGTCATTATCCAACCGGAAGTTGTACCGGTCATGTGTGTAACAGTATTTGCATTCGGGATAAGGAATATACCTGCGGTATTCTTCATCTCAACGCAAGGTGCATTGTTAGCCTTGAACTCCTCGTCTGTATTGTAGCAGCTGTTGAAGTTCCAAACTATCTTTCTCATTACCTGCTCGTCGATCTCCAGACCGTCCGAAGTAGCCGAGTTGATAGTTTTAAGCTCGCCGCTGTCCTGCGTTACATAATGTACCTTATACGAATCTACAAAAACATTCTTGGTGTTCTTGAAATTGATAACTATCGTCTGATTTTCTTTCTTAAAGATCTCAACATCGCACTTATTATTCTTATCTTTCTGAATGATCTTGTCGCCGTCTATATAAATAGTAGCATCATCAGGATAATCACGAGAATCGATAGCGTAACTTGAACCATCGAGAACAGGAGTCAGGTTTGCTTCCTTTGCAGCAAGGAGATTGGACATTGCCTGCATCTCATGGATCGCAGGATCAACAACAGTCTTTGTTATCTTATCCGACTCCATACTGCTGTCGCCCAATTCTCCAAAGTACTGACCGCCGCCAGCTGTGAACTTCACACGGTTGATATCATCCAAATCAACGTGCATATAGCCCGGTCTCTTTGTATTACCGATAGTGATAGTTCCGTCAGGATTATCGCTGATATCGGTAGGATCCGTGAGCTTAGCGAAATGAGCTATATAGTGATCGCCTGCAGACGGTTCGGAAAGGTCGCACTCAAAGTTCTGTCCGTTGAGCGTATCTCTGAAATAGTTGACCGCAAGGTTTGTCTGCATGTGACCTTTAAGCGCAAATCTGTCAGCTGTTATACCAAAAGCAACGCCGCTTCCGAGGATATCCTCGTAGGTATAGTTGTCAAAATCAGCAATTCTCAAAAAGTTGATGTGCTCATAATACTTGGTAGTTGTCTTACCGCCGTCGTTGGTCTGGGTAAGGATATCTACCTTCTGTCCCTTATAGATGTCACCGGATTTAAGTTCGGAAACATCTTCTCCAGCCAGAACATTTCCGAGATTTCTTTCTCTCTTCGAAGCAAAAAGTCTTACCTTAGTGCCCGGCTCATTACCGTGATACTGGTCATTGTTGTTCCACAGCTTGGTGTTCTTGTCCTGAACAACGATATTCTCCTCGTTGGAGTTGTTAGCTGTTACTCTTACCAGTGCGTATGTAGGTGTAGTCGGACTGCTCTGATGAGAGACCTCTATAAGTGCATAAAGATACTCATCATCTGCTATCGTGGTAGGCTTTGCAAAATTAACATTAAGATAGTACTCAACGTTATGCTTGGTGAATGTTACGGTAGTTGCATTGCCTTCCTTGGTGCTTGCCGGGATATAGTCATCCACAAAGTCATACGACTCATAGACCTTAGTCTGATTCCAAACAGTGTACCTGCCCGGGAAAACGATATTTCTCGGATCAATGGGATTCTCGACACCAGTTGGATTTCCATTCGTATCCCTTGCATACACTCTGTAAACACGAGTTACAAAGTCATAATCAGCAGGGTTAAAATTCCCGGTCCAATAATCAGTGCCCTCACGGGATGTACCCTCTGCATTCTTGGCGCCTACTTTGTAGAATAACGAAGCATTCGGTCCGTAAGTTCCGAAAGTAACCGTCGAAGATGCATTTTTAGTCGGGTCGATCTTCACGGCTCCCCAAGCCACTACATCGTCGCCCGTCAGTTCAACGCTGCCGCCCTTGTTAACAAGCGCACCAACTACGAAAAACGCAGCACTGGTCTTGTCTTCACAAGGCTTTTCAACGCCGTCGTCAACGAACTTCACCGTAACTGTCGGTTCGCCTGCAGCGCTTGCGAACAGATCCTGAAAGACCTTATCGCCGAAGCAGATCGTTGCTGCAAGTGCCATAGCTACAAAGCCGCTGAACACTCGTTTGATCAATGATCTCTTTTTCATAAATCGCCTCTCCTTTTTTAAAAATTTTCCATAATTCCATATTCTTACACGAGACAAGGGACACTACGTCAAGTGTAATAATATCTTAATTAATTATACATTATTATCCTGACCCTGTCAACAAATTATTCATAGTTATTTTTACTGAATATGTATAGTTTTATTTGTGCAAAAAGATAGTAAAAGTAAAATGCGTTTAACAAAAAGAACAGCCGATGAGCATTGACTCAAACGGCTGTTTGCAATATTTTCTAAAATCAATTAACACTTTAGAAACAAAACTTCAAACGTTTTCGTTACTGAACACGAATATTGTTAATAGAATTTATACCGACATCCGAGCAGATCAGCGAGATCGCACCCGTGAACAGCAGATCTGTGCAGCCCACCTTTTTGCAGAAATCAACACCGTTTATGTTGAAGTATCTGTAATCGCAGACATAGATCTTTGAGAAGCTGTTCGTCAGGAACGGGATCATAGCATTTCCGTAGCTGTTCTTATAAACCACGAGAACACGGTTATTCTTGCACGGAGTCTTTATCTCAACTATCTGCGAGTCGCTTCCGAGGAACGACAGGTAGCAGTTGCTTCCCTCCATCGAATCGTAGAACAGTCCGCTCTCGTCAGTACCGTAAGGCTTGAACGGATTTGCAAAGCTCGTATCATAGTACTGGCAGGTAACTTCCTTGATGTTCTTTGGCTTGTAGTATACGAAAGTATCGGGGTTGTTCTGGATACCCTGATCGTAGTTTGAATATGTGTAAAGCGTACCCAGGAAGCCTTCCTTGGTGATCTTGTCATACTGATCCAGCGAAGGATAATCCACCTGAGCAGCCTCGGCGAACACCTTTGTGCCGTAATATGCACCCAGCGGCAGCCAGTGGTGGTCTGTCCTTGCGTAAATATCCTCGTCCATGTGCTTTGCAAGCTCATTCACACAGTTAATGCCCACAACGCCCTTGAGATTGCCGACGATGTTCTTGATGTTCTCGTTCTGGTCAGTACCCATGTCCTTCATGTTGCTCGGCATATAGAACGCACTTGAAAGCGGCGCAGGCATAGCATAAACGTTAACGCTTTCGCCCAGATCCTCTTTCCACTTGTTTATCGCCTCGGCAAATTTCTTTCCGAGGTTAAAATCAACGTAGGAAAGCACAAGTCCTCTTGTTTCCTTGCCGGAGCCGTAAACAACGACGCTGCCCAGCAGCTTGCCCTCGTTGGTATTCTCGGGTATCTTGACTACCTCGTCCTTTTTGGTGTTTGATTTGCTGCTGTCCGAACTGCTGCTGTCGCTCTTGGAGCTGTCAGGTGCCCTGCTGTCGGCACTTGTCGTGGTAACAGGCGCAGTATTTATCGATACCTTTGTGGTAACAGCAGGCTCCTCATACTTTTCCTGCTCCACCTTTTTAAGCGAACCGTTTACTTTAACATCGCCTATGCTGAAGCCGAAGCACTCGGTAAATCCGGCGCTGAAGCCCTTGAACTTCTCTCTGCCGGGGATAGTATCGGTGAAGTATGTGGTTATGCCGTTGGTGAATTCGCCGCTGAACAGCGATGAAAACGTGAATTTCGGGAACTCGGCGAGTTTACGGTTCTCCGAAGGGCTTTCCTTTTCACGCTTGCCCATCATCGTCATCACAAGCAGTATTATCGCTATCAGGAATATCGCACCAACGCAGATCAAAGCGTTGAAGAACTGCAGATTTTTCTCTGTCTGCACCATTTCCCTGCTCAGAGGTGTCTGCTTTTCCTCAGTCTTTGCGGAATTGTCCTTTATAATAGCAGCCGCAGCAGGTCTGTTTATGCTCCTGCTCTCAGGTCTTGCAGTCTGAGCACCCTCAGGTCTGCGTGTTCTGCGCTGTGCGGCAGGTCTTGCCGAAGTGCTGCGCTGCTCTCTTTTGGAAAGCGGCACCATTGCAGGCCTTGCACGCTCGCTTTTTTCGGGAACGTGTCTGTGTATCGGCTCGCCCTCATCATCAAAGAACCTCTCGTTGCGCAGCTTATGCACCTGCGGCTGTGCAGGCTGAGCTGCCTGAGCATATCTTTGTGCAGCTGCCGGGCCCGGCTGTCTGCGGCGCTGAGCGTCCAGCTCCACCGCAGCGTTCGCCTTAGGCTTTCTGCTGATGTGTCTGCGCTGGTCGGGCAGCTTTCTTTCCACCGAATAATCGTTTATAAACGGCATTATCACGTTGTCATAGTTCTCGGGTGTCTGCCCGAAAGCCATTTTCTCGTTCCTGCCGTCCTTTATAACGGGGTTATCGTAATATGCGGGCGCAGAGCTTTTCTTCTGCACAGGCTCAGGAGTACTTTCCGCCTTGGCTGTGCTCTTGCTTTCCTTTGGCTGTGTGTCCTCATTGTCGTCGATCCACACGCTCTTATAAGGCTTCAGCAGCGGCTCATCCGTCCATATAGACGTGCTCATAGCCTTTCTCTGTGCCTTTATGCGATCGACCATCTTATCGTATTCGTCCTTATGCGGGCTCTCGTAACTGCCCGAGGAGCTTTGATTCTTGTTCTCGTCCATATTTTATCACCTGTCAGAATTTGAAGTACAAAAACGGATTGTTGGTAGTGTTCACCAGCATCATGCTGCTTATGAACAGTATAGCCAGGTTCAGCAGTATGCCGAGCGTTCCGGCTACCTTCATGCCGCCTGCCGTTGTGCAAAGCGACTTCTTTATCTTCGGGATTATCGGTGTGCAAAGCACAGCCGCCGCAATGAACAGCCATAGATTCTGCGTGAACAGGCTGTTTGTCGAAAGGTCCGTGAAGCCGCCCGGTGCAAAGCCGATAAGCGACTTGAAGAACCTGCCCAGGCTCTTGAAATCCTCAAAGTAGAAAATTCCCCAGCCTATCGCTACCAGCGCAACAGCGTAGATATGCTGCACTGCCTTGTGTGTGTTTGAAAGCCATTTTCCTATAAACAGCTTTTCTATCAGCAGCAGTACGCCGAAGTACAAGCCCCAAATCATAAAGTTCCAGCTTGCTCCGTGCCAGAAGCCCGTAAGCGCCCAGACTATCATGATATTCACGCACTGTCTTGTTTTGCCCTTTCTGTTTCCGCCCAGCGGTATGTAAACGTAATCCCTGAACCAGCTTGAGAGCGAGATATGCCATCTGCGCCAGAATTCAGTGATAGATGTGCATATATACGGATATTTGAAGTTCTCATCAAAGTGGAAGCCGAAAATCCGTCCCATTCCGATAGCCATATCAGAATAGCCCGAAAAGTCGAAGTAATACCACATTCCTACCAGCACCGCACCGTACCAGTTGCCAAGCACGGTAGAATTGGCAGCCGCCGCATATCCGTCCTTGAACTCGCCGAACAGCGCTGTAACTATCGTGCTTATGCTGTTTGCGATGATGACCTTTTTGCCTATACCGAGCATTATTCTTGAAATGCCTTCAGAAACGTCCTTAACGGTCGTTTTTCTCCGGTCTATCTCCTCTGCTATCGTGGCATATCTTACGATAGGTCCTGCAACGAGCTGAGGGAACAGCGAGATATAAAGCAGCAGCTTGGGATAATCCTTCTGAACGGGCACCTTTCCTCTGTAAACGTCGATAACGTACGAAAGCGTCTGGAACGTATAGAACGAGATACCTATCGGCAGCGAGATCTTCGGCACAGGTATCGAAAGCCCGAACCAGTTATCAAAGTTGCTTATAAAGAAGCTGATGTACTTGAATGCGAACAGAACGCCCAGATCGTAGACGGTTATAAGTATCATGAACGTCTTTGCGAGCGGCTGCCCCTTGTTCTTGTCTATCGCCAGCGCCGCAAAGTAGTTTATCACCGATGAAAGCAGCAGTATAAATACCCACTTTGGCTCTCCCCAAGCGTAAAACACGAGCGAGAAAGCGATAAGCACTGCGTTCCTGTACTTTATTTTCTTAGTCAGAAAGTAAAGTCCCAGACACAGCGGCAAAAAGAAATATATGAAAAACAGATCCGCAAATATCACCTTAAAAAACTCCCTACCATTATTATTTCCTTACTTCAGTTCACAGTATCGGATTTAAACGATACCATACTATTATAACACGCTGCTTGGGCAAAGTCAATAAAAACAGGTCGAAAATATGGACAAAAAAACAATGCGCCAAGGCACCCCGGCGCATTATTTTCACTAATCTATTATGCTTTTAACAGGTGCATTTTCCTTTTCGAGCCGTTTTTGCCGCCTTGAACGCAGCCTGAGCACCAGCGACCTTACAACAGGTACCGCCGCAAGCAAAGGTATCACAGCGGCAGGGTAAAGCCTGAACGCATAGCGCTTGTCCATATCCAGCAGGTCGTTGGAAACCGCCCTGTTTTCAAGCTCTGTGCGCAGTGTTGAAACGAACCAGCCCGAAGAAGCGAGGAATGCAGCCGCTCCCACGACCGACAGTATAAAAGCAGCCGTGTTCTTTTTCATGAAAGAAAGCACCAAAGCGCATATCAGCGCTGCTTCTCCTGCTGCTAAGGCTATACCTGCCCACACAGGCAGCCCGAAATCAGAATACGCTCCCCTGAATATCCCGATAAGCGCCACGCTTCCCCAGAAAACGACGCTGTATGTACACACCGCAAGCATCAGCACTTTAACGATAATAACGTAAACAGGCTCTTTTGCGGTGCTTGTGCGTTTTTTTGAATCACTCTTTGATTTTGACATCTTACTCCTCATTCTTGTACTAAAATAAAAACCGTACATCTTGTATTATAACACACCTTCGCATTTTTATCAACAATGATCACGTTTTGAATTATTTGCCTTAAAATCCAATACAAATAATGCTTCAAATCCCATTTGCATTTTAAAACTATAAACACAAACAATAAAACTGCACAGCGTTAAAAATGAAAGGAGCTGTAAATATACTATGAGCGATTTTTTCAAAAAATGCGCAGCGGCGCTGCTTGCAGCAGGCACAGCGGTCATAATGACGGCAGGCTACTGTTCGCAGCACCTGCCAGACCGTTTCTATTGCGAGGGAAATGAAGCGCTGACGCTTCCCTACTGCGTTTCGGCAAAGCCGTGCCAGAGCGACCTTGAAGCGAGCAGCACGGCGGGCAGCCGCAAAAGCACCGAAACACTTATGCTTTTCGGCTCTGTGCCGATAAAAAATGTCGAAAAAGTCAGCGCCGAGCGCCCCATGCTGATGCCCTGCGGCGAACCGTTCGGCATAAAGCTGATAACGCAGGGAGTGCTCATCGTCGGGCTTTGCGAAACAAACGGCAAATGCTCGGCGCAGGAATGCGGACTTGAAAAAGGCGATGTTATCCTCTCGATAAACGGCAAGCCCGTTTCAAGCAACGAGCAGCTGGGCAGCATCATCGCACAAAGCGGCGGCAAGCCCTGCGAGGTCTCATACGAGCGAAACGGCAAACAAAAGCAGACCACACTCACTCCTCATCTCATCGGCGGAGCGTACAAAGCAGGTATGTGGGTGCGTGATTCCTCCGCAGGAATCGGCACAATGACCTTCTACGAAGCCTCCAGCGGACTTTTCGGCGGCTTGGGACACCCTATATGCGATGCCGACATCAAAACTCCGCTCCCACTTTCCAAAGGAAAAACAGGCGAGATACGCCTTACCGATTATTCACGTTCACGCAGCGGCTCACCGGGCTGGCTGACGGGCGATTTTGTCAATTCCTCGGGCACGGGAACAGTCTACAAAAACTGCTCCTGCGGCGTTTTCGGCGCACTTTATTCTCCCCCGAAAACAAAGAACCCCTCTCTTCCCATGGCTTTCAGGCAGGAGCTTCACAACGGCGATGCCTATATCTACGCCTCCATCGATACACAAGGACCTAAGAAGTATTCCGTCCGCATCAGCGGCATCGACCTTGCAGGCAGCAAGGGCCACGATTTCGATGTTGAGATAACCGATCCCGAGCTGCTTGAAAAAACAGGCGGTATACTCCAGGGAATGAGCGGTTCGCCCGTTATCCAGGACGGCAGGCTCGCAGGTGCGGTAACTCACGTCCTTGTTGATGATCCCAAGTGCGGCTACGGTATTTTTGCCGATAGGATGTATGCCCAGCTCCAAGACATCCCCCACGAGCTTGAAAAGACAGGATAACGCAGTATCTGCGCTGTTTCGGCAGGATCCGACAAGATCCGCCCGTCTTTTCGCAGCAGCGGCTCGACTTACGGCGAAAGAGCACTGTCGCAAATCGTCCGCTAAAGTAGAAATATTAGAATTAGTTATATTTTTTGCAATTATCTTGTGCATTATGTACTAATATGTCGTAATTTTACTGACGATTTTTCCAAAAAACTATTGCATTTGAAATTTAATTGTGATATGCTTTGATTGTGGAAAACACATCAGTACTGAATACAACAAATAATACAACAAAACTGCCGCATCAGCGGCGGTACATAGGAGGAATCTACATGACAGGCAAGATAAAGATACTTATAGGTGACGATTCGGCGCAATACGGGGTGTTCTGTGCCTCATCGCTGCGTTCTATGGGGTTTTTCGTCATCACAAGGCAAAAGGACGGTATGGTCATTTATGACGCTATCCGCTCCGAGCAGCCCGACGTTGTGATGATAGATGCGGTAATGCCGGGACTTGACGGCATAGAGCTTATCAAAAAGGTGATGGCATCGGGCTACAAAAAGCCTATGTTCATAGTGACCAGCGCATACGAGAATTCGTTTATTGAAAATCAGGTAATGAGTGCAGGCGCATCGTATTTCATGCTAAAGCCGTTTGATGTCAAAACGCTTGGCGACAGGATAAAGTCAATGCTGGATATCGACACCGACATCAATTCCGAAGCCACCCTTTCTCAGCGTAAGGGCAGCCCTAACCTTGAGATAATCGTGACCGACATAATCCATAAAATAGGCGTACCTGCGCATATTAAAGGCTACCACTATCTGCGTGAGGCTATCATAGCCTCGGTGAATGACAAGGAAATGCTGGAAAGCGTCACAAAGCTGCTCTATCCTGCGGTCGCAAAGAAATTCTCCACCACACCTTCCCGTGTTGAAAGGGCAATCCGCCACGCTATCGAGATAGCCTGGGACAGAGGAGATGTAGATACGCTCAACAGCTTTTTCGGCTATACTATCAACGTAGGCAAGGGCAAACCCACCAACAGCGAGTTTATCGCCCTTATCACCGATAAGATATGCCTTAAATACAAGTCACTTGTGGCTTGCTGAATCTGCCCCCTAATATTTTTACCTTTGTGCGCTGCCTGTGAGAGATCGCAGACGGCGCACTTTTTTTGCATTTATCGCCAAAAGCCCTATCTGATATAAGATATATTTTATATATTATGTATGGTATAGCTAAAAACTATGGCAAAACATTGTTTTTTCCGTTATCTTTGTATATTGAACGTCAACAGTTAGTGTGCTATAATTAGTTGTATTAAAAAACAAAGGAGTAATGTAAAATGAAAAAGTTAATGTCGATCATCGCTGCTGCGGTACTTTGCGCTGCTTGTCTTGCAGGCTGCGGAGATTCCTCCTCATCTGCTTCATCTTCAAGCTCAAAGGCTGAAAGCAGCTCATCTGTTTCAGCAGCTTCTTCGGAAAGCACAGCCGACTCAAGCTCGCAGGAATCATCAAGCACAGCAGACAGCTCGTATGAAAGCGCTGCCGAAAGCTCATCGGCACAGGACAGCAAAAACACAGCTTCCCTGACTATCGATGTTTCCGATATACTTGCAAACTACGATACACTTGAAAAGGGACTTCAGAGCGAGGAATTCGTTCCAAAGAGCGGAAAGATCACCGATGCCGAAACAGGCGAGTTCACTCAGGGACAGACTGCCCTTGACCTTCTCAAAAAGATAGCTGAGGAAAAAAACATCAAGCTCGATATCAAGACCACCGAGTACGGTCCTTATGTTTCGGCTATCAACCAGATCGCCGAAGGCTCATGCGGAAAGTCATCCGGCTGGATGTTCAAGGTAAACGGCAAAACACCTGATGTCGGCGCAGATCAGTGCAAGCTCGCAGCAGGTGATAAGGTCGAGTTCTTCTATGTTTGCGACTTTAACAAAATGTACGCTCAGCAGGCTGCATAATGTGCTACCTGAAAGCCTATGATCCGCTTGTCACCATCATCTACTTTCTGTGCGTGATGAGTGTGAGCGTGTTCACCACCAACCCCATTCTTCAGGCGTGCTCGCTTTTTGCGGGCGCAGCTGCGGCGGTGTTTTTAAAAGGCAGGCGCAGCATCAAGCTGCTCATCGGCTGCACCGCAGTGATAGCGGTAATGGGGGCTACCAACCCGATATTCGTGCACCGTGGCATGACAGAGCTTTTCAAGCTCGGCGAAAACAGCTATACGCTTGAATCACTGCTCTATGGTGTAAGCCTGGGCTGCTCGATAGCCAGCCTGATATTGTGGTTCTCGGTATTCAACAGCATAGTTTCTCAGGACGATATTCTTGCGGTTTTTGGCAAACATCTGCCAAAGACCGCACTTGTTATATCTATGATACTTGCATTTATACCCAAGCTGCGCAGAAAATACACCGACCTTTACCATTGCTCCTGCGGCTGCGGCGAAACACGGCGTAAAGACCTTCGCCGCACATCACGCCTTTTCACCGCCTGCATGGCTTACGAAGCCGAGCGTGTACTTGATATATCAATGGCGATGAAAGCACGGGGCTATGGGCTTAGAAACCGCACCTGCGCCGCCTCAAGACATTTCAGGGCAGCAGACCTCGGTGCAATGGCATTTATCCTTGCGCTGACTATCGTCTGCTACGTTTATCTTGGCACGGGAAAGCTCGATTACTGGTTCTATCCAAGGCTTTCACCCAACGGGCTGTGCCCCGTTCCGCAGCTGTGCTTTTTTATACTTTGCATAAGCCCACTATTCTTTATCATCAAGGAGAAGCTGATATGGAGATCATATCCTGCAAACAACTGACCTTCACCTATAACGGCAGCAGCCGCAAAACGCTTGAAAACGTGGATTTTGACGTTCAAAGCGGAGATATCGTCCTGCTTGCAGGTCTTACGGGCAGCGGAAAATCCACCCTGCTGCGCCTGCTCAAAAAGGAGATCGCTCCGGCAGGTACGCTCACAGGCAGTATAACCGTCTGCGGCAGGGATCAAAGCGAGATCACCCAGCGTGAGAGCGCAGAGCTTATCGCCTACGTTTCACAGGATCCCGATACGCAGGCAGTGACACACAAGGTATCCACCGAGCTTGCATTCGGACTTGAAAACCTCGGTGAAAAGCCATCCCGTATACTCAGCCGTGTCGGTGAGATGGCGACCTATTTCGGAATAGAAAACATCTACGACAAGCTCATCGACGAGCTTTCTGGCGGCGAAAAACAGCTGTGCAGCCTTTGTGCAGCCGCAGTTATGTCCTCAAAGCTGCTCATTCTCGATGAACCTGCCGCACAGCTGGATCCGATCGGCTCACACAAGCTCTTTTCGGCACTGCGCAGGCTCAACAGCGAGCTTGGCACAACTATCATCATCGCCGAGCACGAACCGAGAGAGATATTTGAGGTCTGCACCAAGGTCATCTTCCTTGAAAACGGCACCAGCCGCTGCTTTGAAAACAAGGAGGACTTCTGCCGTATCGCCGCAGACGATGCCGCAATGAAGGGCTACCTGCCCACATCGGTAAGGGCAACTCTGCCGCTTGGCAAGCCCGCTTTCACCGTAAGGGACGCAAAAAGCGCCCTGCAAGCCGCATTTGGACCACAGCCGCAGCCCGAGCAGCAGGCAGCCGAGCATTCATCTGCACAGGCTGCACTTGAAGCAAAAAACGTATATTTCAGATATGACAGGGGCGGAAAAGATGTGCTCTCTCAGCTTGACCTGTCGCTCAGAAAGGGCGAGATATTTGCCGCAGTCGGCTCCAACGGCAGCGGAAAAACTACAATGCTCAAGGTGCTTTCCGGTATCCTCAGGCCCTGGCAGGGCAAGCTCAGGCTGTTTTCCAAGCCGTTTAAAAGCTATAAGGGAAATACCCTCTATCGTGGCAATATCGCCCTTATGCCGCAGGATCCATACGACCTTTTCACTCAGCAGACAGTTGAAAAATGCTTTGAGCAGGTCTGCTCGGATATGGGCAGCAAAGGCGGATACAGCGAGCTTTGCGAAAGATTATCCCTTTCGCACCTGCTGGGTATGCACCCCTACGACCTCAGTGGCGGAGAGATACAGAAATGCGCAGTGGTCAAGCTGCTTCTCACGCAGCCGCAGGTAATGTTCATGGACGAGCCGAGCAAGGGACTCGATCCCGGGGCAAAACAGATGCTCGGCGAGCTTATGCGTGAGCTTGCCGCACAGGGAAAAACTATATGTCTTGCCACTCACGATATAGAATTTGCCGCAAAGTTCGCTGACCGCTGCGGCTTGTTCTTCAACGGCAAAATACAGTCGCTTTGCGATACCTCGGACTTTTTCATCCACAACAGATTTTACACTACCGATTCCTGCCGCATCGCAAGGGAGCTTTTCCCCTGCGCCGTTACTGCCGAGCAGCTTGAGGATAGTGTTGACAATGCGCTCGGACGGTGATAAAATGAAAGCTAAAGCAGTCAGCCTGTGTATCTTTCTGCTGTGCATACCCGCAATTTGCGTGGCAGGCATAGTTTTTTTCAAGGAACGCTCTATCAGCTTTGTCTGCACAGGCATAGTCCTGCTCATGCTCGCAGGATATTTCTATACCTACGAAAAAAAACGCTCACCTGCGTGGGAGCTTGTAATAATAGCACTTATGAGCGCACTTTCGGTGCTTGGCAGGATAGTTTTTGCTTTTCTGCCCTCAATGAAACCATGCTCTGCGATAATCATTCTCACTGCCGTCTATTTCGGGAGAGAAACAGGCTTTATGGTCGGCGCATTCACAGCGCTCGTTTCCAATTTCTATTTCGGTCAGGGCGGCTGGACTCCTTTCCAGATGCTTGCCTGGGGACTCACAGGCTACTTTGCGGGAATGCTCGGCAGATGGCTGGTGAAAAACAGGATACTCCTGCTCGTTTTCAGCGCCGTTATAGGCGTATTCTTCTCATTTACACTTGACATATATACTTGTCTTTGGATGGACGGAAAGGTCATCCTCTCACGCTATCTCACTCTTATCGCATCGGCAGCGTGGGTGACAGCAAGCTATGCAGTTTCAAACGTCGTATTTACAGCAATTTTCATGGAGCCGTTCGGCAGAGTATTCAGACGGCTTTGTGTAAAATATGATATAGGCATCTACGTCCCAGAGCAGACCAAAGAGGTGTGATATGACTTTACAGCAACTAAAATACGTTATCGCCGTTGTTAATTACGGCTCCATAAGCGAAGCTGCCAAGCAGCTGTATATCTCTCAGCCAAGCCTCTCAAATGCCGTGCACGAGCTTGAAAAGGAGCTTGGCATAAGCATATTTATCCGTTCCTCACGGGGCATCACGCTTTCGGCAGAGGGTATGGAGTTCCTTGGGTATGCCCGTCAGGTCACCGAGCAGGCAAAGCTGCTTGAAGACCGCTACCATTCCCATAAAAAGCCCCGGCAGCTTTGCTCCGTATCTACTCAGCACTATGCCTTTGCAGTAACAGCCTTTTCGCAGCTCATCAGCAGCATTGATACCGATGAGTACGAGCTCACCCTGCGTGAAACACGCACCAAAGAAATAATCGACGATGTCAGGTACCTTCACAGCGAGATAGGAATAATATATATCAACGACTTCAACCGCAAGGTGATACTTAAGCTCCTCGGCGAGCACCAGCTGACGTTCCATCCGCTTTTCAGGGCGCAGCCGCACGTTTTTGTCGGCAGGCAGCATCCGCTTGCACAAAGCAGCAGCGTTTCGCTTGAAGAGCTTGATTCCTACCCATTCCTGTGCTTTGAGCAGGGGCAGGATAATTCATTCTATTTTTCCGAAGAGATACTCAGCACCGCATTCCATAAAAAGCAGATACACGTTTCCGACAGAGCAACGCTTTTCAACCTCCTCAAAGGAGCAAACGGCTATACTATCAGCTCAGGCATACTCTCCCAGGATATCAACTCCGAAAATATCATCGCTATACCGCTCAGGTGCGATGAGGATATGCTGATAGGCTGGATAGAAAACAGCAAAATAAAGCTCTCAGCTATCGCCGGGGAATACATTGCCACTCTTGAGAACGTTATCAGAAGCTGCGGTCATGAGATAATCAAGCAATGATCCGGAGGATCGAACTATGACAAAATTACTCATCCGCCTTTTTGCAAAGGATACCCAAAGCCTGAAAGAACCGTCCGTCCGCCTCAGATGCGGCTACCTCGGCTCTATTACAGGCATAACGCTGAATATCCTGCTGTTTGCAGGCAAATTTATCGCAGGTCTGCTCTCGGGAGCTATCTCCGTAACGGCTGATGCCTTCAATAACCTCTCCGATGCAGGTTCTTCGGTAATGTCCCTTGCAGGCTTTAAAATGGCTGCACAGCCAGCCGATAAGGAGCACCCGTACGGTCACGGCAGAATGGAGTACGTTTCGGGCCTGATAATCTCGTTCCTTATAATGCTCATGGGCTTTGAGCTTGCACAGACCTCCGCACAGAAGATATTTCACCCAAAGGACGTCACATTTTCTGCGCTCACGCTGGTTATACTGATCGTTTCGGTGCTGGTAAAGCTGTGGATGTGGCACTTTTACCGCACCCTTGGCAGAATGATAGATTCAGCTTCACTCAGAGCAGCCTCAGCCGATTCGCTCTCCGATTGTGCGGCAACATCAGCCGTTATCGCAGCGATGCTGGTGCTTTATTTCTTTGATGTAAATATCGACGGCTATATCGGCGCAGCAGTTGCACTTTTCATTATTTACAGCGGAATAAACACCTTTCGTGACAGCCTCACTCCTATCCTTGGCGCAAAGCCGGATAAGGAGTTCGTTGAAAAAATACGAAAAAGCGCCGAAAGCTATGACAGCATAATCGGCGTTCACGATATTCTCGTGCACGATTACGGCGTTGGCAACCTTATGGTATCCATGCACGCAGAGATACCTGCCGATATGGAGCTTGTAGCCGCACACGACCTGATAGACAGCCTTGAAAATTCTCTTATGGAACAGTTCGGCTGCCTTGTAACTATCCACATGGATCCCGTTGCGGTAAATGATGAATACGTTATGCTCATCAGCCGCCGGCTCAGCGAGATAGCCTCGCAGATCGACAGCAGGATCACCGTACACGATCTGCACGTTGATCGCACCGAAGATCACTGCACGCTTGATTTTGATGTCCTTGTGCCTTATGATATCAAAGTGAGCGACGAGGAGATAAAACAAAGGATAACTTCCGACGTTGAAAAACTGGGTAAAAAAATGTACTGCAAAATCACTATTGATAAGGATTATGACTGAAACGTCAAAAAACGGAGTTCATTTTTGTGCAATATTTATATAATATCCTCTTGACAAATACTATATATTGTGTTATTATAGTTTTACATTCACAAAATGTATTGAATTTTTGGAGAGAGGTTGTTAAAAATGGTTAATGTAAATGTTATAAACGGACAGCTTTCACAGGCAGAGATAAATGCATATATAAACAGAGCGCATGAACTCTACCCTGAAAAGACTATCGAATCTATCGATCTTAAGCTCGACGGAGATTTTGTTGATGTTGACTATCATTTTGCTGATGTTCCGTTCCAGAGGATCAGAAGGATCACAGGATACCTTGTAGGAACACTTGACAGATTCAACAATGCTAAGCGAGCTGAGGTAGAGGACAGAGTTAAGCATGGCGTTGCAGATAACAAGATCACACAGACCGTTAGAGCGAGCTGATAATGGAGTTATGAAATATAAAAAAAGAGGACGGCACAAGCTGTCCTCTTTATTATTTATATGCAACCTGAATGACAAAAAAGAGCCGACTATAAAGCCGGCTCTTTTGAATGTGTACTATTGTGACTCAGAGGATCAAAGCTCTACCTTGAAATCCTCAGCGCCCTTGCCGCCTACTGTGTAGTAAGCTGCGTTCTCCTCAGGCTTAACATATACGCAAACATTGTTAGCGCTTCTGTGGCCCTTAGCCTTGTAATCAGCCTTGCAAGCCTCAACAACAGCCTTCATCTCAATGTCCTTGCCGTTGTACTGAAGAACGACCTTATCACCGGTCTCCTTCTTAGCAGCAGTCTTCTTAGCTGCAGGCTTCTTAGCAGCTGTCTTCTTAGCTGCGGGCTTCTTAGCTGCTGCCTTAGCAGGAGCCTTCTTCTCAGCTGTTGCCTTAACAGCCTCGTCCTTCTTCTCAACCTTAGCTGCATCAGCAGCTGCGTTCTTCTTTACTGCCATTGTAATACACTCCTTATCAAATTCAAATTGATTACTTGTTTACAACTTCCTTAAGAGCCTTGCCAGCCTTGAAAGCAGGAACCTTCTTAGCGTCGATGTGGATCTTCTTCTTTGTCTGAGGATTGATCGAATCCTTAGCTGCTCTCTGTCTTACCTCGAATGCACCGAAGCCAGAGATGGAAACCTTTTCACCCTTAGCGAGTGTGTCTGTTACTGTGCCGATTACAGCATCAAGAGCTTTTTCTGCATCTTTCTTTGTATAGCCGCCCTTCTTTGCTATAGCACTGAGTAATTCTGCTTTTGTCATTTTAATTACCTCCGATTTTGTATTAAGCGTTTATAAGACTTTTGCTATGCTTGTATTATAACCTATTTACGCCCTTTTGTCAAACTCTGCGGCCATATTTGTAGCTTTACATAAAAAAATGCACAAACGTGTATAATTTATTTGTGCTTATTCACAGAATATTTATACTATAACGCCCTGTCAGCGCACTTTAACTGACTTCACACGGATAAATAATCCCACAAAAGCGCAGTTTGATGCAGGCTAAACTATACTAAATCATTGATATTTGAATCCAGCATATTCACTGTTTGTTTATAAAATATGTCAAAAAGAAAAAGCCTTCCGCCGCAACTGCGGAAAGCTCTCACATCAAGCATACAGCACGCTCAAATTATAAATTTCTTAGCCTTGTTAACGATGCTCCTGTCGTTCTCATAAGCCAGCACCTTGCCTGCCAGCCCTATCTCTACCCACTTTATCTCGGCTATCTCATCCTCCTGCGGACGATAATCGGTATTTTTAGCCTTGCCGATAA
>OCTX012270579.1_pt1 | contig 19062 bp, 14 predicted proteins | sample 1539691 | NCBI WGS metagenome assembly OCTX01 (sample SAMN02144231, study PRJEB22623) | gut metagenome | biome: sheep rumen | host: Ovis aries | place: New Zealand | reverse complement strand
TCAAATACACCCCCACCTGGCCCCGCTCTTTCATGCCCTCCAACCAGGCCATGCGCGACCAGGTAGCCAAAATGAAGCAGATCCCGGTGCCCGAACTCATTCAGGGGAAAAAGCTCCTCTTTGTGGACGATTCCATCGTCCGCGGCACCCAGCTGCAGAGCACCGTGGACTTTCTGTACCAGTCCGGCGCGGCCGAAGTACACATGCGCTCGGCCTGCCCGCCCATCATGTACGCCTGCAAGTTTTTAAACTTCTCCCGCAATAACTCCGACATGGATCTGCTGGCTCGCCGCATCGTGCAGGAGCTGGAGGGCGACGAGGGACAGCGGCACCTAGATGAGTATGCCGACGCCAAAACCGAGCGCGGCAAATGCCTCCTGCACGCTATCTGCGAGAAGCTGGGCTTTGACTCGCTGGGCTATCAGTCCCTCGATGGGCTGTTGGAGGCCATCGGCATCGACCGCGATAAGATCTGCACGTACTGCTGGACCGGAAAGGAGTAAAAAAAGTGGAAAACTCTCATTCCGCATCCTACGCCGCCGCCGGCGTCAATATTGAGGCCGGCTACGAGGGCGTTCGCCTGATGAAAAAACACGTGGAGCGCACCTTCATTCCAGGTGTCGTGTCCGATATCGGCGGCTTCGGCGGTCTGTTCGCCCCGCAGCTTGCCGGCATGAAGGAGCCCATCCTCGTCTCCGGCACCGACGGCGTCGGCACCAAGCAGCGCATCGCACAGCTGATGGGCCGTCATGACACCGTCGGCATCGACTGCGTCGCCATGTGCGTCAACGACATCGTCTGCTGTGGGGCAAAGCCGCTCTTCTTCCTCGACTATATCGCCATCGGGAAAAACGAGCCCGAAAAGGTGGCAAGTCTTGTTGCCGGCGTGGCCGAGGGCTGCGTGCAGGCCGGCTGCGCCCTCATCGGCGGCGAGACCGCCGAGCACCCAGGCACCATGCAGCCGGAGGACTACGATCTGGCGGGCTTTTCCGTCGGCATCGTGGACAGGGAAAAGATACTGAATCCCTCCTCCGTGCGCCCCGGCGATATGCTGCTCGCTCTGCCCTCCTCCGGCGTGCACTCCAACGGCTACTCCCTCGTGCGCAAGGTTTTCGACGTGGAGCACGCCGATCTGGGGCAGTCCGTGCCCGAGCTCGGGCAGACGCTGGGCGAGGCGCTGCTCACGCCGACGCGCATCTATGTCAAAGCCGTGCTCGCCGCGCTGAAAGCGGCGGACGTGCACGCTGTCAGCCACATCACCGGCGGCGGCTTCTATGAAAACATCCCCCGCTCGCTGCCGGAGGGGCTCAGCGCGAAGATTGAGAAGGCCGCCGTGCGCACGCCGCCGATTTTCGGTCTGATTCAGCGCCTCGGGCAGATTCCCGAGCGCGACATGTTCAACACCTTCAATATGGGCGTCGGCATGAGCATGGCCGTCTCCCGCGAGAGCGTCGACCGCGCCCTGGCCGCGCTGAAAGCCGCGGGCGTGGACGCCTACGTCATCGGCGAAATCTGCGCGGGCGACGAGAGGATCGTCATATGCTGAAGGGCAGCCTGATTGACGGAATCCTGGCCGGCGCCATGGTCTCCATCGGCGGCGCCGTGCTGCTCTCCTGCGAAAACAAGGTGGTCGGCGCCATTCTGTTTTGCATCGCCCTGCTTTCGATTTGCTGGTTCGGCTTCAATCTCTATACCGGCAAAGTCGGTTTTCTGCTGGCCGATCACAGCCGCGCCGCCCTGACCCGGGCCTTCGTCGGCCTGCTCGGCAACGCTCTCGGCGCGCTGCTGTTCGGTCTGCTGCTCGCCGCAGCCCTCCCGCCGCTGCGGGAAACGGCCTTTGCCGCCTGCGAAAAGCGTCTGACGCAGCTTCCCTGGCAGACGCTGCTGCGCGGTTTCTTCTGCGGCATTCTGATGTATGCCGCGGTATGGATCTACCGGGAAAAGAAAACGCCGCTCGGCATCCTCTTCTGTATTCCGGTCTTTATTCTCTCCGGCTTTGAGCACTCGATCGCCGATATGTTCTATTTTGCGTTGGCGGGATTTTTTTCCATGGAGAGTCTTTGGTTTTTGCTGCTGGTTCTTGCCGGCAACAGCCTGGGTGGGCTTTTCATTCCCGTTCTTCAACTACTGAAAGGAGACAGCCGTGGAGCAAACTAAAATTGCCGTGCTGGTCTCCGGCGGCGGCACCAATCTGCAGGCGCTGCTGGACGCGGAGAAAAGCGGTGCGCTGCACAGCGGCCACATTGCGCTCGTGGTTTCCAGCAAGCCTGGCGCCTACGCGCTCTCTCGCGCGGAAAAGGCCGGCGTTGAGGCGCTGACCCTCACCCGGCGGGATTGCGGCGGGCAGGAGGGCTTTGAAGCGGCGCTGAATGAGGCACTGGAGAGCCGCGGCATCGAGCTCATCATCCTCGCGGGCTTTCTCAGCATTTTAAGCGAAGACTTTACCCGGCGCTACAATGAGCGCATCCTGAACATCCATCCCTCTCTGATTCCCGCCTTCTGCGGCAAGGGCTTTTACGGCCTCAAGGTGCACGAGGCTGCGCTAAAGCGCGGCGTCAAGTTTACCGGCGCCACCGTGCATTTTGTCAATGAGATTCCCGACGGCGGCAGGATCCTCCTGCAAAAGCCCGTTCCGGTTCTGCCCGGCGACACGCCAGAAGCGCTGCAGCGGCGCGTGATGGAGCAGGCCGAGTGGATCCTTCTCCCCGAGGCGGCCGAGCTGGTCTCCTCCCAGATTCAAAAAGAAAAGGAGTACAGACAATGACGGATTTTCTCAACTTTCTGCGCAGCAACTCCTATCCCGGCCGCGGCATCGCCGTGGGAAAAGATCGGGTCTATTACTTCATCATGGGCCGCAGTGAAAACAGCCGCAACCGCATTTTTTCCCTGACGGAGGACGGCATCCGCACCGAGGCCTTCGACCCCTCCCGCCTCACCGACCCCAGTCTGATCATCTATCACCCCGTGCGACGGATGGGCGACAGCCTCATCGTCACCAACGGCGACCAGACCGACACCATCTGCGATATAGGCGATTTCCGCGCCGCGCTCATGACGCGCGAATTTGAGCCGGACGCGCCGAACTGGACGCCCCGCATCTCCGCCCTGCTCAACGCCGACGGCAGCTTTGAGCTGTCCATCCTCAAGCGCGTAGACGGCCGCTGCCTGCGCTGCTTTTACAGCTACGAGGGCTGCGACGAGGGCAGGGGCTACTTCATCAGCACCTATCAGGGCGACGGCAGCCCCCTGCCGAGCTTTGCCGGCGAGCCCCTGCCGATCGACATGCCCGAGCCCGAGGAGGTCTGGGCCGCGCTGAACAAGGACAACAAGGTTTCGCTCTACACGAACGTCAGGGGCGAAGTCAAACTCTTCAACAAACATCTGGGGGACTGAGCAAATGAATGAATTTGAACTGAAATACGGCTGCAACCCCAATCAGAAGCCTGCGAAAATCTTTATGAAGGACGGAAGCGAGCTGCCGGTTACGGTTCTCAACGGCCGCCCGGGCTACATCAACTTCCTCGACGCGCTCAACTCCTGGCAGCTCGTGCGCGAGCTGAAGGAGGCCACGGGTCTCCCCGCCGCCGCGTCCTTCAAGCACGTCTCGCCCGCCGGTGCCGCCGTCGGTCTGCCGCTGAGTGAGACCGACCGGAAGATCTATTTCGTCCAAGAGGACGCGGAGCTGACCCCCATCGCCTGCGCCTATATCCGCGCCCGCGGCGCCGACCGCCTCTGCTCCTACGGCGACTGGGCCGCGCTGAGCGAAGTCTGCGACGCCGCCACCGCCGCTTATCTGAAGGACGAGGTCTCCGACGGAGTCATTGCCCCGGCCTACACCGAGGAGGCGCTCGCCATCCTCAAAACCAAAAAAAAAGGCAACTACAACGTGGTGCAAATCGACCCCGATTACCTTCCCGCTCCGCAGGAGCAGAAGGACGTGTTCGGCGTCACCTTTGAACAGGGGCACAACAACTTCAAAATCGACGAGAGCCTGCTGCAGAACATCGTGACCGAGAACAAGACTCTGCCCGAAGAGGCGAAAATCGACATGGTCGTCGCGCTCATCACGCTCAAATACACCCAGTCCAACTCCGTCTGCTACGTCAAGGACGGACAGGCCATCGGCGTCGGCGCCGGGCAGCAGAGTCGCATCCACTGCACGAGGCTTGCCGGGCAGAAAGCCGACAACTGGTATCTTCGCCAGCACCCGAAGGTGCTGGGACTGCAGTTTGTCGAGGGGATCCGCCGCCCCGACCGCGACAACGCCATTGATATCTACACCTCCGACGAGTGGGAGGATCTGCTGCGCGACGGCGAGTGGCAGCGCGTGTTCAAAACCCGCCCCGAGCCCCTGAGCGCGGAAGAGAAAAAAGCATGGATCGCGACGCAGAGCGGTGTCACCTGCGGCTCCGACGCCTTCTTCCCCTTCGGCGACAACGTTGAACGCGCCCGCAAGTCCGGCGTGCAGTACATCGCCGAGCCCGGCGGCTCCATCCGCGACGACCACGTGATCGCCACAGCCGACCGTTACGGCATGGTCATGGCCTTCACCGGCATGCGCCTGTTCCACCACTGAGGAGGCTTCTATGAAAGTCATGGTCATCGGAGGCGGCGGCCGCGAGCACGCCGTCATCCGCAAGCTGAAGGAAAACCCGGAGATCACCGAGCTTTTCGCCCTGCCCGGCAACGGCGGCATCGCCGCCGACGCCACGTGCGTTCCCATCGGGGCGAAGGATATCGCCTCCATTGTCAGCTTTGCCGAGGCAAACGGCATCAACTACGCCGTCGTCACGCCGGACGATCCGCTGGTGCTCGGCTGTGTGGACGCACTGGAAGACATCGGCGTGGCCTGCTTCGGCCCGCGTGCTGACGCCGCGATCATCGAGGGCAGCAAGGTTTTTGCCAAAGAGCTGATGCAGAAATACGGCATCCCCACCGCCCGCTGCGCCTGCTTTGACAATCTGGCGAAAGCACTTTCCTATCTTAAAACCGCTCCCCTGCCCACGGTCATCAAGGCAGACGGCCTCGCCCTCGGCAAGGGCGTTGTCATCGCCGAGACGCGCGAGGAGGCCATTGCCGCCGCGACCGACATGATGCAAAACGGCAGGTTCGGCAAAAGCGGCGAGCGCGTCGTCATCGAGGAATACCTCGAAGGCCCGGAGGTCTCCGTCCTCGCCTTCACCGACGGGAAAACGATCAAACCCATGGTGTCGTCCATGGACCACAAGCGTGCCGGTGACGGCGACACCGGCCTCAACACCGGCGGCATGGGCACCGTGGCCCCGAACCCCTATTACACGAAGGAAATCGCCGCGCGCTGCATGGAGGAGATTTTCCTCCCCACTGTCGCCGCAATGAACGCCGAAGGACGCCCCTTTAAGGGTTGCCTCTATTTCGGGCTGATGCTCACGAAAGACGGCCCGAAAGTCATCGAATACAACTGCCGCTTCGGCGATCCGGAGACGCAGGTCGTTCTGCCGCTGCTGGAAAGCGATCTGTTTACCATCATGCGCGCCGTCACCGAAGGTCGTCTCGACGAGGTGGAGGTGCGCTTCCGCAAGGGGGCTGCCTGCTGTGTGATCCTGGCCTCCGAAGGCTACCCCGGCGCTTACAACAAGGGGCTGCCGCTGGAGATTCCGGCGGAGATCCGCCCGCAGGTCTATGTGGCAGGCGCCGCGCTCAAAAACGGGCAGCTCGTCACCGCCGGCGGCCGCGTCGTCGGCTGCACCGCCGTAGCGGACACACTGCCGCAGGCCGTCGAGGACGCCTACGCGCTGGCGCAGCGCGTGCATTTTGCCAACGCTTATTGCCGCAGCGATATCGGCCGGCGCGCTCTGCGGGCGCTTTCGGAGGAGTAAAATGGTTTACCGAGTATTTGTGGAAAAAAAGCCCGGCCTCGATCACGAGGCGCAGGCGCTGCTGAACGACGCGCGCTCCCTGCTTGGGATTGAAGCGCTTCAAAAGGTGCGGCTCATTAACCGTTATGACGCGGAGCACATCTCTTCTGAGCTCTTTGCCTCCGCGATCCGCACCGTTTTTTCCGAGCCGCAGCTGGATATCGCCTCGGAGAGCATCGATACCGGCGACGCCACGGTGTTTGCCGTGGAGTATTTGCCCGGGCAGTTTGACCAGCGGGCCGACTCGGCCGCCCAGTGCATCCAGATCCTCTCCCAGGGCGAGCGGCCGCTCATCCGCTCGGCGAAGGTCTACGCACTTTACGGCGCGCTGAGCGAAGCCGAGATCGCGGAAATCAAAAAATACGTCATCAATCCCGTTGAGGCGCGCGAGGCCTCGATGGTGAAGCCCGAAACGCTCGCCGTTTCCTACGACATTCCCACCGAGGTCAAAACGCTCGAGGGCTTTTGCGCGATGGAGCAGGCGGAGCTGGAGGCCTTTGTGAAGGACTACGGCCTTGCGATGGACGTGGACGACCTGCGCTTCTGCCGGGACTATTTCCGCGCCGAGCAGCGCGAGCCCACGATCACCGAAATCCGCGTACTCGACACCTACTGGTCGGATCACTGCCGCCACACCACCTTCCACACCGTCATCGACGAGGTGCGCTTTGACGATGAGGTGCTGCAGCGCGCCTACGCGGACTATCTGGCCGCGCGCGAGGAACTGGGCCGCACCAAGCCCGTCTGCCTCATGGATCTCGGCACCATCGCCGCCAAGCTTCTGCGGAAGGCCGGAAAGCTCGACAAGCTCGACGAGAGCGAGGAAATTAACGCCTGCACCGTGAAAATTGAGGTCACAGCCAACGGTGTGACCGAGCCCTGGCTGCTGCTCTTTAAAAACGAAACCCATAACCACCCGACCGAAATTGAGCCCTTCGGCGGGGCGGCCACCTGCATCGGCGGCGCGATCCGCGACCCGCTCTCCGGCCGCTCCTACGTCTACGGCGCGATGCGCCTGACGGGCGCTGCCGATCCGCTCAAGCCCGTCAGCGAAACGATCCCCGGCAAGCTCCCGCAGCGCAAGCTCGTCACCACCGCCGCCGCGGGTTATTCCTCCTACGGCAACCAGATCGGCCTTGCCACCGGCATCGTGGACGAGCTGTATCACCCCGGCTATGCTGCCAAGCACATGGAGGTCGGCGCAGTCATCGCCGCCGCCCCCGCGGAAAACGTGCGCCGTGAAAGACCCGCGCCGGGCGACGTGGTGATTCTGCTCGGCGGCAGCACCGGCCGCGACGGCATCGGCGGCGCCACCGGCTCCTCCAAGGCGCACAACGCCCATTCGGTCGAGACCTGCGGCGCGGAGGTGCAGAAGGGCAACGCCCCCGAGGAGCGCAAGCTCCAGCGCCTGTTCCGCAGCCGCGAGGCCTGCCGCATGATCAAGCGCTGCAACGACTTCGGCGCGGGCGGCGTGTCGGTCGCCATCGGCGAGCTCGCCGACGGTTTGGTCATCGACCTCAATGCCGTGCCGAAAAAATACGAGGGTCTGGACGGCACCGAGCTTGCCATCAGCGAGAGTCAGGAGCGCATGGCCGTCGTCGTCGAAAAAGAGAACGTGGAGTCCTTTCTCGCCCTGGCCGCGCAGGAAAACCTGCAGGCCTGTCCCGTGGCCGAGGTGCAGGCTGATCTCCGCCTTGTCATGCACTGGAACGGCAAAACCATCGTCGATCTGAGCCGCGCCTTCCTCGACACGAACGGCGCCGCCAAGCACATCCGCGTCCATGCGGCGGCGTCACTGCCTTATGAGAAAAGCATCACTGGCGGCTTTGCGGACAATCTCCGCGCCGTGGCCGCCGATCTCAACTGCTGCTCCCGCCGCGGGCTGAGCGAGCGCTTTGACTCCACCATCGGCGCAGGCAGCGTGCTCATGCCCTTCGGCGGCAGGCATCAGCTCACGCCCGTGCAGGCCATGGTGCAGAAAATCTCGATGGAGCAAAAGCACACCGAGGACTGCTCGCTGATGGCCTGGGGCTATAACCCCTTCATCACGGAAAAGAATCCCTATGCCGGCGCCTACCTCGCGGTTGTCGAATCGGTCTCGAAGCTCATCGCCACAGGCGCTGCCTTTTCTGACGTGTATCTGAGCTTTCAGGAATATTTCGAGCGTCTGGGCCGCGATCCCAAGCGCTGGGGCAAGCCCCTGGCCGCCCTGCTCGGCGCTTTTGAGGCGCAGATGGGCCTCGGCGTCGCCGCCATCGGCGGCAAGGACTCGATGAGCGGTTCCTTTGAGGATTTGGACGTGCCGCCGACGCTGATCTCCTTCGCGGTCACGACCGGCAAAACCGGCGAAATCGTCTCCCCCGAGGCCAAAAAAGCCGGTCACCGGCTCATCCGCCTCACCCCGGAGAAGGACGAACAGGGTCTGCCTAAGGCGGAGTCCCTGCTGCGCGTTTTCTCACGCGTTACGGAGCTGCTGCGCGCGAAAAAGGCCGTCGCCTGCTACACGCCCGGTCTGGGCGGCGCGGCCGAGGCCGTGATGAAAATGGCCTTCGGCAACGGACTCGGCTTCCGCTTTGACGAGTCTTTCCCGCTCGAGCGCCTCTTTGCCTATGACTACGGCGCTTTCCTGCTGGAAGTCGACGAAGCCGTTCCCGGCGAAGAAATCGGCGTTTTCACCGACGACGGCATGTTCCGCCGCGGGGAGGAAGCTGTCAGTGCGAAAGAGCTGCTGGCGCTGTACGAGGACAAGCTGGAGAGCGTCTATCCCTGCAATATCCCGACGCCTGTCATTGCACTGGAGACCTTCAGCTTCCATACGCAGAGCCGCCCCGCGCCCGCCGTCAAATCGGCGCGCCCCCGCGTGCTGATTCCCGCCTTCCCCGGCACGAACTGCGAATATGACAGCGCGCGTGCTGTGCGCGACGCCGGCGCGGAGCCCGAAATATTCGTCGTCAACAATCTCAGCGCCGAGGGCATTGCACGCAGCGTCGAGCGCTTTGCCGCCCGGCTGCGCGAATCGCAGATGATTTTCATTCCCGGCGGTTTTTCCGGCGGCGACGAGCCGGACGGCTCCGGCAAATTCATCACAGCCTTCTTCCGCTCCGCCGCGGTCAAGGAGGGCGTGACAGAGCTGCTGGAGAAGCGCGACGGCCTGATCTGCGGCATCTGCAACGGCTTCCAGGCGCTCATCAAGCTCGGCCTCGTGCCCTTCGGCAAAATCATTGATACGGACGAGCGCTGCCCGACCCTGACCTTCAACACCATCGCCCGCCATCAAAGCCGCATTGTGCGCACGCGCATCGCCTCCAACAAGTCCCCCTGGCTCGCGCTGACCGAAGTCGGCGACGTGTACAGCGTGCCCATCTCCCACGGCGAGGGACGCTTCCTCGCGGATGAAGCGACCATTCGCAGCCTCGCCGCGAACGGACAGATCGCGACGCAGTATGTCGATTGGGAGGGCAAAGCCAGTGCCGACGTGCATTTCAACCCCAACGGCTCGCTCTACGCCATCGAGGGCATTACCTCCCCCGACGGCCGCGTGTTTGGCAAGATGGGCCACGCCGAGCGCATCGGCAGCAATCTCTATCAAAACGTCCCCGGCAATTACGACCTGCATATGTTTGAAGCGGCCGTCCGTTATTTCCGCTGAGACCCCGCCGCTTATTATGAGAAAGAGGTGTTCATCATGAGTCGAATGGTAGGTACTGTTTCCCGCGGCATCCGCGCCCCGATCATCCGCGAGGGCGATGATTTACGAGCAATTGTTGTGGAGTCTCTGCTCGCCGCTGCGGCACAGGAGGGTTTTGCCTTCCACGATCGAGATATCGTGGCAATGACCGAGGCCATTGTCGCCCGCGCGCAGGGCAACTACGCGACGGTGGACGATATCGCCGCCGACGTGCAGCAGAAGCTGGGCGGCGGGACTGTAGGCGTCATTTTCCCGATTCTGAGCCGCAACCGTTTCGCCATCTGTCTGCGCGGCATCGCCAAAGGTGCGAAAAAGGTCGTGCTGATGCTCTCCTATCCCTCTGACGAGGTGGGCAACCACCTCATCGACTGGGACGCGCTGGACAGCAAGGGCGTCGACCCCTACCGCGACGTGCTGGATCTGGAACAGTATCGGGCGCTGTTCGGCTATCAGAAGCACCGCTTCACCGGCGTGGACTATGTGGAATACTATGCAGATCTCATCCGCAGCTGCGGCGCCGAGGCGGAGATCCTCTTTGCCAACGACGCGCGCGAAATCCTGAAGCACACAAAGAACGTGATTCACTGCGACATCCACACCCGCGCCCGCACAAGCCGCATTCTCAAGGCCGCCGGCGGCGAGCGCATCTTCGGGCTCGACGAGCTGATGACCGCGCCCATCAGCGGAAGCGGCTACAACGAACAGTACGGCCTGCTCGGCTCCAACAAGGCCACCGAGGACAAGGTCAAGCTCTTCCCGCGCGACTGCCAGCCTTTGGTGGACGCAATCCAGGCAGAGCTTCTCGAAAAAACCGGGAAGCATATCGAGGTCATGGTTTACGGCGACGGCGCTTTCAAGGACCCGATCGGCAAGATCTGGGAGCTGGCAGACCCTGTCGTCTCCCCGGCCTACACCGCCGGGCTTGTCGGCACCCCCAACGAGCTCAAGCTGAAGTATCTTGCGGACAATGATTTTGCGGCGCTCTCCGGCGATGCTCTTAAGGAAGCCATCAGCAGCGAAATTCGCAAAAAGGACGGGAGCCTCGTCGGACAGATGGTTTCGGAGGGCACCACACCCCGCCGTCTGACCGATCTGATCGGCTCGCTCTGCGACCTGACCTCCGGCTCCGGCGACAAGGGCACGCCCATCGTCTTTATCCAGGGCTATTTTGACAACTACACCGCGGACTAAGCCAGATTTCGATCAAAAAAAACGCAGGAGCGCTCGCTCCTGCGTTTTTTGAAATTATGCTCCTTATTTGTCTCCCTCCAGCTCCAACACCTTCCGAAACTGCGTCTCATAGAGCTCCCGGTAGGTGCCGCCCAGAGCCATCAGCTCCTCATGGGTGCCCGCCTCGGCAATTACACCGTCCCGGACGACAAGAATCCGGTCGGCCTTGAGAATGGTTGACAGTCGGTGGGCAATGACGATGCTCGTCCGGCCCCGCATCAGCGTTTCCAGTGCGTCCTGGATGGCGTTTTCGGTGATGGAGTCCAGAGCGGAGGTGGCTTCGTCGAGAATTAGGATCTTCGGGTCTTTCAGAATCACACGGGCGATCGAAAGGCGCTGCTTTTCACCGCCGGAGAGCTTGAGGCCGCGGTTGCCGACGATCGTCTCAAAGCCCTCGGGCTGCGCGGCGATGAAATCCGTGAGATTGGCGATGCGGCAGGCTTCCTCCAGTTCCTGCTGCGTGGCGTCCTCCTTCGCGTAAAGCAGGTTTTCCCGGATCGTGCCGTTAAACAGATAGCTGTCCTGCGTCACGACGCCGATCTGCGCGCGCAGATAGCTCAGGTCGAAGTCGCGCACGTCCACGCCCGCGAGCGTCACGCGCCCGCCCAGCACGTCATAAAGCCGGGGGATCAGGTTCACCACCGTGGACTTTCCGGAACCGGAGGGGCCGACAATGGCATACATCTTCCCGCCGGGAACCCGGAAGTCGATGTCGCTCAGCAGTGGCTTTTCCTTATCGTAGGAAAACGCCACATGTTCATAGACGACGTCTGCGTTCGTCACATCCGGCTTCCGACCGTTTTTCGGCGAGCGGATGGGATTGGGCATATCAAAATACTCAAAAATGCGCGTAAAGAGCGCGAGCGAGCGCGTGAAATCCACGTGGATATTCAGCAGACTCTCAACCGGGCGATAGAGGCGGTTGATGAGCGAGACCGTGGCCGTGATGGTGCCGACGGTGAGCGCGGGATCGGCCCGAGAAATGATGAAATAACCGCCGGCAAAGTAGATCAACAGCGGGCCGAGCTGCGTGAACATGCCCATAACCACGCGAAACCAGCGGCCGCTGTTCTGCTCCTTCAGCGCAAGCTTTGTGACCTCATCGTTGACGGCCACAAAGCGACGGTACTCCCGCTCCTCGCGGGTAAAGAGCTTGACAAGCAAAGAACCGGAGACCGAAAGCGTCTCGTTGATGAGCTGGTTCATTTCGTCGTTTTTCGCCTGCGAGCTCGTCAGCAGCTGATAGCGCTTTTTCCCGACGCTCTTGGTCGGCAAAATCAGCAAGGGGATCACCACGATGCCGACAATGGCAAGCTTCCAGCTCATCGTAAAGAGCGCGGCCAGCGTCGTCACCACGGTTGCGATATTCGAGACGATGCTGGACAGAGTGCCCGAGATCACCGAGCTCACGCCCGAAATGTCGGTGTTCATGCGGGTGATGATATCGCCCTGCTTCTCGGAGGTGAAAAAAGCGTGCGGCATGTGCTGCAGATGATCGTACATCTGATTCTTCATGTCGAAGATGATGCGCTGAGAGATCCAGGCGTTGATATAACTCTCCAGCACGGAGATCACCTGCGAGGCCGTCAGCGTGACAAAGGCAAGTATCAGCAGCTGAATCAGCAGGCGCATATTTTTGCCGACCAGCGCCTCGTCCACGATTTTGCCGGTGATGATGCTGGGCAGCAGCCCGACGGCCGCCGACAGCAGAATCGTCACAAACACGAGAAGAAACTGCGGCCAATAGGGCTTCAGATAGCCGAGGATCCGCCGCAGCAGCGCACCGCTGACCTTGGGCAGATTTTTCTTTTCTTCGTCGGTCAAAAAGCCGCGCGGGCCAAGCCCACGCCCCGGACCTGCCATACAAGCACTTCCCTTCCTGTTTCTGTTTCGATTGTATCCTATGGAAAAGGCGCCGTCAATTCTTTTCTAGGTCTGTTCTCATACAGAAATCCCCCGCCGTACAAACTGACAGCGGGGGAAACAAATCAGGGGATTATTTTTTATATCCGGTCTCGAAGTCAATCACGTTCTGCAGCTTTCCGTCCTTGAGATAAGCCTCAAAGTTGGCAAAACAGATCTCGACGATCCGATCCAGCGTTCCCGGCAGATGGTAGCCGCCGGAAATATGCGGCGTAATGACCATGTTGGGCTGTTTCCAGAGCGGGTGTCCGGCAGGCAGCGGCTCGATTTCCGTCACGTCTGTGCCGGCAGCGGCGATCAGCCCGCTGTCAAGGGCATCGCAGAGGGCGTCCGCGTCAAGCGCGGTGCCGCGACCGCAGTTGATGAAAACAGCGGAGGGCTTCATGCGGGCAAAGCGCTCGGCGTTGAACAGGTGATAAGTGCTCGACGTGCCGGGCAGCACGCTGCAGATCACGTCCACCTGCGGCAGCACGCGGTCCAGCTCATCCTGCAGGCAGAGCTCGTCCACAAAGTCGGGGCAGGCGGAGGGGCGGCGCTTGACGCCGATGACCCGGGCTCCGACCGCTTTGACAAGCCGGGCATACTCCATGCCGATATCGCCCAGGCCGACCACAAGAACCGTCGCGCCGCGCAGCGTACCCACCGTGCCGCGGTCGCCCCAGATTTCCCTGGCCTGGTCGTCGCGGTACAGGTGCAGCTTTTTCAGCAGTTCCCAGGTCATGGCGAAGGCGTGCTCGCCCACCGCCTGCCCGTAAGCGCCGGTAACGCTGGTGAGGACGGTGCCGGGACGCAGGACGCCGGGCTTGACATAGGCGTCGGCGCCGGAGGAGGAGAGCTGCAGAAACTCAAGCTTTTCCAACGCCTTGAGCTGCGCCGGGTTGGGGAAGCCTATGATGATATTGGCCTCCTGCATGTCCTCTGTCTTTGCGGCAGCGCCGTCCGTATACCGGAAGCGGCAGTCGGGGCCGAGGGCTTCGAGCCGGGCCTTCTGCTCATCGGTGAGCGGAATGAGAACCAAAACGTTTTTCATATGTATTCCCCTTTCAATCCTTGGTGGAATCTTTGTTGTCTTAATGATAATACAGGATACCCCGGATTGCAAGCTTGCTTTCTCCATTCCCGGCATATGCCCTTCTTGCGCTCCGGGCCGAATCATGGTATGATGTTTTTCAACAGGCAAAAGAATCATTCGAGAGGCGAAGTCATATGGAACAGGTGGAACGCATTCAACACATGGAAGAAATACTCCGTCGAGCGGAAAAAGCGGTTCATGCGCTGGAAGACGCGCTGGATTCTTATGAAGATATTCAGGACGGCCTGAAACAGCTCAGCGCCTATTACGGCAGCGAGGACTGGTTTCACGATCTTGACTGCGACCGCCGCGGCCTTCTTCCCGCCGATCTGCTGCGCGGCGTACTGTCCGAAGACGAGGTCTATGATTTGCTCACCGATTGTTACGCTCTTCGTGATAAAATGCGGACGATCGGCGCATCCGACGAAAGCTCATCCCCGGAGAGTCAGGCTTCGGAATGTTCCGGGAGCGCTGAGTGACCGCTGGACAATGACGCCGGAAAAAGGCAGCGCAGCCGTCTGTCCAACTCTTGATATTGCAGACCGCTTCTCATATCATGGAAATGACTCCGAAGAAACACAGAAAAACTGGAGGAACAAGGAATGAAACCTAGCTCTCAGCGCGAGGACTTTCTCTCGCGTCTTAATGCCCGCGAAGATGAGCTGAAGCAGCTTTTCAGCAGCCTATACGGCAGCAGCGAACAGGCTTACGCAAATTTCGTTGACATGATGCGCCGCAGCTATGAGGCCCGCCCCGAAGCCCTGCGGGCGCTGGATCGGGAGCGCCTGGCGGAGCCGGGCTGGTACAAGGGACACCGCCTGGTCGGTATGCTGATGTATGTGAGCGCCTTTGCCGGAACGCTTGCGGGCGTGCGGAAAAAGCTCGGCTATCTGCAGGACTGCGGCGTCAATTACCTCCATCTCATGCCGCTGCTGGAAAGCCCCGCCGGCCGCAGCGACGGCGGCTACGCCGTCGCCGATTTCCGCAGGGTTCAGCCGGAGCTCGGCACGATGGCCGATCTCGCCGACCTCGCCGACGACTGCCATGCGCGCGGCATCGCTGTTTGCCTCGACTTCGTGATGAACCATACCAGCGAGGACCACGAGTGGGCTCGCCGCGCCCGCGCCGGCGACCGCGAAAGCCAGGATCGCTATTACTTTTATGACAGCTGGGACATCCCCAGGCGCTTCGAGGAAACCGTGCCGCAGGTCTTCCCCACCACCGCTCCCGGCAACTTCAGCTGGTGCGAGGAGGCCGGGAAGGTCGTCATGACTACCTTTTACCCCTATCAGTGGGATCTGAACTACGCCAATCCCGCCGTTTTCATTGACATGACGGAGAACATGCTCTATCTGTGCAATCAGGGCGTAGACGTCATTCGGCTGGACGCCGTGCCTTACATCTGGAAAGAGCTCGGCACGAGCTGCCGCAATCTGCCGCAGGTACATACCCTGGTGCGCATGATGCGCATCGTCTGCGAAATTGTCTGCCCCGGGACGCTGCTGCTGGGTGAGGTTGTGATGGAGCCGAGCAAGGTTGTCCCCTATTTCGGCTCGGTGGATAAGCCGGAGTGCCATCTGCTTTACAATGTCACCACCATGGCCAGCACCTGGCATACCGTGGCGACCAAAAACGTGAGCCTTCTGCGCCATCAGCTCGGCCAGGTGTTCGCGCTGCCCGGAGAATACACCTTCCTCAACTATCTCCGATGCCACGACGATATCGGCTGGGGTCTCGACTACGATTATCTCGACCGCTTCGGCATGCAGCAGATCCCGCACAAGAAGTTCCTCAACGATTACCTCACCGGCAAATGGCCCGGCAGCCCCGCCCGCGGCGAACTGTACAACGACGATCCGCGCCTGGGCGACGCGCGGCTCTGCGGCACTACCGCCTCTCTCTGCGGTGTGGAATCCGCGCGCAGTGAAAATGACGGGGTGAAGCTGGACTGGGCGCTGCGTCTGGATCTGATGCTGCACGCCTATATGTTCACGCTCAGCGGGATTCCCGTGCTCTACAGCGGCGACGAGATCGGCCAGGAGAACGACTACAGCTACCACGACGACCCCCTCAAGGCCGCCGACAGCCGCTATCTCCACCGCGGCAATATGAACTGGCAGGCGGCGGCGCTGCGCCATGATCCCGAGACGCCAGAGGGACGTCTTTTTACCGGGCTGCATCAGCTTGAAACGCTGCGCGCCGCGCACCGCGTGTTTAACGGCGCGGCCGACGCCTGGATTGTGAACACCGGCGATGACAGCGTGCTGGGCATCGGCCGCTACTATCGCGGCGAAAAGCTGCTTGCGCTGTTTAACTTTGCAGAGCAGGAACGCCTCATCTCTCTTGACGAGCTCGGCGATTACCGCGATCTGCTGAGCGGAAACGCGGTGGATAAGCATGCCGTCTGTCTTCCGTCCGGCGGCTTTGCCTGGCTGCTCTGCGATTTTGGGGAGGATAACTAATGGAGCCGAATCAGATCGTCTGATTTCGACGGCATCCTGACCGCAGCGGGAATCAGCACCCCCCGCCCGTTCTGCCTCACGGCGGACGGGAAATTGATCAAGGAGTGACTTTTATGATTGTCAATCAAAGCATTCTGGATCGCCTCGTGGAAGGCAATCGGCGTTATCTGACGGAGACGCAGCCCTCCGGCGACATCTCTCCCGCGCTGCGGCGTCTCACCGCCAAAAAAGGCCAACAGCCCTGCGCCATCGTCATCAGCTGTTCGGACTCCCGCGTGATCCCGGAATGTATTTTTTCCGCCGGGATCGGTGAGCTTTTTGTGATCCGCGTCGCCGGCAATGTGCTCGACAGGCACCAGCTCGGAAGCATTGAATACGCGGCGGCGCATCTGCACTGCCGCCTGATTCTCGTGCTCGGGCACACCGGCTGCGGCGCGATCGGCGCGGCGCTTTCCGGCGGCGGCGAGGGCAGCATCGCCTATATCACCGACGAAATCCTGCGCGCCGTCGGTGCGGTGCGCGATCCGGAGCTTGCCTGCCGGCTGAATGTCCGGCACGCCGTGGAGACCATACGACGCGAATTTGCAGAGCACCCGGAAATCCCCATGGAGGAAATCGACGTGCTGGGTGCGATTTATGACATCGGCAGCGGAGAAATCCGCTGGCTGTAGTCAACTCGACCGTTTGTATTGGTTATTTCTAAAATATTACAACAAAAACGCTTCAGCATCTTGCGGGAGCGTTTTTTTCTATGCTATAATGCCAACACAACACAGCAAGCAGCGGGATCCATCGCCCCTGTTTGCGGAAAGAATGAGGTAGAGCAATGAAAAAGAAACTCCTCGCATTACTCCTGGCAGCAGCTATGCTGCTGATGGCTGGCTGCGGCGCCGCACCCGCTGCGCAGGACACCACGCCGGCCGAACAGACTACGGAGGCGCCTGCCGAGCAGCCCGCCGAAGCACCCGCTGAGCAGACTGGCGAAGCACCCGCCGAGCAGACTGGCGAAGCACCCGCCGAGCAGCCCGCCGAAGAGCCTGCAACGGCAGAGCCCAGCGGCGAAGCTGTGATTCTCTTCACCAGCGACGTGCACTGCGGCATTGACCAGGGCTTTGGCTATGCCGGTCTGCAGCAGGTGCGCGATTCTCTGCGCGCCAATGGCGATGATGTCATCCTCGTCGATGACGGCGACGCCATCCAGGGTGAGCCGATCGGCACCGTGAGCAAGGGCGAATCCATTGTCGAGCTGATGAACGCCGTGGGCTACGAAATCGCCATCCCCGGCAACCATGAGTTCGACTACGGCATGGATCGCTTCCTCGAGCTGGCCGAGAAAGCTGAGTACACCTACATCAGCAGCAACTTCAACAAGGAAGGCGAGCTGGTCTTCCAGCCCTACGTCATCCGCGAGCTTGCCGGCCGTCAGGTGGCTTTCGTCGGCGTGACCACCCCGAAGACCCTGACCTCCTCCACCCCGCGCTACTTCCAGAACGAGGAAGGCGAATTCGTCTACGGCTTCTTCCAGGACGAGACCGGCGAGGGCGTTTACACCGCTGTTCAGAATGCGGTTGACGCGGCCCGTGCCGAAGGCGCCGAGATCGTTGTCGTCATGGGTCACATGGGCAACGAAGAAGAGTGCCGCCCCTGGACCTATGCCGACGTCATTGAGAACACCAACGGCATCGACGTGTTCCTCGACGGGCACAGCCATGACACCGAGCAGGTCGTCATGAAGAACAAGGACGGCGACGACGTCATCCGCTCGGCCTGCGGCACCAAGCTCAGCTGCATCGGATACTGCCGCATTGACGCCGAGGGCAAGATTACCGCCGGCGTTTACAGCTGGCCCAATAAGGTCTCCGCTCCCGCTCTGCTCGGCATCAGCAACGAGATGGGCACTGCGGTGAACGCCGCTTCTGCCAGCCTGAACGACATGCTCAATCAGGTCGTCGCCAGCACCACCGTAGAGCTGACCATCAGCGACCCCGTTGCTGTCGATGAATCCGGCAACCCGATCCGCATGATCCGCCGCGCCGAGACCAACCTGGGCGACCTCTGCGCCGACGCCTATCGCATTCAGTCCGGCGCTGACATCGCTTTCGTCAACGGCGGCGGCATCCGCGTGAGCATCCCCGCCGGCGACATCACCCTCGGCAACATTCTCAAGGTTCACCCCTTCGGCAACGCCATGTGCGTAATCGAAGTGACCGGCCAGCAGATCCTCGACGCGCTGGAATGGGGCGCCCGCAACGTTCCCGGTGAAAACGGCGGCTTCCTGCAGGTCTCCGGTCTGACTTACGAAATCCATACCTACGTGGAAAGCAGCTGCATCACCGACGAAAACACCATGTTTGCCGGCATCGAAGGCGAGCGCCGCGTGCAGAACGTCCTGATCGGCGGTGAGCCCATCGACCCGAACGCCACCTACACACTGGCCAGCCATGACTACATGCTGCTCAACAGCGGCGACGGCTACTCCATGTTTGCCGGGGCCAAGCTGCTGCAGGATCGCGTCAAGCTCGACAACCAGGTTCTGATCGACTACATTACCGAATCTCTCGGTGGTGTGATCGGCGACGACTATGCCGATCCCTACGGCCAGGGCAGAATCGTTATTGTTGAAGAGCAGCCCTGAGGCTTTTTCCCATAAACAAAAAACTCACGCCCTTAGCCGGGTGTTCATAGACAGTTTTGAAAGCCAAACTGATTTGGGCATCTGGCTGGCAGGGTTGGCAACAAAAAGGAAGATGATCTGCATTTTCATGTGCAGGTCATCTTCCTTTTTTACGG